>Ga0315284_10003859_pt1 | contig 21292 bp, 21 predicted proteins | sample YL17G09_16_MG_FD_203696 | JGI IMG/M metagenome (GOLD analysis project Ga0315284, IMG submission 203696) | Sediment microbial communities from Yellowstone Lake, YNP, Wyoming, USA - YL17G09_16 | ecosystem: Environmental > Aquatic > Freshwater > Lake > Sediment | place: USA: Wyoming | collected...
TCCAGGAACAGGTCGGGGGTTCCTTTTTGGCTTTTGTAAGAACCACTCTGGCTGCTTTTTCCGGCCTTGCCAGGCCGAATATGTTAGCCGTGGGTTGTTAAAGTACAAGTTATTGCAGTAGACTCATTTATGCAAGGAGCAGTGGTCGCCCGATTGTAGGCTTATTGACTGTAGATGTCAAAGCCCTTGGTTCCCACCCAGGAGGCATCCACGACGTCCCCGGAGACGCTTGCAACCGGGCCCAGATCCGTGTAATAGCTGTCGAAGGTCACCCGGTAGAGGCTACTCTCGCTGAAGAAGGTCAGGTTGTTATGGGGGTCCCAGAGGGGGGTGACGGCTGGCCCGTTGAAGATCTGCGGGATATCCAGCCCCGGTCCAGTGATCCAAACGCCCGATATGTTCCCGCTGTTCGCGGTCCACGCCCAGATGAGGCCGTACATCGCCACGTTTGTGAATCCAAGTCCCGCACTGGATAACGCCGCAGGTGCATCCTGGCGATGACTACCATCCGATTGAAAAGTCGCCAGGCTGCCATCATGAAATTCCACTTCAAACATGGAACTATCCCGGATCCATCGGACTGAATCGACCTGGCTTCCCGAGAGTTGAGTGGGTTGAGTTTGATTAGAAGCCAGGAGGGTAAGTCCTGTCGCCTGGCTGAACAGCACTGCACCTGGGTCGGTTGAAGGGACCACATTGCCTGCGTCGGAAACAGCACCCGAAACCGGGCCAGCCCGGAGGCTTGCCGATTTCTTAGTCGTGATATTGTACAGACGTAAATGAGAGAGCCCATTGGCTGGATCCCAGCTCTCCAGAACCGCGGTTTCATTGTCTCTCCATCCAAGCATTTCCTCGCCCGAACTCGTGGGGTGATAGAGCAATTCAACGTTCGAACCGTCTCCGTCCGCTGACCAGACGCCGTTCATGACATACCCGGCCCCGCTCCCAAAGCCATCTGCGCCAAAGAACAGCAGGGCTTTCCCGTCCGGTGACCAGGACGGCCAGTAGTCCTGGGCGGGATCCGTGGACACTCTGGTGATCGAACTGGTGTTGAGATCATAGAGATAAACATCCGCGCTCGGCCCGTCCATGGCGCCGATAAAGGCCAGCTTGGTCCCGTCCGGCGACCAGCTGTAACTGGGCTTTTCGGAGATCGCCCGCATGGCTTCCATCGCGTCTGAGCCAGGGCCCTCATCAAGTGCCGGTTCGGTCTGGGAATTGGACAGATCCGTGATCTTCTGCAGGCTGCCATCCGGCAGGGAAAGCAGATTGAGCGCCAGTTGGTGATAACGGTCTGCCCCGCTTGTGATCATAACAACCAGATTCCCCTTGGGCTGGATTGCCCTGGAAAAATCACTCTGCCACTGGTTTCCGGCCACCAGTCGCAGCATGCCGGAACCGTCGGGATTGGCAGCCCAAAGCCCGTCGGTCGTGTTGATGATCATCCAGGGGCCAGACAGGTTAAGAGCTGGCTGGACCTGGGTTGTCTGGGTTGGGGGTAGAGTGGCAGGTTGTGACGGCAGGCTGGTCGGCGTGCTTATCAGGGAAAACCCGTTGCACGTGCACGCCAGGCCAATTGCCAGGAACATGAGCGCAAGCGGGATTAATCGCCGGGTCGTTTTCTTATTCATGAATTCCATACTGCCTCCTGATTACCATGTCTTCTGATCTGGCTTGAATATTAAGCGCACAAGCCGGTCAATTCCCGCCACGGTGGTTCGACTTTTCCAGCTCTTCCAAGATCACGCCCATCACGCTGTTGATATCCTTCAGCACATCGCCATTCCAGAAACGCAGGACGTGGTAGCCGTGACGTTCGAGATAGGCGGTGCGCTCGGCGTCGTACTCCTGCTGGTCAAGGTGCTGGCTGCCATCCACTTCGATAATCAATTTGCGGCGCGATGCACAGAAGTCAGCGATATACGGCCCAATGGCGTGCTGCCTGCGGAAGTGGACGCCGTCTTCCCGCAGGGCGCGCAAATATGCCCACAGTTTGGCTTCGGCGGGGGTCATTTCGCGGCGAAGTTCCTTGGCGCGGTGAAAGATTGACGGGGTGGTCCGTTTATGTTGCATGAACCCCCCTTCCGTCCCCCCATTCCAAGAACAGGAATGGGGGGAGACTTTTGCTTATATCAGGGCAATATTGATCCATACCACACTCTCCTCCCCCATCCGTGTTTTTCGGATGGGGGAGGCCGGGAGGGGGTCCCTACCCTCCCTCCACAATCTTGACCTCTTCCTCGGTCAACCCATACAGACGGTACACGTGCGCATCTATCTCTTCATCCAGCGCCTGGATGCGCTTCTGCAGGGCGAAACGGGCATCCTCCTTGGCCGCCTCGGCCTGCTGACGCTGCTTCTGCAAACCCAGTATCTCCTCCACCAGCCTGACAATTTCATCATGGACGGACTTTTCGCCGCGATCGGCGAAGTTGATCCGGCAGATGGGAAGCTGCCTGACTGTTTCAGGATAAATGTTTAGACCGCCCTCTAACTTTCTTCGGAAATAAAAATCTCCTAGTCGCGAGTTTATGTGAGCCAAAAGAAATTTTGGATCATACGGCTTGGCAAGCCATGCTTCATCATTTGTGATCTTAATTTGTGACCTCTTTACACCAAATAAATAATTCTTCATCACACAAAGGTGTAATGAATGGTCGGTGTATAAATTTTGGTCGTCATACGTTGCTATTAACCCTTTATCACCTGCTACCATCTGCACCATAATTTTATCGTTCTCGAATAGTTCTGGGAATTTGGGGCGGTGCATCTCCTTTGCTCTATATTCTAGGAATCGTCTACTTATTGGAGGCAGATAACGCGCGATTTCTTTTGCCTCAATATATGATTTATAGCCGGGCTGAGACTGTTCATGAATCAATCTCTCTTTTGATTCGCCGGTCTTTGGGTCATGCAATACTGCCCCAGTAATGACATAGCATAAATCTCCTACTTTGATACTTTGGCTATCAATCTTTGCCAAGATAGAGATCGTTGGATTATCAAAGTCGAGACGAAATGAGTTTAGAGGTGTCTCTTGAAAAACACTTTGGGTTATCATCAAACTTGTAGTTGCTTCTTCTTGATCAATCCCATCTTGATACGATCCTTGCCTAATGACCTTAACGCGACTCGATTGACAGATAGATGAGTTGGATTCTTTCCGAAGAATGAAGATACAAGTCGCTACACTGGCTTGTTGAAAGACCTTATATTCTGACAGATCAACAATCGTTTCAATTGCACACGATTTCAGGATTAAGGCACGCAACAACTTGGCATAGTTCTCGTTCAACACTGGATACGGGATGATAAAACCCAAGCGTCCCCCTTCCTTCAGCATCTTTATCGCGCGTTCCAAAAAAAGAATGAAGATGTCAAATCGCCCATATGCAACCTCAAAGTGAATTCCATCCATATAATAGTCGCGTTCATCCCGCGGCATCTTCTCGGCGCGAATATATGGCGGATTGCCAATGATTACATCAAAGCCACCTTCCCTCATGGCTTCGGGAAATTCCTTTTCCCAGTTGAGGGGTTTCTTGACCTGCCAGTTATCGCCAAAGGCGGCCTGCAGTTCTTCCGACGTGCCCGAAATCAGGCTGTCGCCTTCGCTGATGTTGGTCAGCAGGGGCAGTTTCTGGCGTCCGTGCAGGGCGCGCAGCATCAGGTTCAAGCGCGCCACGTCCACCGCCTGCTTGTCCTTGTCCACACCGTAGATGCACTGGGTCAGCAGCTCGAGGCGACGCAGATTATCATGTAAGGTGTCGTCCTCGCCATAAGCCTGATGACGCTGCGCTGCCACGAACCGGTCAAGGGTATCGAAGGCTTCGATCAGGAACGAGCCGGAGCCGCAGGCCATATCCAGTATGCGCGGCGGTGTGGATGGGTTGTAGCCATGTTCGTCCAGCCAGCGGCTTACTGTCTGCTGGACGATGTAGCGGGTGACGAAGGCCGGGGTGTAGTAGATGCCCTGGCTCTTGCGCTTGGCGCGTTTCTCATCCACATGGGATGCGGCGACCAGCAGGCCGGTCTCACCCTGCACTTCGGTAACCACGTGGCCGAGGTACTGCTCGTAAGCTGTGCCAAGCACATCCGCCTCCAGGGCGTTGAAGTTGTAGCGCACGAAGTTTTTCTCGTACAGGCCGCGGATGAGCGCCTCCAGCGGCGGGCGGTCGCAGTACAGTTCTTCGGAGAAGTGCGGGGCGAAGAGTTCCGAGTTATAGGTGGCGTCGAACTGGCGGAAAAGTTCGGCCAGTTTGACGGAGAGTTTGTCCAGTTGGCGCTGGTCTTCCAGTTCACGCAGCAGCGGCATCAGGCGCATCGGCTCCACGTCCCGGTCTTCGGCGGTGCGGATGAAAATCAGCCGGTTGAGCAGGCGCAGCACGGCCTCGTCAATCTGGGCCGGGGAATACAGCGGGTTGTAACCCCGCAGGCTCTTGTAGAGTTCACTGCGCCAGAGTTTCAGGTCATCGAACAAATTCTGGCTGACCGGCAGGCGCTTGATGCGCTTGCCCACCTTGTCGGCTTCACGCTCCAGCCGTCCGGCGGCGGTCTCTTCGCGCGAGAACCACCACAGGCGTTCGAAATCCGTCAGGTAAGATTCCAGATTGAATTCCAGGAACTGCGCCCGGAAGGGGTCGGTCTCCTTCCATTCGGCGTTGAACACCCGCAGGCCCTCGAAATCCGAGAGCAGCGCCCAGGTGACCGATTTGGTCCAGGCGTAGTCAATCGCCTGCTGCACCCAGCGCGGGTCGTTCAGGTCTTCGGAGGCTTTCTTGGTTTCGAGGAAGAAACGCGGGATGCCGCCGATGCGGAAGGAAAAATCCACCCAGCCGCGCGAGACCTTTTCCTCCGGGCTGACCTCGTTGACATTGTCCACGTTCCAACCCAGGGCGCGGAAAAGCGGCAGGATGTACCCCTGGCGGGTGGCGTTCTCGTTCATGCCCTTGCGCTCGGAGGCTGGCAGGGACTTGAAACGCTGGACGAGTTGTTCGATCTGGGTATAGGCGGTTTCTTGTAAGGTCATGGTGGCTTCCCCGGAATAGAAGATGTCTCTATTTTACAACGAAAACGGCTCTTGTAACACGGCATACTTGAGGGCCATGTGCTGGATGCCAACGTATCTTAATAACTACCCATCACATCCGCTCTCCCCCGCTGTCGTATAAACTAGAGCCATTCCAATCCAGGTGCTCCTACCCATGAACATCCTCTCCATAATCCTCTCCCTGCTTCCCATCTTCATCGTCCTCGTCCTGCTCATCTGGCGCAAAATGGCCTACGCGCTGGCCGCGCCTTCCTGCGCATTTTTTAAGGGAAGCGCAGGTTGCAATTTAGCACATTTGTTTTATAATTAGGGAGTGCTGCATAAAGCTATGAACCTAAATTACTACAATTGCGGATGTTTTGATTGTTCAAAGCTTACATATTTATGCAAGAAGCAGTAGACTATGTACTTTTACATTATAATTTATTACACTCTCTCGAACTCGTTCCACCAACAAAAAGGCTGCGGATGATCTCGCCCATTTTTATTTAAATCGCTTAGACGTTTATGAGTATTTCGATTAATGCACATGACAGAAAAGAAACGCGGCGCTCCTCCAGGAAATAAAAACGCCCTGAAACACGGCTTTTATTCTCGCGCCTTCACCAAAGAAGAACAGCGCGAATGGAAATCTGCTGCAAAGAACCGATTACAACCCGAGATCAATCTTTTCAAAGTCCTGATTGCTCGTACAGCCTCGATGCTCAAGCCCATTGGCGAAAATCCTGCACCCTCATTTCACGAATCACTTGCTATGCTGTATGTGGTTTCTATGGCGATCGCTCGCCTGAATAGTTTTTACCGCACAAATGAAAAATTATATGCAGCAAGCGACGATGGTTTGATCGAATTTTTCAAAAGTCTGGGATTAACCCAGGAAGAAATTGATAACGAAATATATGGCACTGGGGAAAGGACTCGCGGCGGGCAGATTGGCAATACTAATGCATTGAAGCATGGTTTTTATGCCTCCGTGTTCAAGCCGGGGGAAATCCGTAAACTGGATAAAATGAACAAAACCGAAATTAATGATGAAATCGCCCTCTTGCGCGTCCTGATAAAACGTACTGTCGTTTCAATGTATGGTCTGTCCAATCTCGACATGTTTGCTTATCTAAGAGGAATCCGCGTGATAACCTTTGCCGGTTCATGTGTGGAAAAACTGGAACGCACCAAAAAGCTTGTATTCGAAGAATCGACGGGAGTGGAACAAATATTAGCTGATTGCGTGAGAGAGGTCAATGAGGAGTTGAATATTTCGATTAGTTGATTTCGCCGATTCCAAGCCCTTGATTTGTTCCTCATTCGTTCCTCAATAACAATTCGTCTGCTTTGTTTTCCAGAGCGCAAGAATCGGGTGGCCTTCCCGCCGTAACTCGGTACAATAAGCGCATGAACGATTTCCGCCAACTCTCCGAAGACTACGCCCGCATCGAGCAGGCCATCCGCTACATCGAAGCCAATGCCCATCACCAACCTGAGTTGGGCGAGATCGCCGCAAACTTGAACTTGAGCGAATACCACTTCCAGCGGCTATTCACGCGCTGGGCCGGCATCAGCCCCAAGCGCTTCCTGCAATTCCTGACGAAAGAGAACGCCAAGCAATTACTCGCCCACTCGACCAACCTGCTGGAGGCCACTTATGAGGCCGGCTTATCCAGTCCCGGACGGCTACACGACCTGTTTGTCCAGACCGAGGCGGTCACGCCGGGCGAATTCAAGTCCCGTGGCGCGGGCGTGGACATCACTTACGGCTTTCACCCCACCCCGTTCGGAGAATGCCTGCTGGCGCTGACCGGGCGCGGCATCTGTTTCCTGGCTTTTGTGGATGGCGATTGGGAGTCGGTGCTGGAACAGCTCAAACGGGACTGGGCCAACGCCACCCTGAAAGAAAACCCGGCTCAAACAGCCGTGTTCATCGAGCAAATCTTCGCTTCCCGGCCCGGCAAATCACTGACCCCTCGAGAGCCTCGGGGCATCGCCCTGCACTTGCGTGGCACCAATTTCCAGATCAAAGTCTGGGAGGCGCTGCTGCGCCTGCCTTCCGGACAGGTGACCAGCTACGAGTCATTGGCAGGGCAGGTCTGTACTTCAAAAGCAGCCCGGGCGGTCGGGAACGCCGTTGCCCACAACCCGGTGGCGTATCTCATTCCCTGCCATCGGGTCATCCGAAAATTGGGGGGGTTTGGCAACTATCGCTATGGGGCAACACGCAAAAAAGCGCTATTAATTCGTGAAATCTCCGGGGCATCTGAACAGTAAATTGATGCAGTGCCCGCCTCTATCGGACGTGGCACTTTTACTGCTTCTTGCATAAATCCCTGAACCTGCTACTATCGAATTGATCGCAATTCATGGGATTTTGGTTCAGATATTTACGCAGTACTCTGTAGTTTGACATTTGTGTGTATATTATGGTAATATACACGCGTGATCAACCTGAGTGACGTCACCGGCTTCGATTGGGACGAACATAGCCGCGCCAAGAACTGGCAGAAGCATCAGGTTCTGGCAGGCGAGTGTGAAGAAGTCTTCTTCAACCTGCCGCTCCTGCTTACGCCCGACCCCGCCCATTCTCAAAAAGAGCCGCGTTATTATGTACTCGGCCACACGCTTGCAGGCCGGCGGCTGTTCATTGCCTTCACGACTCGCAAGGATGAAATCCGGGTCATATCCGCCCGCCAGATGAACCGAAAGGAGAGAGCCATTTATGAAGAACCCGATTCCTGAATTCAAGAACGAAGATGAAGAGCGTGAGTTCTGGAGCAAAAACGATTCTTCCGGATATTTGGATTGGAAGAAGGCCGACCGCGCCCTATTCCCGAATTTGAAACCGTCCACGCGCTCGATCTCCATCCGTCTCACCCAGCCTGTCCTGGACGCCTTGCGCCAGATCGCCAACGAGCGCGACGTGCCGTATCAATCCCTGATCAAGATATTTTTGCAGGAACGGGTTGAAAGCGAGTTGAGGTCGCGGCAGATGCCAAGCGGCGGATAAAGAAAAGGACTGGCGCAAACCAGTCCTTTTTGTAACGCTAATCCTGACCATCTGACTATCAGACTAACGACTATCTGACTACTTCTTCTTCCCAAACTTCTTCTTTAAAATATCTTCCAGCGTGGGCTGGCCGATCTCCTGCAGTTCATAGCGCACGCGCTGGTAGGGTTTGTCGAGCTTGATGACGCGCCTCAAATCAATCGGCGTTCCGATGATGACCAGGTCCACGTCGGCCTTGGCAATGGTGGCTTCCAGGTCACGCATCTGCGCTTCGCCGTAGCCCATGGCCGGCAGGATCGGCCCGGTCTTGGGATACTTCCGATAAGTGGCGGCGATGGACTTGACCGCGAACGGGCGCGGGTCGACGATCTCGGCCGCGCCGAAACGTTTGGCCGCCACGTACCCCGCGCCGTAAGCCATCTCGCCGTGGGTCAGGGTCGGGCCATCCTCGATAACCAGCACGCGTTTGCCCTGAATTGCGGCGGGATCGTCCACGAATAGCGGCGAGGCGGCTTCGATGACGATCGCCCTCGGGTTCAGCAAACGCAGGTTCTCGCGCACCTGGATGACCGACTGCGGGTCGGCGGTATCCACCTTGTTGATGACCAGTACATCCGCATCGCGGGCGTTGACCTCGCCGGGGTGGTAGCGGCTCTCGTGCCCGGGACGGTGCGGGTCGGCCACCACAATCTTCAGGTCCGAGACGTAGAACGAGAAGTCGTTGTTGCCGCCGTCCCACAGGACGATGTCCACTTCCTGCTCGGCCTGGCGCAGGATCTTCTCGTAGTCCACGCCGGCGTAGACGATCACGCCGTTGTCAATGTGCGGTTCGTATTCCTCGCGCTCCTCGATGGTGCACTCGTGCTTGTCGAGGTCTGCGTATGCCGCAAAGCGCTGGACTTCCTGCTTGACCAGGTCACCGTAGGGCATCGGGTGGCGGATGGCAGCCACTTTATAGCCCATGCCGCGCAGGATGAGCGAAACGCGCCGGGTGGTCTGACTCTTACCCGCCCCGGTGCGCACGGCGCAGACCGAGATGACCGGCTTGCTGGATTTGACCTGGGTGGATTTCTCGCCCATCAGGCGGAAGTCCGCCCCGGCAGCCAGCACCATCGAGGCCTTGTGCATGACCACTTCATGCGGCACATCCGAGTAAGCGAAAATGACCTGCTCTACCTTCAAGTCCTTGATCAGCTTCAGCAGGTCGCTCTCGGCGTAGATCGGGATACCTTTTGGATACATTTTCCCCGCCAACGCGGCCGGGTAAGTGCGGCCTTCGATATCGGGGATCTGCGTCGCGGTGAACGCCACGATTTCGTACTCTTTATTATCGCGGAAAGCGACGTTGAAGTTGTGAAAATCTCGCCCGGCGGCGCCCATAATAAGCGTACGAATCGGCATATAAGCTCCTTGGGTAATAAGGTATTTGGGATTAGGTTATGACCTGATTACCTAATCCCTGATTGCCAGGATTTCACATCACTCCTGGGGCTGTGATGCCCAAAAGCGCCAGGGCATTGGCAAGCGTATATTGGGTCGCCGCGACCAATCGCAGCCGGGCCTCCCGGACCTGCGGTTTGGCCTGCACGACCGGGCAGGCGTCGTAGAAACCGGCGAAAGCTTTGGCGATGTCGTAAGCGATATTGGCAATGACAAGCGGCTTGTATTCCGCCGCCGCCCGCTGCACCTCAGTCGGGAAACGTGAGAGCCAGTCGATCAACTCCACTTCAGCCGGTTCAAGAGCATAAGTAAAAGTAGACGGCGGAAGACTGGCAAGTTCCACGCCGGCCTTGCGGAGAATCGAATTGCAGCGCACGTGTGCGTATTGGATGTACGGCGCGGCCTGGCCGTTGAAATCCAGAGCCGACCGCCAGTCGAAAGTTACCATTTTCGCGTTCTCGCGGGCCAGGATCGGATATTTGAGCGCAGCCAATCCGACGGCTTTCGCCACGTTATCCAATTGTTCTTCCGTCAGTGACGGGTTCTTCTTGCGAGCTTCTTCCTTCGCCCGTGAAATAGCTTCACGCAGTAAATCCTCGAGCAGCACCACCGTGCCTTCGCGCGAAGAGACCACCACGTTGCCGGGTAAAGTCACCAGCTCATAGGAGATGTGCCCGCATTTCTGCGCCTGCTCGTAGCCGGCGATCTCCAGGATTTTGAACACCTGGGTGAAATGCAGTGACTGGCGCACGTCCACCAGGTAGAGGGATTTCATCAGGTCGGGATAATCGTTGAATTTATGCTTCACCAGCGCCAGATCTTCGGTGGCGTAGAGCGCCGTCCCGTCCGAGCGCAGGACGACCGACGTGCGGTACTGCTCCTTGTCCAGCCCCAGCAGCTCGTCAATCTTGACTACCACCGCCCCACCCTGCTGGCGCTCGTCCGTGGCGATGCCGCGCCGCACCAGTTCTTCCACCATCTCCTTGCCAGGCTGCTCTTCCTGGCTGTTGAAGTAGTAAACGTCAAAGCGCACGTCCAGCGCGGCGTACATTTGCCGGAAGCCCTCCAACGACCACTCGCGCGTCCGCTCCCACAACGCCACCACTTCGGGATCACGCTGGTCCCAGCGGGCGTAGACGGCGCGCACTTCGGCTTCCAGGTCTGGATTCTCTTCCAACCGCTTCGAGGCCTCGGCATAGACCTCGCCCATCCACTTGGTGATGTCTTCCGAGGGCTGTTCGCCCGGGTGATATTTCAGGTAGCCCCACAGCCACTTGATGACGTGCAAGCCCATGTCGCCGGGATAGTTGGCGCGCACCACGTCGTACCCGGCGAATTCCAGGATGCGGCAGATGGCGTCGCCCAGGATGGTGCCGCGCAGATGCCCGACGTGAAAGGCCTTGTGTGTGTTGGGATGGGAGAACTCGACCATCACACGCGACCCGGTCGCGGGTCCGCACCCGAAGCGGTTCTTTTGTTCCAGAACCATATCCACCACGCGCGACGCATATTCCGCCGCGTCAAAGTACAGGTTGAGATACCCCTTCACGGCCTCGACGCGGCTGATGCCAGGTACGCTGCGCAGCGAACCTCTGACCTGCCCGGCAATTTCCTGGGCGCGCTGCGGCACGACCACTTTTTTCCCCGCCCGCGCCTCGGCGGCCGCGGTGGCGAAGAAGGAGGTGGAAATGCCCCACTCCCCGCTGAACGGGATGGGTTTCCACTCCAGCGCGAGGACGGGAATCCCCTGCGCATCACAGAAGGACTTGATTTTTGCTTCGAGGGTTTGTTGCTCAGTCTGGAACATGATTGTTTTATGTCATTGCGAGCCGCCGCACTTGTAGGGGCGCAATAGCATCCCCAAAGGGGGCATGTTGCGCCCAGGCGGCGAAGCAATCTCCGGCGAAATTATATCACCCGAAAACAAGAAAAACGGGAGGCTCATCGTTCCGGGCGCTCCCGCTCATGGTTTTTGCAAGCCGCGAACGCTTAGGCTTTTTTCCCCTTCGGGGACGATGTCGCGGTGGTCTTCTTTGGAGTAGTAGCCTTCTTCGTAGTCGTCTTCTTCCCTTTCGGGGTGGAGACGGCGGTCGTCTTCTTGGCCTTTGGCGCTGATTTTGGCTTGCCCTTGGGCTCAACCGCAACTTCCGCTTTTGGCTCTGCCTTGGCAGTCCGCTTGCGCGCGGTTGCCTTCTTCCCCTTCGGGGACGATGTTGGTTCGGGCTCGGCAACCGGTTCAACCATCACGGCCTCAACCTTGACCGGTTCCATTTTAGCAAACGCCTTCGTCAGGCGGCTCTTGCGGCGTGCCGCATTATTCTTATGTAGAACACCCTTTTCAGCTGCTTTGTCCAGGGCGCTGATGGCTTCCAGGAGTGCAGCTTTCGACTCGGGGACGCCGGCATCAATGGCGGTACGAGCTTTCTTGACAGCAATGCGGGCAGTACCGCGGTACACGCGGTTGCGTAAACGACGCTTGGCGTTCTGCCGGTTACGCTTGATTTGAGACTTAATATTAGCCACTCACATCCTCCAAAAAATGATCCAATTGCACGGCGGGTCACGAGTACTGCGCTCACGCCATCCAACTATTTCATTTACTCAAACAAAAAGGCAACACCAAATAAAAAGCTGCCTCCAAAGAGCAGTATTTTACTTGAGGGCAGGCAATCTGTCCAGACCTTTTGAGAAAAGAATCCGCGCCACCCTCCAGGAGGTCAGGCAGTCGTTCGTTCGCTCTCGCATTCCCCTCTGTACACCGAAATCGAAACCGTCCGAACAGGTTGTAGCTGTAAAGGTATAATGAGTGCATGGACCTGTTCGACCACGCCATGCAGGAACGCATGAGAAATGAAGCCCCCTTGGCCGCCCGCATGCGCCCGCGCACCCTGGATGAGTATGTTGGTCAGGAACACATCGTCGGGGCAGGTAAATTGCTGCGCCGCGCCATCGAAACTGACAAACTTTTCTCGTCCATCATCCTGTGGGGTCCACCTGGCACCGGCAAGACCACCCTCGCCCAGATCATCGCCAACCGCACCAAAAGCCATTTCGTTACCATCTCCGCCGTCCTGGCCGGCATCCCAGAGTTGCGTCAAGTCATCAAGGATGCCCAGGAACGCAGCCGCCTCTATCGGCGACGTACCATCCTTTTCGTGGACGAAGTTCATCGCTGGAATAAAGCCCAGCAGGATGCCCTCCTGCCCCACGTCGAGAATGGCACGCTGATCCTCATCGGCGCTACCACCGAAAATCCTTACTTCGAAGTCATTGGGGCGCTCGTCTCGCGCTCGCGTGTCTTCCAGCTCCTCCCCCTGACCGATGAACAGACTGGCAAAATCCTGGACGTGGCGCTCGCTGACCCCGAACGCGGCTATGGGAAACGCCGCGTCGCTCTGCACCCGGACGCCCGCTCCCACCTGGTTGACGTTTCCGGCGGCGACGCGCGTAACGCGTTGAACGCCCTCGAGCTGGCAGTCGAATCGGCGCCGCCAGACAATGACGGCACTATCCACGTCACCACGGAAGTGGCCCAGGAGTCCATCCAGCGCCGCGCCGTGCTCTACGACAAGGACGGCGACGCCCATTACGATACCATCTCGGCGTTCATCAAGTCCGTGCGCGGCTCCGACCCGGACGCGGCCCTTTACTGGTTGGCCAAGATGCTCTACGCCGGCGAAGACCCGCGTTTCATCCTCCGGCGACTCGTCATCCTGGCCGGGGAAGATATTGGCCTGGCTGACCCGCTGGGGCTGGTCGTGGCTACGTCTGCCATGCAGGCGTTTACCTTCATCGGCCTGCCGGAGGGCGTCTATCCGATCGTCGAGGCCACGCTTTACCTGGCGACCGCCCCCAAGTCGAATACCGCCACCTCTTACTTCAAAGCCTTCGAGCGGATCGAGCAGGAGGGGGTTGGCAATGTTCCCACCCATCTGCAAGATGCAAACCGGGATGCCGCCGCCTTGGGGCATGGAAAGGGTTATGTCTATCCGCACATGTACGAAGATCACTTTACCCCCCAGCAATATCTCCCAAAAGAACTGCTTGGGACGTATTTCTACAAACCATCCAGCGTCGGCTACGAGGTCGAAGTGGCAAACCGGCTGGCGCGCTGGCGCGAGGCTCAACGCAAAGCTCTCGGCATCACCCGCCGCGAAGAGATCCCCGACCTGACCCAGGAAAAGATCGACGAGATGAAGCGAAAGATCAAATGACGATTCGTCAGCGCTCTCTAGCGCTGCCAGTTCCTGGATTGGTATATCTGCAAGATTAGTGTGCGCTCTCTAGCGCACACTATCCAACCTGTCATGAAATCAAGAATTCGTATTGAAGGTTCTGCCTATTACGTTACCAGTAATGTCTACCGACGGCTGGCTATTTTCACCCATCCATCTTTCATCATCCCACTTATTGATAGTTTGAATTTCTATCGGTATCAGCATCATTGTAAACTGATCGGCTATGTCATTATGCCGGATCATATTCACCTGCTCTTATGGCCTCAAGACAATACTAATGTTTCAGATTTCATGCGCGATTTCAAGAGGTTTACATCTGGAAGGATTACGCGTCAAGCAGTTCTCGAAAACCAGTCTGAGTGGGTAAAAGCTTTCGAAAAGGCAGGCCAGGATACATCCAGAGCCGAATATAAAGTTTGGCAAGATTGCTTCTGGGAAGAAGCGGCATTCACGAATGAATTTCTCTGTCAGAAACTGAACTATATTCACATGAACCCTGTACGAGCAGGGCTGGTGGACGAGCCACAGAAATACCCGTATTCAAGTTACCGAAACTTCGAATTTGATGATAACACTTTAATTGAAATGGATAAGGATTGGGCATGAAACCGGCGTTAGAGAACGCCGACTAATCATCGAGAACGCCGACTAATCATCGAGAAAGCCGACTAATCATCGAGAAAGATTAGTGTGCGCTCTCTAGCACGCACATAACAAAATATACATGACCACCCTGTTCCTCATCCGCCACGGCGAAAACGACTACCTCAAGAAAAACAGGTTGCCCGGACACTTGCCCGGCATCCACCTGAACGAACGCGGGCGCGAACAGGCCGCCGAACTTGCCCGGACCCTCGGCCAGTTGCCGATCAAAGCGATCTACGCCAGCCCCCTGGAACGCGCCGTCGAGACCGCCGAACCGTTGGCTCAAACCCTCGGCCTGGTCATCCAGATCCGCCCTCCCCTGACAGACATTGACGTCGGTCACTGGGCCGGGCGCTCATGGAAAGCCCTGGGCCGCACAAAAGACTGGAAAGTCATCCAACACACTCCCTCTCAATTCCAGTTCCCCAGCGGTGAGACGTTCCTCCAGGCGCAGCAGCGGATCGTCAATGCGCTGGACGCCATCGCCGTCGCGCATAAAAGAGAAATGGTCGCCGTGGTCTTTCACGCCGATCCGATCAAATTGGCCGTTGCCCACTATCTCGGCCTCCCACTCGACAACTTTCAACGGCTGACCATCCACACCGGCTCGGTGACGATTTTGAAAATAGACGCACTGGCAGCCAGATTGCTGGCCATTAATCTTATTCCCCCGTTCTCATTTCCAAAACCGTAGGGGATGTAGTACCCATCATTTTTCAGTGCCAGCCACCCGCCGTGCCACACGGCGGGTGTTGTCTTCCATGTCCATGAACATCAGCAGCGCTTGGGCCACACCTTGCAAGACGACGAAGTAGACCACCCCGCGCAAGGGTTGCTCGAACAGATTAACGACGCTCTGTGCAACGTCCGTGAAGCCCATCCCCATCCAAAACCCGCGCAGGACCTGGAGTATCATCACTCCAGCCTGCACCACTAGCTCAAGCGCGTAGATGATCACCACCGCCCAGGATAGAATCTTCGCCACAGACGCCAGACGCAGCACGGTGTCTTTGCTGAAATACGTACCGAGGAAATCGCCGGCTTGTTCCTGTGTTTTCATGTTATACACTCCTTTCCGTTTGTTATAATAGTTTCCGCATAGGAATTTACTGGTTCTTTGGGAACCTCCGTGAAAGGGGAAGAGGAGCGGGGGTCATAGCCACAGCCTCATCACGGTAGTTCCCACGAGGCCAACTTACTTTATCAGGAATTATACCGAAAAGGACAGTATTTATGGACATAAATGATTCCCCAAAGCCCACCGATTTTATCCACGAGGCGGTCGCTGAAGACCTGCGAACCGGGCGCTTCACCTACGTCCGCACCCGCCTGCCGCCGGAGCCGAATGGCTACCTGCACATCGGTCACGTCAAGGCATTTTTGATTGACTACAACACCGCCAAGGAGTTCGGCGGCGAGCTGATCCTGCGCTTCGACGACACCAACCCGACCAAAGAGGAAACCGAATTCGTCGAGGCCATCAAGGAAGATACCCTCTGGCTGGGTATCCAGTGGGTCAAAGAGACCTACGCCTCAGATTACTTCGACCGGCTCTACGAGTGGGCCATCCGCCTCGTCAAAAAGGGCCTGGCCTACGTGGACGACCAGTCGCCGGAGGAGATGAGCGCCAGCCGCGGCACACTGCACAAAATCAAATGGAGCAAGACCGAGTCGGCTTTGAAACCGGGTACCGAGTCCCCCTACCGGAACCGCTCGGTCGAAGAAAACCTCGACCTGCTCGAACGGATGAAGAACGGTGAGTTCCCCGAAGGCAGGCGCGTGCTGCGCGCCAAGATTGACATGGCTCACCCCAGCATCGTCATGCGCGACCCGGTCATGTACCGCATCATGCACGCCTCCCACCACCGCACCGGCGATAAGTGGTGCATCTACCCGTTGTATGACTGGTCGCACGGCCAGAACGACTCGATGGAAGGCATCACGCACTCGCTCTGCTCGAACGAATACATCATCCATCGCCCGCTCTACGAGTGGTTCCTGGAGCAACTGGGCGAGTTCAAGACGCGCCAGATCGAGTTTTCCCGCCTCAACCTGACCTATGCCATGATGAGCAAGCGCAAACTGCGCAAACTGGTCGAGACGGGTGTGGTGAGCGGCTGGGACGATCCGCGTCTCACCACACTGCGCGGCCTGCGCCGGCGCGGCGTCAACCCTGAAGCCATCCAAGATTTCATTGCCAGGGTTGGCGAGACTCACAACGACAGTTGGGTTGACATGGCACTGCTCGAAGCCTGCATCCGCGACGATCTGAACAGGCGCTCCCCGCGCCGGATGGCGGTGCTGCACCCGCTCAAACTGGTCATTGACAACTATCCCGACGGGCAGGTCGAAGAAATGAGCGCCGTCAACAACCCGGAAGACGAAACCGCCGGGACGCGCAAAGTGCCCTTCTCCAAAGTGATCTACATCGAACAGGATGACTTCCGCGAAACGCCACCGCCGAAATATCACCGTCTATACCCGGGGAACGAAGTGCGGCTGCGCTACGCGTATCTGATCAAATGCACCGACGTCACACGCGACCCGGCGACCGGCGCGGTGACCGAGGTGCATTGCACCTACGACCCAGCCACGCGTGGCGGCGATGCTCCCGACGGGCGCAAGGTCAAGTCCACCGTCCAGTGGGTCTCGGCGCAGCACGCCGTGAAGGCCGAAGTTCGGCTCTACGAGCAGCTTTTCACGGTCGAAAATCCGGATGTAGGGGAAGATGTCAGCGCTATCATCAACCCCCACTCACTGGAAGTGCTGACCGATTGCTTCGTCGAACCATCCCTGGCCGAGGCCAGTCCCAGCGACAAATTCCAGTTCGAGCGCAACGGCTATTTCTGCGCGGATCTTGACTCTGCCCCCGGCAAACTGGTCTTCAATCGCACGGTGACGCTCAAAGATACGTGGGCGAAGATCGAACAGAAGGCAGACCTCCGAAGTCTTTAAGAGAGTGGGTCGCAGCAATAGATTTTGTGATAAACTTTATCAAAGAAGCAAGGAGACACGCCATGACTCTCACGCCTGTCAATATCCTGAATACCGTCGCGGGGGCTCTGGTGGCAAAACAGAAATATTCCACCATTGACGAGGCTCTGTGGGAACTCGCGCTCAGCGCAGTGCGGGGCAAGGTTGACCATTACCGGCGGCGCATCCGCAGGCTGGAGAACAAGTATTCGACTGACTTTGACGCCTTCACTGCCCGATTGAAAGGACGCGCCACCCCAGCCGAAGAAGACGACTGGCTGGCGTGGAAGTCCGCGCAACGGATGCTGACCGACTGGCAACAGGCCTGCCAGGACTTGCTCCATAACCGGCCTCGCTGACGATCTACTCAATTTGCTGCGCGGACACCTTTTGATCGAGGGTGTCCGCGTAGTTGAATTTGACGAAACTCCCGCTGGCAAACTGGAAATCAAGGTACGATGCCGAATCGCCAGATATTATCAAGTCCAAGTCTGGCTGCACATCGAACCAGAATTCCAGGATTACGCCTACCAGTTATTTACCGACAAGCCGCTTTTACGTTGGGACAACACCCCGCATTACCCGAATATCTCAACTGTGCTTCATCACTTCCACGATGAACACGGCAAGGTAAGTGTTTCGCCGCTCAACGGGAAACCAATGGAAGACCTGAAAAAGGTGCTGGCTGAGGTTGAGAAATGGCTTTCACGCTCTACCTGAAAACGACAAACTTCATCGCGCCCCTGCTCCAGCAGGCAGAAAAAGCCAAATGGGGCAGATTGAAGTCCGTGCTCCTTTTCAAAATCGGGAGGAACTCATGCGCCGCTTCATCTTTCTCGCTCTCGTTTTCCTCGCTTCGACTGCGCTCATCACAGGCCTGACTGCCTGCAGCAGCACCCCCGCGCCCGACAGGCGCAAAGTCAAGTCCACCATCCAGTGGGTCTCGGGGCAGCACGCCGTCAAGGCCGAAATGCGGCTCTACAAGCAACTGTTCACCGTCGAAAATCCGGATGCAGGGGAAGACGTCAGCGCCATCATCAACCCCCACTCACTGGCAGTGCTGACCGATTGCTGCCTCGAGCCGTCTCTTGCTGATACCAAGCCCGGCGATAAGCTCCAGTTCGAGCGCAACGGCTATTTCTGCGCCGACCTCGACACCGCCCCCGGCAAACCGGTCTTCAATCGCACGGTGACGCTGAAGTATACCTGGGCAAAGATCGAACAGAAACAAGTCTGACAAAACATCCCGCAGGCTCAAAACCCTGTGGGACGTTCGCTCTTGGGTCATTTGGGTTCTTGCTTTTTGGGAGGATTCGTTGTATAGTAAATGCAACGGGTTTATGGGTAAACCAGGTTACAAGCATATACAGTAGAATTGGCGCAAAAGACTCTTTTTTGTAATGTCATGCAGCACTTTTTGTCGCCTACTGCTTCTTGCATAGATATCTGAACCTGCTTTTATCGCATTACTCACAAATGACGGGATTTTGGTTCAGATATTTCCGCAGTACTCTGTAAGTACGCGCCCCGCACAAAAAGCAGCGGTTAGCAGCGGTTTGACTGATACGGCGGCTACTACTGCTGTCTCAACTTTCGCCCTTCCCGCCGCATCAACCCTTAATTCGTTAACCCGCTCATTGGAATCGGGTGGGCTGCCAATGACCACGAAAAGGAGATTCACCATGCTACGCACAACCACACTTCGGAAAGTTTTGCTCATCGGCCTTCTGACCTTATTGATCGCGAGCCAGGCAGGTACAGTTTCGGCCGGAACTAACATTTGGACAAGCAATGGACCTGAAGGCGGAATAATTCGTGCCCTGGCGATTGACCCAACGACCCCCAGCACGCTCTATGCGGGGACAGATGGCGGCGGCGTGTTCAAGAGTACGAACGGCGGCGCGGCTTGGAGCGCGGTCAACAGCGGCCTGACTAATACCCCTGTTTACGCCCTGGCGATTGACCCGACGACCCCCAGCACGCTCTATGCGGGGACAATTTACGGCGGCGTGTTCAAGAGCACGAACGGCGGCGGGGTCTGGAGCGCGGTCAACTTCGGCCTGACTAGTACCAATGTTGACGCCCTGGCGATTGACCCGGCGACCCCCAGCACGCTCTATGCCGGGACAGTATTGGGCGGCGTTTTCAAGAGCACGGACAGCGGCGGGGTCTGGAGCGCGGTCAACAACGGCCTGACTAGTAACAATGTTAACGCCCTGGCGATTGACCCGCAGAACCCCAGCACGCTCTACGCGGGGGGGGTAAATGTCGGCGTGTTCAAGAGCACGAACGGAGGCAGTACCTGGAGCGCGGTCAACAGCGGCCTGACTGATACCCAAGTTTTCGCCCTGGCGATTGACCCGCAGAACCCCAGCACGCTCTATGCGGGGACATTCGGCGGCAGCGTGTTCAAGAGCACGAACGGTGGCGATACCTGGAGCGCGGTCAGCACCGGCCTCAGTTTTATCTCCCTGTCGATTGATGACTCGACGACCCCCAGCACGCTCTATACTGGGACAAATGGCGGCGGTGTGTTCAAGAGCATGAACGGTGGCGGGAACTGGAGTGCGCTCAACACCGGCCTGACGAATACCTCTGTTCCCGCTCTGGCGATTGCCCCGACGACCCCCAGCACGCTCTATGCGGGGACACTTGGCGGCGGCGTGTTTGCTATTCAGCAGATCCCTGCTCTCGCCATCAACTATTCCAGTGGAGCGCCAGGTAGTTACTTTACTATCACGGGTATTAATTTCCCACCCGATGATACAGCCAGCATTGCAATCAACGGGAATATATTAGGACCGGTACCGACAGACTCCTCGGGTGGTTTAATTTTTTCACTGAAAACCAGTCCAACAGCAGGTGAAGGTTTATACAGGGTTACAGCATCCGTTCCTCCTCGCGCGATGACCCAATTTACCCTGGACGCAGAAGATGATGTACACCCCCAAGTAGGAAGTGAAACAGTATTCGATGTACCAGACGGGATTGCTTATCATGTTGTATATTTACCATTGATAGTGAAATAAGTCTTATAGGTTCTTCGAGAGATGAAAGCGGGCTAACATCTGAGTGAAGCCTACCGCATCGAATTGATCCAAAATAGATTCGGAGGTCATAAGGTTTTGATCCATCCTTCGAAGGCCAGGGCCATGAAAACAAGCCGCCCCGACACATTCGCGGGGCGGTATTCTTTATTTCATTTTTTCCAAAACTTCAATCGCCTTCTTCACCCTCTCCAACACCTTCTCCTTGCCCACAATCGCCATGCTCTCGAATAGCGTCGGGCGCGCTATTCGTGATAAAATCATTTCAGGTGTTGTCATGCCCATTATTTGCTTCTTTGACGGGATCAAAATAATGATGTTCTACCGTGAGCATTTCCCTGCTCATTTCACGTCGAGGCGGGAGATGAATCTGCCTTGATCGGGATTGACCTGATCATGATTCTTGAAGGTCAGTTGTCGCGTCCCGTCCGCTCCAAAGTATTTGAATGGACCGCAATCCATCAGGCAGAGCTACGCGCCAACTGGGAATTGGCACGCGGACGCCAGCCCCTTCTCTGCATCCCGCCATTAGATTGATGGAGGCGTTACCATGATTATCCATATTACCCAGGTAAAAGTATTGGCTCCCTATTCACTCGAATTGGCCTTCAACGATGGCAAGCGCAAATGCATTAACTTGCGACATGAACTTTACGGACCAATTTTCGAGCCTTTACGCGATCCCACTTACTTTGCCCAAGCGCGCCTTGATTCCGATACACATACCGTCTGTTGGCCCAACGGAGCCGATTTTGCCCCAGAATTTTTATATGATACCTGAGTTTATCATCCACCCCATTTTTTAGTGTTTTATCGAGTAAAACTTGAAATTTCGGGACACTAGCCGGAGTTTGTGGATGGGCTACAATTGAATACATGGCATTCATCCGGAGGGTAAAAA
>Ga0315284_10003861_pt1 | contig 21279 bp, 23 predicted proteins | sample YL17G09_16_MG_FD_203696 | JGI IMG/M metagenome (GOLD analysis project Ga0315284, IMG submission 203696) | Sediment microbial communities from Yellowstone Lake, YNP, Wyoming, USA - YL17G09_16 | ecosystem: Environmental > Aquatic > Freshwater > Lake > Sediment | place: USA: Wyoming | collected...
CGGATCAACTTGTAGACCAAGAGGGTCGAATCTTTGAAGTGAGAACTGTAAGAGCACCCAAGACTTACCAAACCGCGAAACAATGTCTGGTTGAGTTGGTGACCTGATGGCTAAGACTGCAACAACCGCATTAGGGAATGTAACTTCTTCTACAGGTGCTGTAGGTGGTGGCGCTGCTCTAGGTAATATCACGATCTTGGGAGTTGCAGAGGCTATAGCCAAGTTCGGTCGTGTCAGTCAACTTGTCTATCGAGAGACCGGACTTATCACTATGAGAACCGCCCAATATGCTCAGCAGAGAGCTCAAGAACGAGTTCACTCTTCGACTAATGTGTGGACTGCTGGTGGTAAAACTGGAGCTGACTATACTGACGCTTTGAGGGATAGTATCGGTATCGAGAAGGATGGGGTCTATGACTGGTCGGTTTTTGCCGGCACAGAATACGCTGCTATCGAGGAATATCATCCAGGTCACGAATACCTACGTCCGGCCCTATACGAATCTGTTCCTTACGCCCAGGCGCTATTGGGGGCCTTGGCTGTACAGATCGAGGCGATATGAAAATCGTAAAGGACGCTCTAACTCATATCCTCAGAACTGATCCCATAGTTCAAGCTTATGTAGGTCGTGATAGTAGAGATCAACCTCGAGTATACGAGGACTATGCTCCTAAGGATGAATTGGCTCCCTATGTCGTATGGCATCTTATGGCTGGCGGAACACCCCCAGAGGGAACCTATGGAGATGACGAGTGCATCGAAAACGTCCTAGTTCAAGTTGCAAGTTGGGGTCGTAACTACGATGAAGCTTGGTCTATATATGGCATAGTTCACGATGCTCTGAGAGGAGGTAATTGGAACGCGATGCTTGCTCCATACGAGCTCATGCTAATCAAGCGTATGGGCGACCAGTTCACGGTTCCTGACGCCGATACGAACTGGGTTCAAGTGCCTGTCACCTATCGACTTTCTTTGGGTAGGTAGTGTATGATGGGTACTGTATGAAACGGTCACAGGATCGAGGAGGTGTAGGTAGTGGCTAAGTACACAGGTGAGAATATGGCTATCTGGTTTGCGGGGATAGATATCTCGGGACAGGCAAGAAACCTCGAGGTCAAGCAGTCCGCTGATGAGGTAGACGTGACCACTTACGGATCGGTTGACAAGGAGTTCATCGTTGGGATGATTGAGCGGGATGCAACGCTCGAGGTTCTCGATGATAACACCGCGTCTACAGTCCGTACAGCAACTCGTGCCGGAAGTTCTGGAACACTGATCTGGTTCCCGAAGGGTTCCACAGCGGGGTATCCGAAGTTCACTGTAGGTACTGCAGTAATCAAGGAGCAGAGTCTTTCTTATCCGTACGACGATGCCGTGAGCATGAGCGTTAGTATGCGGCTCTCAGGTGCGGTTACTGAAGGAACTGCCTAACCAGGGAGAATAAACTGATGGCGGGGTCAGAACAGAAAGAGAAACAATTGGAACACGCTGAAGAGCAGAGGCGAGCTTCTAAGGAAGACCTGCTTCGACCGCAATTGAGAGAAGAACCCATCTTCATCGAGAGTTTGGGTTATGAGATCGTTATATGCTCACTCTCTAAAAAGAAGCGGGATGAAATCCGAGGCGAGTGTGGCTATGGTTCTGATAATTGGGACGAAGCAAAAGCCTCTGCTCTTCAGATACTTGCTTGTGTAAAGGATCCTCAACTAACATACGAGGATCTTGAAAGACTAGATGAGCAAAGTGCCGAGATCATTGATGAGATCAACCTCCACATCTCCCTACACAATTGGACTGGGAGAACTGAAGAGCTAAAAAAAGACTCAAGCGAGATCCAGAATTCAGATTCTCCCTCGAGTTAGCTGAAAGGCTAGGAATGACTTTAGCTGAGTTGCAGAACAGAATGAGCTCAGCTGAGTTCGAGGCCTGGTTGGCTCTCGCGATGCTACGAGAAGATGAATGTCCCAATTGTGGTGTGGAGCCCAGGGATATGATGAAGTTCAATTATGGGGAAGTGAAGTGTCCAGTATGCCACTCTTCGTACGGAAAGATTAGAAGATGGGGTTCCTCAGCGGTTCGTCTGGAAGCCTTGGAAGCGTAGGAGGAGCAACAGCTAGATTAGTTGTCCTCATAACCGGGACTTCCGCTCCACTACAGGCGGAGCTTGCCAAAGCTTCTTCTGCTTTGGGGAACTTTGGTTCCAAGGCCGGTGCTCTGGGTTCTGTAATGACCAGGAGCCTTACAGTACCCTTGCTCGGCCTTGGTGTAGTTTCTGTGGCTATGGCTTCTCAATGGGAAGCTATGTTAGCCAAGTTGTCAACTTTGACCCCTGTATTGGAAACTAGTGGTAAGTCTATCGAAGGGGTCTCTGCAGATCTCTTCGCTATGTCCAGTCAAACTGCTACAAGTGTAACCACACTTGCTAACACCTTGTACTTCGCCGGGTCGGCTGGACTAAACTATGCCGATGCTATGGAAGTTACAAGACTTGCTTCACAAGGTGCTGCTGTCGGTATGGGAGAAGCCGAGGATATCGCTCGTACCCTTGTTGCTGCCATGAACAACTGGGGACCTGAAACTCTATCAGCTGCTCAGGCGATGGATGCACTTACTATCGCCATTCGAGAAGGACTTGCTGAACCCGCTGAGTTCGCAATCGCTCTTGGTCGAGTTATGCCTATCGCTCAGCAAGCTGGGCTAAGTTTCAATCAATTGACCGCATCAATAGCGCAACTCACGAACTTGGGTATGCCTACTCGAGTAGCTACCACATCGTTGAGAGCCTTGATAACCGGCATGATAGGCCCCACGATAAAAACCGAAACAGAGTTTGCGAAGTATGGACTTACTCTTGACCAGGTAGCTAATGCTATGGAAGCCGGCCCTCTTGTGGCCTTCGAGCTTATGTCTAACGCCGTAGATAAAAGCGGTATGTCTTACGCTGAGTCTAATGCAGCTCTAAGAAACATGATGCCGACCATTCGTGGATATACTGCTTATCTGGCATTGACTGGTCAGGCTCAAGAAAAGTTTGCTGAGATCCAAAGAAAATCCGCCAATGCTGAAGGAGCTTTCGCTAAGGTATGGGAGGAATTCCAACAAACTCCTGCTATCAAATGGAAGCAGATGTTGGCCGATCTCCAAAGCGCAGGTATCAAGCTTGGACAACAACTGTTGCCTGTTTTCATGGCTCTTATGCGTGGTGTCTCTGGTCTTGCTAACTCTTTCACTCAACTAGGACCTGCTGGACAGAAAGTTGCTGCTGGATTGTTACTTATAGGAGCATCAGCAGGTCCGGCTTTGACTCTCTTCAGCAATCTTACTAATGCTGGAGCTGGATTATATACTTCTCTCAAATCTACTACTATTGGACTAATCACTATGGGCACAGCGGCAGTATTTGCCGTCTCTGGCCTTAGTCAGATGATGAGCGGGTCTCTTGGATTAGGGCCAATAATCATGGCTTCACTTGGAAGTTTCATAGCTCTGAAACTGGCTATCGCTGGGGTTTCTGCAGTTATGACTCCCTTTGCTGTGGCTAGTGCTACTGCTGCTACAGCTTATGTAACCGCAGCACAAGCAGAAGTTGTAGCCGCAGGTGAAGTAGCTGCAGCAGAGGCTCTATTGAACTCAACTCGTACAGCTTCAGGTAGATTTACCGCAGAATCAAGTATTGCAATAGGACTTCGTGCTGAGGCTCTTCAAGCAGAAGCAATAGCCGCAAATGAAGCTGCTGCGGCCAATGCTAGATACCTTTCAGCTACTAGGGGAGCTAGAGGGTTAGGTTCTGTTCTTGGAGGGCTAACTCCAGGGATGATTACTGGAATAGGGATTGCTTTCACTCTTGCTGCTGTGGGTGTTGCTTACTTCATCGGTAAATCCAAAGAGGCTAGAAAATCCTTAGATAATATGGGTTCTAGTATAGTTTCAGCTGCTAGAAGCGGATCAACATTTCAAGCCTTTATTGAGACAATGACTGATCCTGCTCTTGCAGCTGCATTGACCGCAGATGCGAAAGCTGCTGGTACTCTAAATACAGCCTTGTCTGCGGGTATACCTGCTACTTATGCTTCACAGGTTCAAGTACTATCTAGAGGACTTGGGGAACTTGCTAATATGAAGGGTGCTGGTTCTGATTGGTTACCCGCTGACCAAGTTGCTACTCTTGAAAAAGCCTCAGATGTAATGGCTCACGTAGCCATCGAAGGTGGTGATATGGGTCAACATCTGGCAGATGCTGGTATTCCCATCGCTGACTTCAATAGCTTGATGAAGGAGATAGGATCTTCTGGTACTACAGAGATGCAAGATCAAGCCAACGGAATGTTGGATCTCTCTTTGAGAGCTGGAGAACTATATGTTGCTAACAAGAAATACCAACTTTCAGTAGCGGATTCTATAACTCTCAATGAAGGACTTACTCAAGCAGTTCAAGATACAGCTGATACCTACGGTGTAACTACAGAACAAGTAAACTCGGCTTTGAGCAGTATGGGTTTGACTAGTGCTGATCTTGTAGTTGCATCTCAACGTGATGCCATTGCAGTTTCTGCAGAATGGGTAGATGCTTCAGGTGAGATAGTCGGTGCTCAAAGAGAGATAGAAGCAGCTTTCACTGCTACTCAAGCTGGATTACTTGAACAGATCGGGTTATTCGGTAAGCTTGATACCAAGGTACAAGGTTCTAATGCTACTTTGATAAAGCAAGCTGAAGCTCATGCGACCTTTGCTTCTAAAACTGTCCTTGCTGCTAAAGAGCTTGTTGCCAAGGGTGTACCCACAGAACTCGTGAACAAGATAATGGCTGATTCTCCGGCGATGGCCCAACAACTTGCTGATGCAAGTATCGGTGAATTGAAGCGACTAACCAATGCCTATAAAGTAGAGTTGGCAGCTACTGACGCTGAGATCCTCAAAGAAGGGAAACACCAATTCGTCAAGGGTCAGGATATGGTGGTTCAACTCACTCAAGGTATCCTTTCCAATGACTCTCTTAGTCCAAAGGCTGCACAGCATCTTATAACCCAATTCCAAGGTGGACTTGCTTCAGGTAAGATTACTGAAGAGGGAATGTTTATCGCTCAGAAACTTATTGAGGGTATTCAAGATACTCCTGAACTTGCAGGATCAGCTGACAGACTAATATCTAAGATCTTTAGAGATATGGCTTCAGGAGTAGATTTCGCAGGTATGGGGGATAAAGCTTTCGCTAAGTATATTCAAGGTATCACTGGGAACAAGGGAGATATATCTAAAACTATAAACGATACCGTCTCAGGTGCTATATCTAGAAGCGGAGGGATAAGTCCTAAGTTCGCGGGTGTAGGCGCTGATATTGGACAATCACTAGCAAGCCAGATAGAGGCAGGAGTACAATCCGGCAAGATATCTCAAGTCGGAGTTGATGTAATGAACCAGATCATCAGCGGGATCAAGAGTGCTAACCTGCCGCCTGACATCTCCACTGGGATAACGAATCAGATCATGAGTGATGTGGCCACAGGCAAGGTAGATCTTTCTACTATGGGTACAAAAGCGATGGCCACTTATGTCCAGGGTCTTGCTCAAAGTAAGGGAGCTGCTGCTGGAGCAGTAAGGTCGGTAGTTGCTGCAGCTGCTGCTGCAGCTAAGAGTGGAGCTTCACTTACCGCAGCTGGAGCAGCACTAGGACAGAGTCTTGCAAAGGGAATTGCTTCCGCTTCTGGTGCAGTAAAATCTGCTGTGGCTGGACTTATAGCCGATGCAAAAGCTGCGGCAGATGCTGCCGCTAGAAACTCACCAGAATACTTCACTTACTATATGGGACAACGTGTAGCTACCGATCTTGGTAGGGGAATGGATAGGGGCTTCGGTAAGTTGCATCAGATCCGTGTGCCTATCGGTGGCGTAGACCAGATGAAGGCCCTGAGCAGATTGTCAGAAGCGTCAGGCAACGGGGGGCAGGGGATGCAGGGGAATATCACTATCACGAACTGGCAAACGGGCATGGCTATGTTCGATGGTCGTATCGAATCCAACGCCAACAAACGTGACCGACACCAAGCTAGGCTTGAGAGGATGAACTCGTGAGCGTATCAACAGTTACCTGTAATATAGACGCTTACGTGGATCAGGCTCGAGCATGGACTAACTTCGGTAATAAGTCCGTTCTAATGATGAATAACGATACCAATAAGAAATATGCCTACATCTTTGGCCCTAAGAACTTTCAGGATGGGGACCATGTATATAGTTCGATCTTCAGTTTCTTTGTGAAGAGTGGATGGGTTGATGTAGGAGGAACTACTGTTACTGCAGATGTGATTACCATGGAGTGGAAAGAAGGACATATCAACTGGGGTAATAAACCTTCAGTATATGGAGGTGCAGCAACAGTAGTTGTAGCACAGAATGCTGTGGATGGGACTAGATATAATATAGATATCACTTCTTTTATGGGAGCTGTAGCAGATGGAACTAGAGGTTGGTGGGGTCTTGTCCTTACGATAAACAAGACTGGTGACCACAGCATCTATTCTAGTGAAGCTGTTATAGGTTATCGACCTTATATCACTACTACTTGGTATCCACCTCCCGCTGCTCCCACTGACCTAGTTCCTGTGGGTGATAAGGCAGTATCACTTGCTCGACCAACTTATAATTGGAGTTTCAATGACTCCTTCGGTGATAGTATTCAAGCTAAGTCTCAACTTCAGATATCATCTTCTTCGAGTTTTACTTCTCCTCTTTATGATTCTACTCTGATAACTAATGCAGGTCACCAATATACTCCTGCTTACGATCTTACTGATAACACCAAGTATTATTGGAGAGTAAGAGTAGAGGATAACCGAGGCTATACTAGTCCTTATACTAGTTCCTATGTTTCGACGTTTTATCGTAGGACGAAAGGGACTTCATCTCTTACTTCTCCAGCAGCTACTGAATATCAGATCACCCCTCTAGTAACCTTCAGTCAACTCTCTGGTCGAACCCAAGCTGCTGCGGAGTATCTTGTTCAGGAATATAATTCCGTTCTAGCAGCTTATCAAACTGTATATACAAAACCTAGGATGGAAATTGCTTCTACAGGCAGTATCACCTGGTCTATCCCAGATGGGATTATAAAGACTAGTAGTCGTAACTACAAAGCGATTGCTAGGATCTATGACACCATAGACCGGATCAATACTCCGGGTGACTCAGCTTATGTAGAAGTAAGTCAGGTCTTCACATTCGCTCGTGATGCTGGTACAACAGGAACTGCCAGTCTTACCGGTACTCAATCCGGAGCTGGGATAGTTCTAAATTGGACTAGAGCTTCAACACCGGATTTCTTTGTCATCCGTGTAGATGGAGAATATATCGACCACGATCTTGATGGTGAATTCCGCTTCTATCTAGCTCCTTACTCTGGTACTAGTTACCATGTTACGATTTACGGTCTTACTAGTGATATAGCTCATACTGTAGAAGTTGAAGCTGTAGTTCTAGCTACTAGTGTTTACAAGCATTCTTCAAGCAACTCAATAGCTAATATCACTCCATCTATCAAAGGGATCTGGCTTGTTGAACCTGTCTCCGGTACTTCAGTTCAATTTCTTGCTGAAGAACCTGATTTCGAGATCGGCGAACAAGCTGGGATTTTCTATACAGTAGGTGGTAGAAAACCCATAATGATTACTTCTGCAGTTAGAGGTTATGAAGGCTCCGTTGAGGGTCTTATTCCCGGTATCACCTATCGTGATAATCTTGAGACTCTAAAAGGTCAATTGAATACCAAAGAACTTCGACTGATCTTTTCTGATCTCAATATTCCAGTTTTACTAGGTAAGATCACTGGTCCAGTAAAACAGATTTTACCCACGGGAGTTATTTACTATAGAGCTGGATTCGAGTTCTATCAGTCGGGTCAATTCACCGTAGATATTACTGGAACCACCTAATGCTAACGATGGGTTTGACAGCTGACGAGAAGAAGCAATTCGAAGCAGCTCTCTTCATCAGTCATCCTATTCGTATCACCGTTACGGTGCTTGACCAAGATGAGAAACCTATAGGATCTCTAACAGGTCCTCAATCACTTGTAATCTCTGGTGATATCCAGATGGACGCTAGTGAAAAAGCCGGTAAGGATAAATTAGGCACTAAACGAAGTTTGAGTCTTGTTATCCTCGATTCTAGTCATAAACTTGCCATAGTCCCTAGTACTCCAGCGGATCAAGCTGTATATCTCAATAACTTCATCTCTGTTCTATATGGAGTATGGGTTGAAACTCTGTATAGGTGGGTTGATGTACCCGTATTCTGGGGCCCAGTATCTGTTGTTACTAGATCTGCTGATGATACGGTCACAATAGAAGCTAAAGGTAAAGAATCCTTAGTAAAAGAACCCAATATAATGTGGAATACTATGAGTTTCGGTAAGGGTAAAACTGTCACAAGTACTATACGAGAAGTATTAGAAGCTAAGGGAGAAACCCGATTCGGGGGTCTATATGAAAACCCCAATAGAAAACTAGTCAAAACTCTATCTCTTAGTAGAACTCAAGATGCCTGGGGTCCAGTTCAGAAATTAGCAGAAACTATGAATCAACAACTCTTTTATGATGGTGAAGGTAATGTTAGATTGAGAACTATTCCCACTGCTTCATGCTTCACTTTCGACTATTCTTCTGGAGTAAATGGGGGAGTAACATCAAGACCAGAGATAGTTTATGATCTTGAGAATACCAAGAATACAGTACAAGTCCAGGGCAACAAGAATGACCAGAAGACTCACGTAACAGCAACTGCTTATGCTCCTATGGGTCACCCTTTATCTCCGTCGTCGCTTTCTAGAAATGGAAAACCTCGATACATAGTAGAGCAGATCAACAATGACCACATAAAACGAGTTGAACAAGCACAGGCTCTTGCTGACCAAAGACTTGATGATAACCTCTTGAAGAATATGGACATAACCTTCGATTGTTTGCCTATCCCTCATTTAGAAGAGAATGATCTTGTTACCTTGAAGAATTCTGAGTATCACATCAACTTCAGAGTTACTCAATTCACTTTACCCCTGACTGAACAAGACTCTATGTCAATCGGATACACTAAACCCACTAAGGGTAGTGGGGGTAGCGGTGGAGGTGGTGGTAACGGTGATCCCCCCGAGAGTGGCGGAAGACCTGGCGGAGCTGGTGTAAAGTGGAAACCCCTGAATAAGAGACAAAGGGCGAAGATGAAGCGGATGAGGCAACGTATAAAGAAACCTAAGGCGAAGAAATAATGGCCATAGGAGATAAAGTCACTGGTCGAGTTATAGCTGTGGAAGTCAAACCCATGGGTTCAGCTTTGACTTCGGCTTATACTGCTGGTGATACTCATCTCCACTTGGTAGATCCTACAGACTTCGATAACTTCATATACAGCCCTAATCCAGTATATTTCTCTATCATGACTAGTGATGGAACTACTGAAAGTGAAGAGATTAGAGCCTATGGCGGAACTACTGTAGCAGACGATGGAATTATATACGGTTTAGTATTTGACGATGAAGTACCGCCAGGAGGAACTTTAGTTCCGAATACCGTCTGGTTCGGGACTCCACTTACTAATCTACCAGAAGCTGATGCCGCTGTCTATCTTTACCCCAGAGCTTATACCAGATACTGTCAGGTCAAAATAAGTGAAGATGACAATGATGTAGTTTATGCTGCTATCCCTAAAGGTCTTGCTTCTCAGTTGTTAGAGGGTACTCGATCTGGGATCACTCAACAAGAGATCGTAGTTATAGAGTACGATGAAGATGAGATGGAATGGTATGTAGTTGATATGCCATCAGCTCCTGCTCTACTTGACGGTACAGTTGCTCCTTTCCGAGGGGCTGTTGCTACTACTTCTGCTGACCAGTCTATCACAAAGAACACCGATGTTGTTTTAGCGTATGACACGGTAAGCTACGATACTATGGGGCTTTGGAAATCAGTTACAAGCAAGATGCAGATCCCTACGAAATCGTCTGGATATTATCAGGTCACCGCTTCTTGTATGTGGACACCATCGGGGGGAACGACTAGTTTTCGACAGATACAGATTGCGAAAGATGACGGTGTTACTATTACCGTTGTAGCTACTAATGCAACTCATCCTATCGAATCTGGGAATCATTATTGTAGAGTTAGTTGTATAGAGTGGTTCAATGAAGGCGACAAGATCTTCGCCTATGCAAGACATAATAGTGCTACTGGAACTTTCTACTCACTAACTGGCGACGGTACTAAGCTAGAAGTTATCTTCCAGGGTACTGTCGTGTGATTGACGACTCCTGGATGATTGATGCCCTATGTAGAGGGACTAAAAATCCCGACATCTTCTACCCTGATACTAGTCAAGGGAAGATGGTCGACATCCGTAACGCTAAGAGACTTTGCCTCAAGTGCGAAGTCAGAACTAGCTGCCTCTTCTATTCTATCGCCCACAGAGAGAAGAATGGGGTATGGGGTGGACTTTCTGAAAGGCAACGCTCGAAACTACCTAAACCGTTGAAAGTCAAGATCAAGAGACTGTGGGATTCCAAGTACCCGCTCCATCGTATCGAGGTACGACGAGGAACTGGAGAAAGGAGGGAAAAAGCATGAAGTTGAAAGGTGCATTTATCCGAGCCATACGCTCGGCGCTTCAAGCCTTCGTTGCTGCATCGGGTATCGGAGCTCTTGCTGTACTTAGAGACTGGGCAGATATCAAGCAGTTAGGCATATCGCTTGCTCTAGCTCTTGTCTTCGCTTTGGCCACGTTTATCGTGAGTTTTGCTCAGAACGTGATAGAAGACAATACGTCTCTAAGCATCCCTAAAGATGGGCCAACAGCATAGCATGATATGACACGCAGCACGCCCCTTATCGTCCTAGGGACGCGCTGAACGCGAAGCTAGGCCATAAGAAACGCCCCCCGGCATCAGTCGTCAGGGGGCGTTCCTTTGGAGCTACTACTTGGCGCTACGTGTGCTGCGCCTTGCCACAGACTTCTTGGCAGCGGGCTTCTTGCCCTTGATCTTGTCGAGCTTCTCCTTGGTCTGTTCCTTGATAGCGCCACCCTGCACCCGCTTGATGATCTTCTTCACCTGTGGGTGGTCGAGAGACGACCATTCGTAACGACCGCTGTCGCCCTTCGGAAATTCCTTGCGAAGCAGCATCCGCAATGAGCGGGGACTGCAACCGGCAGCCTTAGCTACCTCGTTGGTGCCGATGGTCTCTTTCTTGGCCTTCGGTGCCACCTTCTTGCCTCCCTTCCTTGTTGCTCTTGTACGACGGGGCTTCTCGTCAGGATCCTCTTCGTCCTCGTCTTCCTCGTCGTCTTCCTCTACTTCGTCTTCCTCATCTTCTTCGTCTTCATCCTCATCTTCTTCGTCTTCATCTTCTTCGTCTTCTTCGTCTTCTTCGTCCTCATCATCTTCGTACGGTTCGTCGTCCTCTTCCTCTTCTTCGTCGTCCTCTTCTTCGTCGTCTTCGATCTCTTCGTCGTCCTCTTCGTCTACATCTACACCTTCGGCCTCAAGCTCGTCGAGGATTTCATCTAGATCGTCGTCCTCTTCCTCTTCAGGCTTCTGCTTCTTGGACTTCTTTACCTTTGTAGCGGTCAACGTATACCTCCCTCCGAAACAGTAACGGGCTTTGTGCTGATGAGAAACGCGGTCCTTTGTGTTGTCATCCCCGCCTTCACCCCCTTCTCATGTTTCACATCAGCGATTGCAAAGCTATCTTATCAGTCCTCAAAACCCATTGTCAATATTATTTTCAGACTTTTTTTATGGGTCATGGGGCACTCCCAAAGACGAAGTTCATGGCATCATCCACAGAGGTAATAACCGCTGCCTTGCCTCCTGCTAACCGTATCTTCTTGAGTACCCACGACTGCCTTTGAGTGAGTGTATATTCCTTACCCGGCAACTTGATCTCCAAAGCGTAGAACATACCCGAGTAAACTCCCATCACGTCTGGTAATCCCTTCTCCTGAGTACCAGTCTGATGAGTTATGAACCAGTATCCACTATAGGCAGTAAGCGCCTTCACGATACGTGTACGTAACCTGGCTTCACTCATGGCAGTTAGATAGGCTCGGGACAAGATCAGCGAAAGGGGGTGAACCAAACTCAGTCTTGCCCCGAGCCCAAATCATGGATTAGACCTCGTCGAGGTCGACGTCTTCGATCTCTTCATCGTCGTCTTCCTCTTCGTCGTCATCCTCATCTTCCTCTTCGTCCTCATCTTCCTCTTCGTCGTCATCCTCTTCCAACTCTTCGTCATCATCGGCGTCGAGCTCGGACAACTTGAAGGTATCGACCACCCGAGAACGTACTTTGCCTTCGTACTCGTCATCTTCTATCGTGATAGCGAGCTTCTTCCCTACGCACCCTGCCAGATCGAGCTTCACTTGCTTCTTCGGGATCGCTATACCGATAGCCTCTAGCATATTCCTCAGCACCCACAACGACTGCGGCAACAGATTGCAGTTATGGAATACCTTATTGCCCTTGTACTTCCCATCGAGAAACTGCATCTCGAATACTATCTGTGGTGTCTTCTTATTCCCGGAAGTAGTGTTCGTGGCCTTGACCACCTTCACTGCATAATCACCGGGCTTGAAATGCTTTCCGCCTTTGCGCTCCTCAACATCTGAGAAGTCTACAACAACGGAGGTAGATCCACCACCACTAGATCTAGTCTTAGTTCTTGTGGTTTTCTTTACGACCATGTTATCCTCCTACTTCTTCTTCGTCCAATGTACCAGTACCTTGGATCCGGTTGATAAGCCGGGTCAGATTGTCATCCCGCTTGGGCAGCCGGATAACTGACGGGAGTCCAGATTCGGACCTATCACCCGTGGTGTAGATCTCGTGCGCCCCGATAAGCAATCGCCTCTCGAGTGTACGAGTCTTCTTACCATCACCCCCTTTCGTTACCACCTCCTTCAGAAACATACGGCCGATAATATCGACCGCTGGGGTCAACGCTGAACGGACACTTGGTGAGATCTCAGGAAAGACCTCGGGTGCTTCATCATCATCTTCCGTATACCCTCGGCGTTCCTGCGCCAGATATACGACGTTCATGGGCAAGTTTCTGAAGTTGAGTATTACTGTACGCATGAGCTCGGCAGTCTTACCCCACGCTTGCTTACTGGGCATAGCTGGATCCTTGGTAGGATCACGACTTGCCTCGTCACCCATCACGAACTTCATACAGAGCTGGGCGAGCGAGGTCACCGTATCAAGCACCACAGTTTCACGGTCATGCTTACCACTGTGGAGGTACCAGAACGCAAGATCTATGTCGGTCCATGTTTCGACCTTGAAGACTTTGACATCCTTGAACTTCCGGATGCTCATCGTCCCACGTTCGTTGCAGTCGATGATTAGAGGCTTGGGCCCGGTCGCACCGAACGTGGTTTTACCCAGCTTCGGTTTCCCGTACACAAGGATCTTGAGTTCTCCAGCGTGTTCACCCACATCTACAACCTTGTCAGCGGCACGTTCAAGTTTGGTCTGTCCCCCAGTAGAGGTAGGCCTCTTACGGCGTGATGGTGTCGAAGCCATAGTACTCCTTCTTGTCGGCGGGCTTGTACTTGAGTTTTATCATCTGCTTCGAGTTGCCCCCATACAGGTCCACAACACAGAGGTCCTTGTACGAGCAATACTCGCAAGAACGACTGATAGTGCGTACAGGCTCATACCCCCTTTCCATCTGCCCTGCTGTATACGCGGCTTCAGCAACAAGAGTCTCAACGACCTTCGGTGCGGCTGGTACTCGTTCGCGGCGAAAGTAAGTAGATGTTCCGTGTTGCAGTCTTGATATTACATCACGATAATCATCCAGGTCAAGGCCATATTCCTTGATAGCACGAACCATCGTCAAGGCATCAGTATCAATCTTAGCTTTACTCAATGCCGTACCACTTTTCAGAAGTTTGGGGATGGTTGGTGCTTTCGCTCGTAGGTAATTCCAACAGATGCCTACGATCTCCCCATACGTACCTAGTTCGTTCAACGCCCACACATATAGGTTGGATTGGGTATCTAGGAATCGGTAGTCAGCACCTGGGATCGTGTTATGAGACTTATTCTCAAACAACCATCTCCCGTACTCGTCCTCGACAATCATATCGAACTTGAGTCGGAATGTGTGGTTTCCAGGACCGGGCAGGGGTACTTCACATTCGTCCTCAGCAGCGATGTACTTCAGAGTAGCATCTTCTTTCTTCCAGTGAAAGACGTATGACGCCATCACACGGTTGCAGAAATCGGGCAAGTCTCCGTAGTATTCTTTCTCCTCGTCGAATAGACGATTGAACTCCTCCGTCAACTCAGCATGACGTTTCTTCCAACCATACCCGTTGTAGTGAGACTCAAGCAACTCGTGAAGCCACGTTCCCCGCTTGAATGGTTGGGCAGTAAGCTTCGGTACTAACAAGCGGTCGTACTTGTACCAATAGCTTCGCTGACAAGCGAGATAAGACTTCAATTTTGAGTTAGTAACTATCATTAGAACTCAACTCGGGCAGTTATGTCGTGAACCAATACTGACAGCTCAAGAGACTTATTCGTCCATTCAGCTATCTTCTTCGATGTAGCTGATACCCCCGTCAGCTGTTCACGAGTAGCTGAAGCAGTATCTTCTACTGGCGATAGTATCGGGTCGATCTTCTCAAAGAGTTCTTTCAACTCACTTTCTAGAGTATGAAGTGCTGAATCCATCTCCTGTGTAAGTTTGGGTACTGCGGGTAGCTGAGGGTCGGGTATGTATTCTTTTATCTCCATCAACCCTATCTCTCTTTGTTCTTTGGTAGTTGTAGGGATAGGTGGTTTTTCTAAAGGTAGATCTAGATCGGGTAGATCCTCCTCGATGTTATCCTTCATATCTCTTCTCCTTCACTCCAGTGTTGCCCCACCTTGATATCTACCACGATGGGCACCTCGAGTTCAACTCCAAACTTTTTCTTCAGTGGTAGATTCTCCATTACCTCCTTTATCCGTGAAGTCCACTTGTCAGTGGTATCTTCTCTGATCTGGAACAAGATCGAGTCATGTACTGTACCAACGATAAGAGCTTCTTCAGGATCCATCTCATCGTGAAGGGTAACAAGCGAGAGAAGCATCAGATCGGAGGCCAACGACTGTACTGGACTATTGATTGCTTGTCTTTCTGCTTCCGCTTGTACGTCTTCATCTTCGGAGTCGATGTCAGTAAGATGCCGAACTCGACCAATAAGGGATTGGACTCGCTTGTAATTGTGGACAATTCTACGCTGACGTTGGTGCCAGGGAAGAATACCTGCAAACTTCTCAAAGTAACGGTCTCGAACAATCTTCGCTTCTTCTAATGAAACTTCAACGTCATAGCTATCTCGAGCGTATTCAACGAACTTCTTTGCTCCCATCCCGTATAAGAAACCGAAGTTCACAGCCTTAGCCTTCTTGCGTTCTTCCTTAGTAACCTCTGATGCTGGCTTACCCGTCATAGAGACCGCCATCTGCATATGAACATCCTCTCCTAACTGGTAGAGGCGCTGTAGAGTTTGATCTCCAGAGTAGTGGGCGGCGATTCTGAGTTCGATCTGGCTAAAGTCAGCCTCAACGAAACGCCATCCAGGGGGTGCACCAAGAATGCTTCGTATAAGAGGGTCTCGAGGTACTTGTTGCATATTGAGGCCACGTCCCCGATTGCCTTCCTCTTTGCCTGAGCTGAGTCTTCCTGTGACGGTACCAGCAAGTTTATAGTTTGCGTGTAGTCGGGAATTTCCGTCAAGTAATTCACCCCACCCTTCTAAGAATCCTCGGTTCTTCGCGTACCCTCGCCATTCTAGGATAAGTGGTACGATCTCGTGCTTATCTCGAAGTCGAAGCAATACCGATTCCTTGGTGCTGAACGCACCTCCGTCGGTCATCTCGATAACAGGCAACTTCAGTTTGCCGAACAGGATAGCTGACATCTGCTGCGATGAATTCCAGTTGACCTCTTCACCCGCAAGTTTCGTCAGTCGTGTCGTTAGTTTCTCGAGGCGTCGGTTTATCTCTATCAATCGTTCGGCCATACGTTCCTGGTCTAGCCACATACCAGTACGTTCTATATCCGTCAGGCATCGGGAAGCAGGCATCATGATCTTAGTGAAGATACGAAGCGAACGCTCATTACCCTCAACAGTCAGTTGCTCCTTGAACTTGTAGTACAACCTCAACGTGTAGTCCGAGTCCTTGCCGTTGTACTTGGCGAGTTTCTTTAGGTCTTCGACCATAGCCCCACCCTTGGCCAGATCTACATTCGCCCAAGCATCCACACCTAGTAACATCTGAGCAAGAGGCTTCAAACCCTTCAGTCGATTCTCGTCCATGATGTGGGCAGCAAGCATCGTATCGAAGTCAGCGTACACAGGTTTCCCGAACTGGTGGAGCCACCTATCATCGAACTTAGCGTTGTGGGCAACACGCTTGGCGGGTGTATATGCCAGTGCTGTTGTTATCGCTCCTAGGACACGCTCAGGCTGCTTCCAAGGCGCTTCCGGATGATGTATCGGCACGACGAACGCTACTCCTGGCTTGGGCGATACAGATATAGTAGCGATCTTCGCACCCGGTACATATTCCTCGAACCCATTAGTCTCGAGGTCATACGCTACAGCTTTCGACTTCAGTATCGCATCGAGGCACAGGTTCAACGTCTTCTGGTTGTTCACTAGATATGTACGTGTGGGCGTAGCACCCGATTCACCTTTGACAAGTCGAGCGAACGCCTCGAGGTCAGTCTTCCAAAGCATCTCGTTCCGTGGGTTACGAAGAACAGCCGCAGGGTGGATCGTAGGAAAGACCTGGGCATCCCCTAGCGGTAGCACATTACCCCGGTGTTTCATGATCCCCGACTTCTTGACTACGGAAAGTGCCGTGTTACCCATGGTCAAGATGAACTCGGGTTTGACAGCCTCGATCTCATCATCGAGATAGTGCCGACACGCCTTCTCCTGTATCTTCAGTATCTTCTGTTTCTCCATCGGTCGACACTTCACGAGGTTGGTGATATAGAAATCTCTACGGTTGAACCCGATAGCAGCAAGTGACTCGTCCAGCAACGATCCCACCCGACCGACCATGGGTCTGCCCGTCTCGTCGTCCTGAAAGCCTGGAGCATCAACCACAATCATCAGACGGCAGGGGACAGGCCCCCGGCCCATGAGGCAGACACTATTCGCCGATAGGTGAAGTTCACACTCCTTGCAATTCTGGTTGCGAACTCGCTCAGCGAGGGTTTTCTTCATGTCTCACCTCTACTAGTGAACTCTCGAGCAACTTGAGACCTTCGCCCCAACTAGGTTTAGGCTTCTCACGATAGACTACAGTAACTATTCCAGCATTGATAAGCAGCTTGGCGCAATTGAGACAGGGCCCGTGGGTGCAGTACAGGGTCGCGCCGTTCAAACTGACCCCCGCTCTAGCAGCCCAGGCGACCACATTGGCTTCGGCATGAACCGTGCGAACGCAGTGCCCGTCCTGCATATCGCAACCAGATTCAGCACAATGTGGTTGACCACTGACTGCACCCACGTACCCGCTTGCGATGATCCGCCCTCTCCAGACAGCAATCGCTCCAACCTGAGCTCGAGGGCACGTTGAGCGTTGGCCGAAGAGATGAGCGATTGAGAGAAACAATCGCACTCTAGAGATACGGTCATCAGCTTTAGAAGACATCTTTGACATCCTTCTCGTAGACGTGCAACGACCCGATGAAATGAGTGAACGTCCCAGGTTCTATCTCAGTGGCGTTCGCCACGTAATTCATGAGAACTGTGGTGATAGCTACATCGTTCGGATAATGAGTGAAGAAGTCACAACTCCGCATCATATAGGTAATATTGAGTTTTCCCTCTCGATATACGAACCAATACCCCAACGAACAAGGAACGCGACGCTTGCCTCTCTTAGTCTCATCATTGTGATTCCACACAGGTAGATACAACTGTCGGCTGTGTGGGTGTACTTTCAGCTCATCAATTATCCGGTCGATGTGTGTTCCCCCCATGCGTTCAGAATACGAATAGGAGAAACGACTGCCACTTCGACTTAGGTCAGTACCCTCAAGAAATGGTTCCCAGATCTCAGGACGTTCCTTCCAGGCGTTCCCCGGATTCAGACCACCGGCGACACGGTCTATCCATTCTTGTTGGAGCCAGGCTTCATGTACTCCTTCTATCTCCGCATAATCGGGCTTCAAGACGGTATACATATAGTTCGAGAGTTCATGAGTCCTGAAGTCAGGATTGTCACGGACATAGATATCCTGCATCGTCTCAGGTTGAACGCTGACACCTAGCTCAGCAAGATCTCGTTTGATCTCGTTCTGAGCTTCTGGGAAGTCGTGGAATAATCTGCTCACATCTCCTCCTCTAGGTCATCTATCAGATCTTCGATAGGACGGGCTTTAGTACCTCGAGATGATAGACCTATCGCTTCTTCCAAAGATCCTGTCCCCAACAACACATCATCGTCGTCGAAGATAGCCTTGATAAGAGCATCTGCCTTCTCACGCTTCGCCTTACGTATGACAGCTCGAGATTCTGGAGACTTGTATATCATCTTGTCGAGTGTAATCTGCTCGATGGGCAAGTCAAGTACCCCGTACTCAGTCTCCTTACCCAAGAATGGTGCCTGGTCGATCCCGACTTGAGCGTGTAGTCGGCGACGTACCCGTTTCTCAGCTCCGTACTTCATATCTTCGTACAACACACCCTCGGCATCGAGTCGCTGGATACGTTGATACCAAGAGCGGGTGATCTTCCACGACGGGTAACGTGCCTCTTCCTTGATACGGATACGCTTACCCGATACGGGATGAGTGATGATCTTGCCCTCGGGCCATTCACCCTCAACGAAGTCCTCAAGACCCTGAGCGAAGATGTACGCCATCGACTTGAACCCATGCCACTGAGCAGCTTCGAGATGCCAACGAAACTTGAAGTCGTCAACCTTCAACCCTTCGCCAATCATATCGGCTGCCATCTCTATGATCTTGTGGGCAAGCATCAGATCCAGTTGCCCGATGTAGCCGAGGTACGATGTACGTGAGTAGAGTGAAACAGTCGGATACGGAAAAGCTCGATAAGTCATGAATCTCATGCAACTGCCACGCTTACGACGGTTAGCTCGAGCGTTAGATAGAACGAAAGTAGGATCTACTCGTTGCATATCCAACGCTACGATACCCCGACCATAAGTCGAAAGTTCTTTGACACCCTCGAGAAATGTGAAAAGCCACATCGGGTTGACGTACTGTCTGATGAGTGTGGACCAACGTGACTCGGTCAACCACACATCAAGGCCTAGGTTCAGATCGTAAGCTGAAGAGTCAGCCATAGCCAGTACATCACCGACCATCGTATCAATGCTCGAGTAGTACGCGAGTTCGTTCTTCTTCGCCCACAACAGACCTTGAGTCAGGTTGTTAGACATCTCCGTTATATCAGCGCCATGTACGACTAGCGGTCCTGACTGGTCGCCTGCACCCTGGATTCGTTTGTAGTCAACCATCAGTAATTACTCCGCTGACGGAACTTGTTGACCTCATTCTTCTTGAGGTAGATCAGCGCCGTTGACCTCGCATCGAGTCCAGACGTGATAAGCAACTCAACTAAGAAGTGGATGGCGTCAATCAGTTCCTCGTAGTAGTGCTCCTTGTCGGTGAGCACCTCAGATTGCTTCCAAGGCTTGTTCTTCAGACAGTTCGTCGCCTCGCTCAATTCTTCGACTGTGCGATATGCGAGGTCCTTGATCCTCCACTGTACGAATCTGTGGTCAAGAACACCGAACATATCGGGGTCAACAACAAGAGCACCTCGATCTTCCTCTATGCTGTGGTACTTATCTATGAGCTCCTGTTGCTTAGCGAAGATGAGCTCGAGCATATCACCTTCTGGTAGTTCTATGTCGCCGAAGTCTAGAACATTCACCGTATCATCCCTTCCACTAGGTGTAGGTATTCGATAACCGCATTACGAACCGACGGGTACTTCATCTCTTTCCGTTCGTGGTCGAAGCTGTAGACGATAATCTTGGACCCGTTGTCATACAGGTTGATGAGGAATTCCAGAGTACTCATCATCTTCGAGTACTGCAAACTGAGTTCGTCTAGATGCTCCTCGACTCCTGACAACTGCTCCTCGTTATGAAGGGTCTTGAGCAAGCGATCCTTCGACCGGAAACAGTAGACGATGAGTTGAGGGAATTCCAGCCAGCGACGAGTAACATCAAGGAACTCAGATGCACTTATCGCAAGGCCTCGAGTCTTGAGAACAGGGTTATATACCATCTCTGAGATCAGGCGACAGCGGTCAGCTATATGTACCTGTGCCGAGACATAGTCCTGACGGTCATAGTTGGGCCAGTCTAAGGCCTGCCGACGTATCTCAAGAACATCATGCTTGTTCCCAATAGAGGGTATGACTTTGAGCCCTGGGAAATCCTTGACCAGTTGCTCGATTAGAGTAGTCTTACCAGTCGAATCTAAACCTTCTACGGTAATGATGAGACTCAACCCCCTTTCGCGTTCGTTGTATGACTATATTATTCAACCCGATGCCTCCTTGTCAATAGCGAGGATGACCCATGATATAAGCCATGACCTCTTGTTTATCCTTCAGAGCTTTGAAGATATCACGGTCGATGGAGTTGACACATACTAGGTGTCGGTAGGTGACTTTGTGTTCTTGTCCGATTCTGTGGAGTCGGTCACAGGCTTGGACGAACTCGTCCAGGGCGTAGGTAACGGAGTAAAAGATGGCTTCGTGAGCAGCGTGTAGAGTGATTCCGAGTCCTCCGGACTGAATCTGAGCGATAAAAACTCCCGGACCATCATCACTTTGGAAAGCTCTCCTGTTAGTATCGCGGTCCGCCTTTGGAGTTGAGCCTGTAAGCGTATATACTTTCTTGTACCCGGCCTTACGCGCTGCACTTTCAATATCAGCGATCTCCGGTCTAAATCTCGCAAAAACAACAACCTTCAACCCCTCCTCGTATCGGTCTACAAGTAGGTCTTCGCAGACCTTCAATTTAGCTGTGGATATCTGACGCAACCCCTGGTCGGTATTGATCCACCCACCCGTGAGTTGTTGTAATCGTAGCAGTTTGACTAAGGCATTCTTGACATCTATTACTTCTCCTTTCGACAACTCTAGGAAGAATTCCTCCTCGAGCACATCGTATTGACGACGGGCTTCAGGTTCGAGTAATACGGGTACAGACTGATGAACCCGCTCAGGTAGATCTAATGCTTG
>Ga0315284_10003862_pt1 | contig 21278 bp, 17 predicted proteins | sample YL17G09_16_MG_FD_203696 | JGI IMG/M metagenome (GOLD analysis project Ga0315284, IMG submission 203696) | Sediment microbial communities from Yellowstone Lake, YNP, Wyoming, USA - YL17G09_16 | ecosystem: Environmental > Aquatic > Freshwater > Lake > Sediment | place: USA: Wyoming | collected...
TCCGGCAAAAGCGCCAAGCTGGCCATCACCGCCTGTATCCGAAAACTCCTCACCCTGCTCAATGCCATCCTCAAATCAAAACAACCCTATCACGGAGTTACCGCTTGAAAAACAAGACAGTCGCTACCGGCTGGCGGATTAGGTCCCTTGCCCGCCTGGGTTCGAACACCGCACCGCGTGGCGACTTGGGTGGCAGCCAAAATCATCTTGGACCACGCTAGACGTATCCTGGGCATGAGGCGTAAGATACTTGCCCATGCATAATGTTGGGTGCCGGGGGCTTACCCTTGCGGGTCGACGGAGATGTTTGAAGCCCCGTGCACCGCACGGGGATGGTTTTGCGGAATCCGCCGGCTTACGTCTTGCCGATCAGCTTGCGCTTCTTTTCCAGGTAGTAGCAGTAGTTCTTGTAGGAGATGTTCGGGGGGACCAAGTGGTCCAGGTGGGGGATGTATCCGCCCTGGTCCAGCAGGGGCTTGATACGCTCCAGTTCCCGGTCGATGGCCGGGCCGCCTTCCACCAGCGGGGCCTTGGCGATGCCGCCGCGGATGCGAAGTTCCCGCCCGTACTTCCGCCGCCACCGGTAGGGGTCCACGCCCGCGGCCACCTCGGCGGGGAACATGACATTGACGCCTTCCTCCAGCCAGTTGGGCAGCAGGTCGCTGGGGTCTCCGTCGCAGTCCACCAGCCCCAGGGCGCAGCCGTGCTTGCGCAGCTCCGACATCACGGCGTGGTAAAAAGGCTGGAGAAATTCCCGGAACATCGCCGGGCTGACGAACGGGCCGTTCTTGCAGGCCATGTCCTCCCACCAAGTGACGTAGTCGATGGGCAGGTCGGGGGGCAGGCGGTGAATCTGCGTGACGGCCAGTTCGGTCATGTGGTCCATCATCTCGTGGATCATGGCGGGGTAGTCGTAGAAGGCGACGCTGACGTTCTCGAAGCCCATCCAGTTGCGCAACTGGCCGTAGGGGCCGGTCAGGGATGTGGCCACGTTTTTTCCGGCGGCTGCGCCTTCGCGCGCCTTGTCGATGGCCTCCTGGGGGATGACCCGGTCGGGGTGGTCGGCGCGGTAGCGGTCCCGCAGCTTTTTCCAGTCCTCAGGCCCCTCGACGGGGAACTTGATGAAGTGGGGGATGGAACTTTCGTCGCCCTCGTCGCTGAACCGTTCGGCGGTGACGCCGTCTCCGTCGAGGACGATGACGGACTTTTCCTTCTTCTCGATGACCTGATACTCAAATGGCGGCGCCATGCCCGTCCGTAGATACAGGCCGACCCACTCCAGGGAGTCGAAGCCCAGTTGGTTGTCCAGCCGGCCGATGAACATGGCCGTCCGCTCGGCGTCGGTGGGCTGGAAGTCCAGGCCCTCCTTGATCCAGCGGCGGACTGTCTGCGGCCAGTAGCCGAACTCAAGATCCGGCACGCGGTCGGTTTCCAGATACGCCAGCGTCCGGTAGTAGCGGTCCGTGATGTCCGTTCTCATTGCCTGTCCTGTCCGGTTCCATCCAGGCACGTTGTCCGGGAGGCGCCATCGCGGGCCGTGTCGTGCCTGGGATTATCATGTGAGGCGGCCCAGTGCCATGCTCACACTTGCATGAGCATGTCTTACCCTGTGACTCTGGTCAATCCACCATGGCCGCACAGGCGTAGCCATGCCGCCCGCCTCATCCTTGCCGCCGCCGGATCGGGGGCGTTGGAGGCAGACATTCTACCGCTACTTAGCGATGTCACCGGTGGTTGTTCCACCGGCCGGTTGGCTGGCCGGCTCACCACTGTCGATCTGCGTTCGCGGGCCTGCCTGGTTGTCGATCCTCAGACCTTCCATGCCGCTGTTGAACATGCCCCGCAAGACCGCCTTCCTCACCTTCGGTCCGACCCGCAGGTGAAGCCCGTGACAATCGTTGAACAGCACATCCTCCACGTATGCCATGCCGGCTACCAGGTCGATGCCGACGTCGCGGCAATGGCTCATCGTGGCGTGGGCGATGCTCAATCGGCAGCCTGGGGCGTTGTGGCGGACGAAGTGGTCAAAGTTGCCCCACCAACTGCAATTCACGAGCTGCACGCCGCCGCACGCCTCGGGCCGGATGTCCACCCCGACGAACGGACCATTCTGTTCGTTGCCCGGAAGCGGCCCACTAACGAACTGACCGTTGTTAATCAGCAGGCTGATCGGCTGCATGTCCTCCACCACCAGCCCGTATTGGCACATGTCGGCCCCGATGCCCACGAACTGGCCATTGCAGGCGCCCTTGGGGGTCCGGATAAAGCGGTATCCGACCTTCGCCGCGAAGACGAAGGTGTTCGACACATACTGCCAGTCGGTCCGGGCGAAAGTGAACGCCTCCAGATTCCGTTGCATGTAGGCCCCCACGTTCAGAACCTCGGTGGGGACGGTCTCGACCTTGCTGCGCGACCAGTAGTGGGGGTTAAAGTGGACGTTTTCTATCCGCCCGATGTCGGAGGTGTTGTCAACCAGGATTCCCCGACGCAGCACGCAGCCGAACACGTTGCGGATCAGGTGCAGTTCGCTCCACTCCAGACCGATGGCAATGCCGTTGTAGGAGTTGACCAGCGTGACGTTTTCGACGGTGTTGTGCATTCCGTCGCCGCGGATGGTCCAGGGGTAAGGCCGGACGTCCGGGAAAATCTGCCGCGGGTAGACGATGGTCAGTCCGCGCAGGGCGCTGGAGGGCTTGAGGGTGATGAAGGCCGGGGCGTCTTCACTGTCCCGGCCGGCGTAGGCCTCCAGCGTGGTGCCTGTCTGAACGATGCCGTGGTGGGGCGCCTGCCAGCTTCCCGACAGCGTCACACCCGTCGGGACGGTCAGGTTGCCAAGCACCGCGTGCCGGCCGGGCGGCAGGCGGACCTCCCCTCCGCCGGACCTGCCCGCCTCGTCCAGTCCGGCCTGGATGGATGCAGTTTGATCTACGGATGCGTCGGGCTGCGTCGTAACCATATCAGCGGCCATGCTCGGCTCCAGGATCAAGGCCAAGAACGCAATCGCCAGCAGGAATCTACCGACTGCGTGCTCTCTCTCTACCACGTGGCCATCTTGGATTTCCATGATAACCTCTGCCCGGCTATGTCGCCGGACGACTTGACCGGCATTATACGTCCCCCACTCCGCGGCACCACGCCATGCACACGGCCAGCTCGAAACCGTTGCCTGGGGGTTGCCATCGCGGGCCGTGTCGTGCCTGGGATTATCATTTGAGGCGGCAGATTCTACTGGCTGAGCCTGGGGGGAGGCCACCGCATTCCCGAAATCCCGCGGCGGGTATTGCGTTTCTCGCCGGTGAGGCTGTCAGTAGAATGGTCAGGCAACCAGGGGCGATCGTGCCGCAGGATTGCCTCTCAGGAGTGTTCCCGCATGATTCAGGTCCGTGATCTCAAGAGTCGGTTGCTCATGGGGCCGGGGCCTTCCGATGTGAATTCCCGCGTGCTGGCGGCGATGGCCCATCCCACCGTGGGACACTTGGATGGGCAGTTTCTCCAGGTGCTCAATGACATCCGCGACATGCTCCAGGCCGTCTTCGCCACGCGCAACGCCCTGACGCTGGCGGTCAGCGGGACCGGCTCGGCGGGTATGGAAACCTGCGTGGTCAACCTCATCGAGCCGGGCGACAAGATGCTCGTCTGCGTCGCGGGGGTATTCGGCGCTCGGATGAAGGACGTAGCCGAGCGGGCCGGTGCGCGCGTGACGGCCATCGAAGTGCCCTGGGGGCAGGTTTTCACAGCCGATCAGGTCCGGGATGCCATGGGGCGCGAAGGCCCCTTCAAAGTCGTGGGCATCGTCCATGCCGAGACCTCCACCGGCGCCGCCCAGCCCATCGAGCCGATCAGCCGGGTCGTGCACGACTCGGGGGCGCTGCTGCTGGTCGATACCGTCACCAGCCTGGGTGGCATGGAGGTGGACGTGGACGGCTGGCGGATTGACGCCTGCTACAGCGGAACGCAGAAGTGCCTCTCCTGCCCGCCGGGGCTGGCGCCGGTGACCTTCAGCCCCGCCGCCGAGAAGGTAATCGCCGACCGAGCGACCAAGGTCCAGAGTTGGTACCTGGACATGAACATGGTCCGCCAGTATTGGGGCAGCGAGCGGCTGTACCATCACACCGCGCCGATCAACATGAACTATGCCCTCCACGAGGCCCTGCGGATCGTCCTGGAAGAAGGTCTGGAGGCCCGCTGGGCGCGGCACGTTCGCGTGCATCGGAAGCTCAAGGCCGGCCTGGAGGCGATGGGGCTGAAGTACCTGGCCGATCCGAAGCATCAGTTGCCGATGCTCAACGCCGTGGCCTCGCCGGCGGGGGTGGAGGAATCCATCGTCCGCAAGCGGCTGCTGGAGGAGTTCGGCATCGAAATCGGCGGAGGGTTGGGCGCGTTCAAGGGCAAGGCCTGGCGCATCGGCCTGATGGGCGAAAGCGCCACGGATCGCCACGTGGACGCCGTCCTATCGGCGCTGGCGAAGGTGTTGGCCAAGCCATAAGCGGCTGACACGTATGGGGAAGGCGGCGGCAGCGCGTCACGCCGACCGCACGGCCAGCTCGAAACCGTTGCCCACGGGCACGTCGCAGCAGGTGAAGTCTCCGCGATGTCGCAGCATCTCCACGAAGGGCGCCAGCTCCCGCCGATGCGTGCCGGTGTTGTCCACGGTGACCACGCAACGCCCGGCCAGGCGCGGCTCCAGCAGTTTCCAGTAGTCGGGGGTTTGGTTCTTGGTGGCGTCGATGAAGGCCCAGTCAATTCCCTTGTCCATCCGGGCCAACTCCGCCAGCGCGTCGCCGGTGTGGAGCCGGATCGTCGCCTCCAGTCCGGCACGGTGGAAGTTGGCGGCAGCGTGCTCGTGCTTGCGGATGTCGCGGTCGAAGGTGTGCAAGACGCCGCCATTTTCCGCCGCCGCTGAACCCAGGAACAGCCCGCTGAAACCGTAACTGGTTCCCACCTCCACCAGGTAATGGCAGCCGGAGGCAATCGCCACGGTGTGCAGGATCATCCCTTCCTCGCGCGGGATGTTCCACGAATCCGAATGGTCCTTCTGAAACGCCTCCAACTCATCGATGACGGACATTACGGCGGGGGGGATCATTGCCGACTCCAAAAAACGTCCCAGGACCGCGCGCCGGGACGTGCCACAAGGCAACCGATCGCGGCCGACGCGGGCTATCCTTTGACCCCGGATCATACACTCGCCGCTTCCGGCTGGCAAATCCGGCGATGACTGGGGCGTAGTCCGCCGACACCCGCGCCGAGGTCCTGTCGTATGCTCCACGCGTCGCGCGGGGGGATCGGGCGTTTGTTTCCCTTCGGGGATGCGGATAGCATGGAGGTAGTCTGAGGCGCGGATGGCGGCAACCTTGGCTGGGCGAGCCAATCGCGGTGGCCTAGACGTCCTGGAACACTTGAGGCGAACGTACGGAAACCGCCCCGATCATCCCCGGATTCCACATCATGGCCAAACCCGCCGGGGCGGCCTGCAACCTGCGATGCGCTTATTGTTTCTACCTGAAAAAGCAGTCGCTCTATACCGGAAGCTCCTCCCGCATGAGCGACGAGGTGATGGAAAGTTACATCCGTCAGACCATCGAGGCGCATCGGCTGGATGAGGTGGACATCGCCTGGCAAGGGGGCGAACCGACGCTGATGGGGCTGGATTTCTTCCGCCGGGCCGTTGCATGCCAGAAAAAGTACGCCCGTCCGGGCATGACCGTCCACAACTCGTTGCAGACCAACGGCATCCTGCTGGATGATTCGTGGTGCGAATTCCTGCGGGACAACAATTTCCTGGTGGGCCTGAGCCTCGACGGCCCGCGGCGAATGCACGACGCGTATCGCGCCGATCCTTCCGGCGGCGGAACGTTCGACCGCGTCATGCAAGCCCTGCGGTTGATGCAAAAGCACCAGGTGGAGTTCAACATCCTGGCCACCATCCACGCCGCCAACGCCGGCCACCCGCTGGAGGTGTACCGGTTCTTCCGCGACCAGGCCGGCGCGCGCTTCATCCAGTTGATCCCCATCGTCGAGCGGCAAAACGAATCGCCCTTCCAGGAAGGCGACAAGGTCTCCGACCGGTCCGTCCGCCCGGAGCAGTATGGGCGGTTCCTCATTGCCATCTTTGATGAATGGGTCCGCCGTGACGTGGGGGAAGTGTTCGTAATCACCTTCGACGGCCTGCTGACGGCGTGGGTCCAAGGCCGTTCCAACCTCTGCGTGTTCCATCCCACCTGCGGGCTGGACCTGGCGATGGAGCACAACGGCGACCTGTACGCCTGCGACCACTTCGTGGAACCCGCCCGCCTGCTGGGCAACATACTCCGGACGCCCCTGGTCGAGTTGGTCGGCTCGCCGGCCCAGCGTAAATTCGGGCGGGACAAGTTCGATACCCTGCCGGAATACTGCCGCCGATGCGAGCATCTCTTCGCCTGCAACGGCGAGTGCCCCAGGAACCGCTTCGAGCGAACCCCCGACGGGGAGGGTGGTTTGAATTATCTCTGTCCGGGGCTGAAGGCGTTCTTTAGCCACGTGGACCGTCCCATGCGGATGATGGCCGAACTGATCCGCGCCGGTCGCCCCGCCGGCCAGATCATGAAGCTCATGGCGGAAGCAAAAGCCCAGGCTTCTCCGACCGACCGGCCCCCCGGGCGCAACGACCCCTGTCCTTGCGGGAGCGGCCGCAAGTACAAGCATTGTCACGGCTCGGGCAAGACCGCCTGAGGCGGGAGGCAGGAACTCTCACCGAGCTTGGGGAGGGTCGCGGCCTGTGCTTCAGGAGCGGCGGTTTTTTCGCCGCGCATAATCGGCCCGGACGACGGAATGAATCCCCCCGCGGGTGGTGAATCTGCCCGTGACGGTCATCCGCTCGGGCCGGCAGGCGGCCACCAGATCGTCCAGGATCCGGTTGACCACGTCTTCGTAGAACACTCCCTTGTTGCGGTAACCCTGGAGATAGAGCTTCAGGCTCTTGAGTTCGACGCAGGACCGCCCGGCTACGTATTCGATTTCGATGGCGCCGAAATCCGGCTGGCCGGTCTTGGGGCACAGAGAGGTGAATTCCTCCGCGGTGTGCGTGATGACGTAATCCCTTCCTGGGTGGGGGTTGGCGAACGTTTCGATCTTGGCCATCGGACCGCTCCTGTGTTCGATTGCACTTCCCAAGGGGGGATTCTACCAAGCGTCGCGTTGCGGGAGAAGCCGCCGCCTTGTAGTGTCTTGGGCATGACGGTTCCGGGAAAACCGGCGGTGGTGCTGCTTTCGGGCGGTCTGGATTCGGCCACCACGCTGGCCATCGCGCGGCGGGAAGGGTTTGCCTGCCATGCCCTGACGTTTGATTATGGACAGCGACATCGCCTGGAATTGCAGTCCGCCGGGCGAGTCGCCAAGGCGCTGGGGGCGGTGGAACACCGGATTATTCGGCTGGATCTCTCGGCGGATGGGGGCTTCGGCGGCAGCGCCCTGACGGACCGCATGGAAGTCCCCAAGGACCGGCGAGGCGGGGGCGAACCTCCGGGGACGGGGACGGAAATACCCGTCACCTATGTTCCGGCGCGTAACACGATCTTCCTGAGTGTGGCGTTGGGATACGCGGAGGTGATCGGGGCTTTCGACATCTTCATCGGGGCCAACGCCGTGGACTACAGCGGCTATCCCGATTGTCGATCGGAGTTCCTCCGGGCCTTTGAGGACCTGGCCAACCTTGCCACGGCCGCGGCGTCGCGGGGCCGGGGCCGCTTCGCCATCCACGCACCGCTGGTGGCCATGACCAAGGCGCAAATCATCGCCCGTGGGTTGGAACTGGGCGTGGATTATTCCCTGACCCATAGCTGCTACGACCCCGAAGACGACGGCGCCGCCTGCGGGCGGTGCGATTCCTGCCGCATCCGCCTGGCGGGTTTTGCCGCCGCGGGCGCGACCGACCCGGTTCGCTACCGGTCTTGACGGGCGAGCAGCCACGATGGGGGACAGTGGGATGCGGGGCGAATAGTACAAATTGCGAATTTATTATTACACTCCGATAGGGCGATTCCATAAAATATCTCGATGCGGCCAATTCCAGGTTCGCGGAAGGACAGCGGAAATGCAGGTGGTTCTGGCGATGCACATGGCCAATGAGTTGCTCAGCCTTCCGGTGGCGGCGGCGACGCTGGCGGTGGCGGGCCTGATCGTGGCGATGGCCGCGCGGCGGTCGGCCCGGACGCTGGGCGCCGAGCGGATGCCCCTGATGGGCGTGATGGGCGCGTTCGTCTTTGCGGCACAGATGATCAACTTCACGCTGCCGCTGATGCCCGGCACGAGCGGGCACCTTGGCGGTGGCGTGCTGCTGGCGATCCTGCTGGGACCGGCTGCCGCGATCGTGACGATGACGGCCATCCTGATCGTGCAGTGCCTGCTGTTCCAGGATGGCGGCCTGTTGGCGCTGGGATGCAACATCATCAACATGGCTGTCTTCCCCTGCCTGCTGGGCTGGGCGGTTTACCGCCTCAGCCTGGGGCGATCCGGGACTGCCACACCGTTTCGGCAGTACATCAGCGCCTGGGCGGCCTGCGTGATCGGCGTGACCGCAGGCGCGGCGATGGTGCCCCTGGAGGCGGGCGTTTCGGGCGTCCTTCGCATCCCCGTGGGGCAATTCCTGGCCGTGATGACGGGGGTGCATCTGTTGATCGGTCTGGTGGAGGGGGCGGTTACGTTTGCGGTGTTGGCCTATCTGGGGCGCGTTTGGCCGTCGCTGTTGGGCCAAGGGTCCGGCGCGGCGGCGGAAAAACTGGGGCGAAGGCCGGTGCTGGTGTCCATCGTGGCCACGGCGCTGCTGTTGGGCGGGGTGGTCAGTTGGTTTGCCAGCACGCATCCCGACGGGCTGGAGTGGAGCTATGGCGAGCACTCCTACGGGCAGACCGGAGATACCGTCGCGCCGCCTTCGGCGGCTATCTCGGCCGTCGATGAGTGGCAGGCCCGCTGGTCCCTGATGAGTGATTACACGAAACGTCCGGCGCCGCTGGGGCTGGCGCCCACGAAAACCAAGGGAGAATCGGACGCCACCGACGCCTGGCCCAACGTCAGCGGATGGGCCAGTCTGGCGGGCCTGGTCGGTACGGCAGCGACGCTGGCGGTGTTGTACGCCGTGGCGGTCGTCTGGAGGCGGCGGGCGGGGGGGTCGGCCTCCGCGGCAGGCTAGGGTGTTGTCGCGGGAAATTTTAGTAGTGCCACCTCCAAGCTCGTTTGCTTGGAGGTGACGATCACCACCCCCAAACTACACTTCGCTTTGTTTGGGGGTGGCACAATTATCTACGATTTTATCTGTGGCAGAGTACCAGGGCGCGCCCATGCATCATCATTACATCGACCGCTTCGCCCAGGGCGACTCGCCGGTCCACCATCTCGATGCTCGGGCCAAGTTGTTGGCGGCGACCGCCTACCTGGCCGTGTTGATCAGCTTCCATCGTTACCAAGTGGCGCCCCTGGCCCCGATGGCGATCCTGCCGCTGGCGGCGATCTGGATGGGGCGAATCCCGCTGTGGTTCGCGTTGCGACGCCTGCTGGTGCTCAGCCCGTTGATCGTGACCCTCTGTGCCTTCAGCCCCTTTTATGACCGCGCGCCGCAGGCGGTTGCATGGGGGCCTTGGCAATTCTCCATCTCCGGCGGGTGGCTTGCGGCCGGTAACGTGGCGGCCAAGTTCGCCCTGGGCATTTTGGCGCTAACGGCGCTGACCTGCACCACGCCGTTTTCACTGCTGCTGGAGGCGATGCGGAACATGCGGCTGCCCCGGATGCTGACGATGCAGCTTTCGCTGCTGTATCGCTACCTGTTCGTGCTGATCGACGAGGCGATGCGGTTGCGACTGGGCAGGGACTTCCGTGGTGCGGCCCTGGCGCCGCTGCCGCGCCGATTGGCGGCCACCGGCGGGGTGGTGGGGGCGTTGTTTCTCCGCACGCTGGAGCGGAGCCAACGGGTGCATCTGGCCATGCGGGCCAGGGGTTTTACGGGAGACCCCCGCCATCTGCGCCGCTTGCGATGGGGCGGAGCGGACACGGCCATGCTGATCGTAGTGGGCGCGTACCTGCTGTTTTGCCGATGGGCGTACCCGTGGATACTGAAGGGACATTGACCCATGGAGCCGCTGCTGAGCATCCGCGACCTGCGCGTGCGTTACCATGATGGGACGGAGGCCCTGCACGGAGTTTCCCTGGACTCACCTGCCGGTCAGCGCGTGGCGTTGATCGGACCCAACGGGGCGGGCAAAACCAGCCTGTTGCTGGCGATCATGCGCGCGGTGGACTTCACCGGCCAGATTGCCATTGACGGGCTGGAGGTCGTCCGGCGCAACGAGGAGGCCTGTCGCGGGCGATGCGGCATGACCTTCCAGAACGCCGACGACCAGCTCTTCATGCCCACGCTGCTGGAGGACGTGGCCTTCGGACCGCTCAACCAGGGCCTCGCCCCCGATGACGCTCGCCTGCGCGCCACGGCGGCCGTCGGGGCCGTCGGACTCGGCGGGCTGGAATCGCGCCCCGCGCACCATCTTTCCGGCGGGCAGAAGCGGGCCGCGGCGCTGGCGACGGTCCTGTCGATGAACGTCAAGCTGCTCCTGCTGGACGAGCCGGTCAGCAACCTGGACTTCCGCAGCCGCCACCGCGTCATCGACATCCTGGGCGACCGAACGGAGGCGATGCTGCTGGCCACCCACGACCTGGACCTGGCCGGAAGGCTCTGCGGGAGAGCGGTCGTCCTGGACGACGGCAGAGTGGTCGCCGATGGGCCAAGCGGGGAAATCCTGGCCGATCGCTCGCTGTTGGGCGCCCACGGACTGGCGTAAGGGACCGTGCATCACCTCTTGTGTCTGCCCCCTTGCCGGGCTTGACGATGTTGTCCATGACACGCTGTTTCCCGGCGTGGGTTTGGCTGGGGCACCGGGAACCGCCCAACGGAATTTACGGACGGATACCGTCTTGCGCCGCCTTCTGCCGTGGATGTCCACGCTGCCGGAAAAGAGGCATTAAATGGTTGCAGTTGACCCCCGCAAAATGTAAAAAGACTTGCGCTGCGGGCAGGGTGGGTGCAATGAGCGGGCGGCGCGGTGGGCGGCCTACCGGAACGGCAGCTTATGCGTAAGTACTCCAATAATCGTATGGAGGAGCTGGCGGCCGGGTTAGTGGCGGGTTTGTCGCGACTGAAAAAGGGGTATCTCGATTCGGCGGAATCCTTGCTGCGGATCGCGGATCCGGACCAGTCCTATCCTTACGATTTCGTGGTCTATCGATTGACGGCCTATCGTCGGCGGCATAAGGCTGGCTCGGACGCGGGCGAGGCGATGTCGGGCAAGGACCTGCGAGGGGACCTCCAAAAGTTGATGCTGGACCTCTGCGACAGTTTCGGCCTGCCCGCCAGCCGGTACGGTGAAACCGTCTATGACGTCCCAGCCTTGGCGAGGCATTTTTCGGTTTCCACCAAGACCATCCAGCGGTGGCGGCGAGGGGGGCTGCCCACGCGGAAACTGGTGATGCCGGATGGCAAGAAGCGCCTGGCGTTTCTGGAAAGCTCGGTGCAATGGTTCGCCCACAGCCGCCGGCGACAGATCGAGCGGTCCGCCCGGTTTAGCCAGATGACCGAGTCGCAGCGGCGGGACATCATCCGCCGCGCCCGACGGATGGTGGCCTTCACGCAGTGCACCCTGGCCGAGGTGGCCAGGCGGCTGGCGAGGAAGACCGGCAGGGTGGCCGAAACGATCCGCTACACCATCCGCAAGCACGACCTGGAGCATCCCGATGAGGCGGTCTTTCCGCAAATGGCCGTGCCGTTGGATGAGCAGGAAAAGACCGGTATCTACCGCAATTTTCTGCGAGGAACGGTGGTTCCGGAGCTTGCCCAACGGTTCCGCCGCACGAGAGGAAGCATCTATCGCATCATTACGGAGATGCGTGCCAGGGGCGTGTTGGGACGCCAGATCGGTTATGTCTACAATCCACAGTTCGACCTGCCCAACGCCGATGAGTTGATCCTTTCGGACAAGGACGTGGCAACTGCGACGAAAGAGCCGGTGTCCCACCCGGTTGCGCGACCGCCACCGGACCTTCCGCCCTATCTGCGGTCGCTGTACGAGGTGCCGCTGCTGGACGTCCAGCGGGAGCGAGCACTGTTTCGAAGATACAATTATCTCAAGTATCGCGCCGACCGGCTCCGCCAGCGGATCGACCCCGCCCGCGCGCGGACCGGGCAGATCAAGGCCGTCGAGACGCTGCTGCTCCAGGCCAACGCGGTGAAGAACCAGATCATCCGCGCGAACCTGCGACTGGTGGTTTCCATCGCCAAGAAACACGTCGGAGGCTCCCAGAGCCTCTTCGAGCTGATCAGCGACGGCAACCTCTCGCTGATGCGCGCGGTGGAAAAGTTCGACTACACCCGAGGCACGCGGTTCTCCACCTACGCCTCCTGGGCCATCATACGGAACTTCGCGCGGTCCATCCCGCGGGAGCGATACCAGATGGATCACTTCGCCACCGGACAGGACGAGGTGCTGGACATCGCCTCCAGTCTCAAGACCTACGACCCCAACGAGGTCAACCTCTCGGAACTTCGCGAGAGCCTCGATGTGGTATTGGCGCAATTGACGCCGTTGGAGCGGTCGATCCTGGTGGACCATTATGGCCTGGATGACGAGGGGAAGACTCGGACGCTTGACCAACTGGGCCGGCGGCTGGGTGTGTCCAAGGAACGGGTGCGCCAGATCGAGCTGGCAGCCTTGCGGAAGCTGCGCGGCATCCGCAATCCGCGGGAGACGGGGCTGATGCGGTGAGAAAGGGCCTCTCGGCCGCGATGACGCTTTGTGTCCCGACCGCCGAAGCGGACAGGGCGCTGCCGCTCGGAGGACCTGTCGCACATGTCGCCGTCCTCGATTCTGTCATCGTCGGGGCCGGAGATGCCCGCATGGATTTGGAGGACAGGGTCCCCCTTTGCTGAGGATCATACCGGCCGTCACCGGTACGGAGCGCTCCCGAGGGGCGTGGTGAGGATCCTGGGTTTCGGTTTTCAAGGCCGACGAAGCATCCGCCTGTTTCTCGCGGCGTCAACGTTTGACAATTCATGCGTTCTGCCCTATTACCTAGGCTCCCTGTTGCGGTTTGCAGGCGACGGTAAGGGTACCCATGAGCTTACGCGCGGTACTGATCGGTTTGCTCCTCGCGGCGGTCATCGCGGGCCTGGCGTATATCAACGACTATTACATCTGCGTCAACCTGTTTATCGGCAACCATTTGCCCATCAGCGTCTTTGGGATGCTGATCGTCTTCATGATGGCGGCCAATCCGCTGCTGCGGCGATTCAAGCCCTCATGGGCGTTGCGCCCGGGGGAGTTGGCCGTGGCGCTGTGTCTTACGCTGGTGGCGTGCAGCGTCCCCAGCAACACTCTGATGAGGACGTTTACCCCGACGCTGATCATGCCGCTCCAGCACTACCAGACGACCCCCGGCTGGCGAAAGGCCGATCTGATGTCCTATGTCCCGCCGCAGATGTTGGTCAACGGCGGGCAGTACGACGTCGACATCGTCGGGGGTTTCATCAGCGGCTGGGGACAGCGGGGCAAGCCCATCAGCCTGGACCGGATCCCCTGGGAGGCGTGGCGCACGCCCATGGTCGCCTGGCTGCCCATTGTGGGGCTGACGTTCCTGATGGTCATCTGCCTGTCCTTGATCGTCCACCGGCAGTGGGCCTCGCGCGAGCGGTTGCGCTACCCCATCGCGGACTTCGCCGGTTCGTTGATCGAGCAGACCCCCGGCCGGGCGGTGGGTCCGATCTTTCGCGACAAGCTCTTTTGGATCGGTCTGGGGGCGATCCTGGTCATTCGCATCGTCAACGGGCTGTATGTCTGGTTCCCCCAGACGATGATCCAAATCCCTCTAAGCTATGATTTTAAAGTTCTCGGGGATACTTTTAAAGTATTGCATACCGCGCCAGGGGGAGGGGACATCATGTCTCCCCAGTTGTTCCCCACGGCGGTTGCCTTTTCGTTTTTCCTCGCCTCGGATGTCGGTTTGAGCCTTGGATTGACGGCGATCATCCCCGTGATCGTCGGTGGGATGTTGGTCACCGCGGGTGTTGACACGTCCGGCAGTTACATGGAGGGAGGAATCTTCAATTGGATGGGTTTCGGCGCGTACCTGGGGATCGCCCTGGTGTTGTTTTACACGGGCCGGCGGTATTACGGCCTGCTGGCCAGGGAGGCCGTCACCTTCCGCCGCGTGGGCGAGACCGAACCGTCGGCCGTCTGGGCGACACGAATCCTCATCCCCGCTTTCGTGGTCATGGTTGTGCTTCTGACGCGGTTGGGTCTGCAATGGCCGCTGGCCATCCTGGCGGTGTTGCTGACCCTTTTGATATTCGTGGTCATGGCCAGAATCAACGCCGAGGCGGGCGTGTTCCTCTGCAAGCCCCTTTGGCAGCCGCCGGCCGTGTTCATCGGTCTTTTCGGGCTGACGGCTTTGGGACCCAAGGCCACGATCATCATCGGCATGGCGACGATGATCCTGACGATCGAACCGCGCGAGTGCCTCCTGCCCTTCCTGGTCAACGGCCTGAAGATGTGCGACGGGGCGAACGTCAAGCCTGGACGAATCGGTTGGATCTCGGTGCTTGTGCTGGCCGTGGCCTTGGCGGTGGTCATCCCCACGGCGCTGTGGGCCAACTACAACTACGGACTCCAGGAAGCGGGGGGGGACCGGACCAATCAATGGGCGACCACGACGGTTCCGAAGTTCCCCTTCGACGCCGCCGAACGCTCCGTCACGAAGCTCAAGCTCCTGGGCCAACTGGAACAGTGCAACAACTATGGCCCGCTGGAGCGGATCGCCCACATCCAGCCGGACCGGCGGTTCCTGTGGTCGGCGGCCATCGGTCTGGCGCTAGTGCTGGCCACCAGTTTCCTGAGGCTTCGATACACGTGGTGGCCGATACACCCGGTGTTCTTCGTGGTCTGGGGCGTCTGGTTCGTGAGGATTCTCAGCGCCTCCTTCCTTTTGGGCTGGGCGATCAAGGTGGCCGTGACGCGCCTGGGCGGCGCGGCGACCTACCAGCGAACCAAGAAACTCATGGCCGGCGTGATCGCAGGAGACCTGCTGGGCGGGCTGACCTTCATGGTCGTCAACTGGATCTATTACGGGGTGACGGGCTTGATGGCGGAGACCTACCGGGTCTTCCCGGGCTAGAGCATTTTAAGTTTGGGTGAGAGCGCGGCGGGGCTTCCGTCCCACCGCGCATTCAAGCACCTGTTAGGCTGGCGGGACGGAGCCCCGCCAGCCAGGTGTAAACAGCCAAAGTTAAACTGCCCTAGCGGCGAGGGTCACTTGCGTCTTTTGCGGCCTTTGCGGCATTTGCGAACCTCGCCCAGCACCTCGTTGAGCGAACCGCTGCGCAGGCCCTGGAGGTCCATCGCCACATAGACGTAGCCCAGTTTCTTCAGCGGACCGACGATCTTGTCTCTCTGTTTGAGAGCGGCGGACAGTTCGTCGGGGGGCAATTCGACGCGGGCGACGGCGCCGTGGTCGCGCACGCGGCAGTTGCCGAAGCCCAGGTCGTGCAGGACGTATTCCGCCCCCTCGATGCGACGCAACCGCTCCAGCGTGATCGGCTGGCCATAGGGCACCCGGCTGGCCAGGCAGGCCATCGAGGGCTTGTCGTGGGTGGGCAGGCCCATCGCCTCGGAGACGTCGCGGATGTTCTGCTTGGTGAAGCCCGCCTCCAACAGCGGGCTGTGGATTCCCAGTTCCTTGGCCGCCTCGATGCCGGGGCGGAAGTCGCCCAGATCGTCGACATTCGTGCCGGCCAGCACCGCCGGCAACCCGCGCTTGGCCGCCAGGACTTTCAGCGGTTTCATCACGTGGGCCTTGCAGATGTAACATCGCCGCGGGGGATTGGCCCGGAATTCCGGGTCGTCCATCTCGTCGGATTGGAACGTGACCAGTTTGGCCCCCAACCGCCGGGCGATGTCCCTAGCCGCCTTACATTCCCGCCGCGGGTGGATCGGAGAGACGGACATGACGGCCTGGGCGTTGTCCCGCCCCAACTCCCGTATCGCCAAAGCCAGCAGCAACGTGCTGTCCACCCCGCCGGAAAACGCCACCGTCACCTTGCCCAGCCGCCGCAGGATTCCCCGACAGGCCTCCAGCTTGATCCGCAACGCCGGGCTGAGCGTTCTTAGCCATTTGTCCTTCAAGGAGTCCATATAGCACATTCTACACACTCGGCTGATGGTTATCGCTGTTGGCGGCTGATGGAAGGGAGGAATGGCAAGGCCGGAAAGGCATTGAGCCTAACCGGCGTGGGGATTAGAGTTGGCCGGGCGAAGGAGTCGCGCGAGATGGGAAATTCGGTCTACGAGTCTCGACGGCGGGCGGCGCTGGTCATGGCCAAGCGCGAAGCCCCCGTGGATGCCTTGCTTGTCAGCCGGGGGGCGGACGTGGGATATCTCAGCGGTTTTTCCGGCGACGACAGCCTGTTGCTGGCGGGGGTGGGCCTGGCTTGTCTGATCACCGACGGGCGGTTCGCCGAGCAGGCAGCCGCGGAATGTCCTGGCCTGGAGGTGATTGTCCGCGGCGGCCCCATGTCAGCCGCCGTGGCCGAGGTGGCGCGAAGGCACAAGATTCGCCGCCTGGGCGTCCAGGGCGGGCACATGACCCTGGCGGCCCACGCGGTATTGGGGGCGGCGATGGGCGCCCGATGCCGCTTGGTGACCGTCGGGGAAGTGGTGCTGGGCCTGCGAGCGGTCAAGGATGCCGACGAGGTCCGGTCCATCCGCCGGGCCATTGGCATCGCCCAGCGGGCCTTCCGGGGGCTGATCGCCGGCGGGGCCAAGGCCCTGATCGCCCGGACGGAGCGGGAGATCGCCGCGGAATTGGACTACCGCATGATCCAGGGGGGGGCGGACTCGCTCGCCTTCGACACCATCGTCGCAGCCGGGGCACATAGTTCCCTTCCTCACTATCGTCCCGGCCGGGCCAGGATTCGTCCGGGCCAGGCGGTGCTGTTGGATTGGGGCGCCTGGGCGGGGGGGTACAGCAGCGACTTGACGCGGGTGGTCTTCATCGGTAGAATCCCGCCTAAACTCACCGAGGTTTATGAAGTTGTTCTCGCCGCCCGCCGGGCCGGTATCGCGGCTGTGCGTGCGGGAGTCTCCGCCAAGGCGGTGGACCGGGCTGCCAGGGTGATTATTGAGCGGGCGGGCCTGGGTGAGCGTTTCATCCATTCCCTGGGTCACGGGCTGGGCCGGGGCCGCGGCAACGCGGAGGTCCACGAGCCGCCGGGTGTCGGCAGGCTGTCCACGGGCCGGCTGCGTGCGGGGATGGTGGTGACGATTGAACCGGGCGTCTATCTGCCCGAAGTAGGGGGGATTCGCATCGAGGATGACGTGCTGGTGACGGCTGGGGCGGCGGTAAAGCTGAGCACGCTGCCCGCGGCTGCATCGGCGATGGTGTTGCGATAAACCTAGCCGCCGGCGTAGGAAGCGAACCTTATGGACATGGAAGAAATCAAGCAACTGGTGCAGTTGATGGTCGATAACGACCTGGGCGAGTTGGACATCACCGACGGCGACAAAAAGATCAGCCTCAAGCGGGGCGCGGGCGGGATGGTGAGCCTGGCCCCCGCCGCCGCGGCCTCCCCGGTTCCCGTCGCCCCGGTTGGTCCGGCGGCACTGGCCGCCCCAGTCGTCCACGCCGAGAACCTCCTGGAGATCAAAAGCCCGATGGTGGGCACCTTCTACGCCGCCCCCAGCCCCGACAGCGATCCGTATGTGGCCGTCGGGGCGACCATCAGCGACGAGTCGGTGGTCTGCATCATCGAGGCGATGAAGGTGATGAACGAGATCAAGGCCGAGTGCGACGGCACGATCGCCGAAATCTGCGTCAAGAACGCCCAACCGGTGGAATACGGGCAGGTGCTCTTCCGCGTCAGGCCCAACTAGCCCTTTCCAAGGACGCCCGAATGTTCTCCCGTATCCTCATTGCCAATCGCGGCGAAGTGGCGCTGCGGATCATCCGCGCCTGCAAGGAGCTGGGCGTCGAGACGGTGGTGGCGTTCTCCGAGGCCGACCGCAACGCCAGCTACCTCCACCTGGCCGACGACCGCATATGCATCGGGCCGGGGCCCTCCGCCGAGAGCTACCTGAATATCCCGCGCATCATCGCCGCCGCCGAGATCGCCGACGTGGAGGCGATCCACCCCGGCTACGGTTTCCTGGCCGAGAACGCCCATTTCGCGGAGGTCTGCCGGGACTGCAAGATCGAGTTCATCGGTCCCAGCGTTGAGAGCATGAAGATCCTGGGCGACAAGATTTGCGCCAAGGCGCTGGCCAAGAAGGTCAATGTTCCCACGGCGCCTGACAGCATCGACGCCCAGCGCGAGGGAATTTACGGGACGAAGGATACCCAGGATGCCCAGGATACCCAGGGGGATCGCCGGATGCTTGCGGGCACCGTGGAGACCGTCGAGGACGCCGTCAAGGTGGCCAACTGGATGGGTTATCCCGTGGCGCTCAAGGCCGCCGCGGGCGGGGGCGGGCGGGGCATCCGCTTCGCCCACAACGAGGCGACGTTGAAATCCTGTTTCAAGCAGGCCCAGACCGAGGCGGAGATCGCCTTCAAGGACGGCCGGCTGTACATGGAGAAGTGCATCCAGAACTTCCGGCACATCGAGGTGCAGGTCCTGGGCGACATGCGCGGCCATCTCGTCCACCTTTTCGAGCGGGAATGCTCCGTCCAGCGGCGGCGACAGAAGCTCATCGAGGAAACTCCCTCTCCGAGGCTGGATGCGGACCTTCGCCGGGAGATTTGCTCGGCGGCGGTGCGATTAGCCAAGGAGGCGGGCTACTACAGCGCCGGAACCGTGGAATTCATGGTGGACGCCGAGGGGAAGTACTACTTCCTGGAGGTCAACACCCGCATTCAGGTGGAGCACCCCATCACGGAGATGGTCACCGGCGAGGACCTGGTGCGGTGGCAGTTGCTCATCGCTTCCGGTCAGCCGTTGAGCCTGGAGCAGAAGGACATCCGCCCGCGCGGCCACAGCATCGAATGTCGCATCAACGCCGAGGACCCGGAGCACAACTTCCGGCCCAGCCCCGGAAAGGTGGAGGCTTTTGTCGCCCCCGGCGGCTTGGGGGTGCGATGGGACTCGCACGTCTACCAGGGTTACGAGATTCCGCCCACCTACGACAGCCTGATCGGCAAGCTGGTGGTTCATCGGCGCAGCCGGGAGGAAGCCATCGCCACGGCGCTGCGGGCGTTGGGGGAATTCGTGATTTATCCGACCAAGACGACCATTCCCATGTGCAAGGAAATCCTCAAGCATGAGCGGTTTGCGCGCGGGCAGTGGGATACAACGTTTATCGAGCGGGAGATGCTGGGCAGCTAGCCGGGCGGGGGCGGCGGAAGCCAACAGAGGGTACGGTAAAGATGGGCGAGGCGCCGAGAGGAAACGCGGTGGTGGGGCAGTCGGGCGGTCCGACGGCCGTGATTAACCAGTCCCTGGTGGGCGTCATCGAGGCGGCGCGGGAGTGCGGCGCCATCGAGCGGCTGTTGGGCGCGCGCAACGGCGTGCGCGGGATCGTGGAGCAGCGGTTTGTCGACCTCAAAAGCCTGGACGATGAACTGCTGGAGCGGGTGGCGCAGACGCCCGCCTCGGCGCTAGGCTCCACGCGGGACAAGCCCGACGAGGTATACTGCCGGCGGATCTTCGAGGTCTTCGCCGCCAACGATGTCCGCTACTTCTTCTATATCGGCGGCAATGATTCCGCCGACACAGCCTGGATCGTCAACGAGATGGCCGCCGTGGAGGGCTACTCCCTACGCGTCTTTCACGTGCCCAAGACCATCGACAATGACTTGCGCGTGACGGACCACTGTCCGGGTTACGGCTCGGCCGCCCGGTTCGTCGCCGCGGCGCTGATGGGCGACGACCGCGACAGCGCCTCGCTTCCGGGCGTCAAGATCGACGTGATCATGGGGCGCAACGCCGGATGGCTCGCCGCGGCAGGGGAACTGGCCCGGCAGGACCCCAGCGACGGTCCCCACCTGATCTACGTCCCGGAGAGGCCCCTGGCCGAGGAGCAATTCGTCGAACAGGTCGCGGAGGTGTACGGGCGGCTGGGGCGATGCCTGGTGGCCGCCTCCGAGGGCATCGAGGATGAAAACGGCGTCAGTTACGCCGAGAAGCTGGTCTCCACCATCGAGCGGGACAACCACGGAAACCCGCAACTGTCCGGTAGCGGCGCCTTGGGCGACTACCTGGCCGAGATCGTCCGCACCAAGGTCGGCCGAAAGCTGGGCGGGAAAAAACTCCGCGTCCGGGCGGATACCTTCGGTTATCTCCAGCGCAGCTTCGCGGGCTTCGCCTCCCCGGTGGACCAGAAAGAGGCCCGCCTGGCAGGGCGCAAGGCCGTCGAGTATGCTGCCAGCGGGCTGGCCGGCGGGTCGGTGGCGTTCCGCCGGGTCGCTGGAAACAAGTACCGCATCACCTGCTTCCATGCGGAACTCAAGGACATGGCACGGGATACCAAGCCGCTGTCGGATGAGTTCATCAACGCCGAGGGGAACGGGGTCAACGACAGCTTCCGCGCCTACGCCCAGCCGTTGATCGGCTCGCTGCCGACAATCGGCAGGCTTTAGAGCACGTCACACTCGACTGGTGTTTGGCCGGCACGCCATTCTTATCGGTGAACCGCCACCAACGGCAGGGGCTATTCCCCTTTCACTTTCTGGCTGATCCGCGTATCTCCAGCAGTTGCTTCATCACGTTGTGGCAATTACCCTGCCAGGAGGTGGTGCCCAATGCGTCGTGCATCTGGCGGTATAAGGCGTAAAGTTTGGTGTAGACCTCGTGAGCGGCGGGATTGGGCTTGAATGCCCTGGCCTTCAGGCCGGTCATGGCCGCCTGGGCGTCGGCGTAGTTGTCGTACCCACCGGCCCCCTTGCCGGCCACCACCGCCCCGGCGATGGCGGCTCCCAGCGCGCAGGTCTGGGCGGATCGGGACACCATCATGGGGCGACCGGTCACGTCAGCGTAGATCTTCATCACCAGGGGGTTCTTCTCGGCGATCCCGCCGCAGTTGACGATCCGTTGGACGGCCACCCCATACTCCTCGAAGCGGTTGATGATGGTCAAGGCGCCGAAGGCCGTCGCCTCGATGAGGGCGCGGTAGATCTCCGCCGGGGTCGTGTAGAGGGTCTGGCCCATCAACAGCCCGGTGAGTCGCTGATCGACCAGGATCGTTCGGTTTCCGTTGTTCCAGTCCAGCGCCAGCAGG
>Ga0315284_10003864_pt1 | contig 21273 bp, 17 predicted proteins | sample YL17G09_16_MG_FD_203696 | JGI IMG/M metagenome (GOLD analysis project Ga0315284, IMG submission 203696) | Sediment microbial communities from Yellowstone Lake, YNP, Wyoming, USA - YL17G09_16 | ecosystem: Environmental > Aquatic > Freshwater > Lake > Sediment | place: USA: Wyoming | collected...
TATCGAAAATATCATCTACCATAAGTCAAATTACAAAGCCGTGTCATCCTTTTAATCCCATTACCTATGTTCGATCTTGATAAATGGCAGGAGATATTCAGTACGATCAACAAAAACCGGATGCGTACATTCCTTACTGGTTTTAGTGTGGCATGGGGTATTTTTATGTTGATCATACTGCTGGGATCCGGGAAGGGTCTTCAGAATGGTATTGATGCACAGTTCAGGCAGGACGCTGTTAACACTATCTGGTTTGGCTCGGGCACAACAACCAAGACCTATCAGGGTTTGAAAGCCGGACGACAGATACAGTTTACCAATGAGGATTACGATTTTGTGCGCGACAGGCTGGAAGGTGTGGATAAAATTTCCGGAAGATATTACATGTGGCAGAACCGTGTGATCTCCTACAATAAGGAATACGGAGTATTTGATCTGATTTGTGTGCATCCTGATTATTTCGATATTGAGAACGCTAAAATGGAGGAAGGACGTTACATCAACGCTATCGATATTCAAAAAAGGAGAAAAATCGCTGTAATTGGCCGGCCGGTAAAAAAGGCACTGTTTAAAAATGGAAAAAGTCCCATTGGGGAATATATTAAAGTTAATAATGTTCCTTTCCAGGTGGTGGGGGTATTTTCCGACAAAACGGAAAGGGATGAAACCAGGGTTTATCTTCCCATTACTACAGCCCAAATGATCTCAGGTGGGGCGAACCGGATACAAAACCTGACCATAACGAGTACGCTCACTGCCAAAGAAAGCGAGGAATTTGAGACTAAGCTTCGTGCCGAATTTGCGAAACGGCACAAATTCGATAAGGAAGATTTAAATGCCATGTGGATATTCAATACGCTGAAGCAGTACAAGATGTTTTCCAACCTCTTTCTGGGTATTCAAATCTTTGTTTCCATTATCGGGGCCTTTACTATAATCGCAGGAGTTGTTGGAGTTAGTAATATTATGATTATTGTGGTGAATGAGCGTACCAAGGAAATTGGCATCCGCAAGGCCATCGGGGCCACCCCTCTTTCGATAGTCAGCATGATACTTCTGGAAGCAGTTTTTATTACAGGATTGGCAGGCTATATCGGACTGATTTTGGGAATCGGAGTATTGGAACTCGTATCTTCGGTCATTCCGCAGAACCAATTCTTTTTGAATCCTGAAGTTGATTTCAATATTGCGGTGGTATCCACCCTGGTTTTAATCCTGGCTGGCACCTTGGCCGGATTTATGCCGGCATTAAGGGCCTCCCGCATCAGACCGGTTGTTGCTTTAAGAGACGAATAAAAAATTACACGCTATGTTCGACAGAGACAGATGGCAGGAAATATACAGCACGTTGAGGGGCAACAAGCTTCGGACCTTCATGACCGCCTTTGGAGTGTTTTGGGGTATTTTAATGCTCATCATCATGATGGGATCAGGCAATGGCTTGAGAAATTCGGTATATGACGGTTTCCAAGATTTTGCAACCAACAGTGCCTTTATAGGGACCAGACAAACAACATTGCCTTATAAGGGATTGCCAAGGGGAAGACAATGGCTTTTCAACAATGCTGACATCAAAGCCTTGAAGGAAGGAGTATCCGAGATCGGCCATCTGGCTCCCCGCCTTCAGCCCTGGTCGGGCAACGGCGAAAATAATGTTGTACGGGGCATAAAAACCGCATCGTTTGATATTTTTGGCGATTACCCGGCATTCTTCAGTATTGACCCTGTGACCATGCTGACCGGACGTGAGATCAACGATATAGATATACTGGAAAACCGCAAAATTGCAGTAATTGGTAACCGGGTAAGAGACGAGCTTTTTTCACCCGACGAAAATCCCATCGGTCAGTATATCCGGATCAGAGGGGTGTATTTCCAGGTAGTGGGTGTTTTTGAGCCCAGGAATAAGAATATCAGTTTTGGAGGCGATAAGGAGAAATCCATATTCATACCATTTACTTCGCTGCAGATTGCCTATAACATGGGTGACCAGGTTCATTTCATTGCGGTGACCGCCAAAGATAATATTCCGGTTTCCGTGGTTGAAAAGAAAGTAATGGCCCTGTTGGCTGAACGTCATAAAGTTGCTCCCGAAGATGAACAGGCATTTTGGCACTTCAATCTCGAAGAGGAGTTCAAACAAATGAACGGCTTATTCAACGGTATCAATGTACTGATCTGGATTGTGGGTATCGGCACTTTGTTTGCCGGAGTCGTTGGAGTTAGTAATATTATGCTGATCGTTGTGAAGGAGCGTACCAAGGAAATCGGGATACAACGATCGATAGGTGCAACACCCTGGAAAGTGATCAGCCAGATCCTGATGGAATCGGTTGTATTGACATTCTTCTCGGGAATGATAGGCTTGGTAATTGGTGTAGGCATTCTGGAATTAATAAATTACCAGATGGTAAGCTCCGGAACCGAATCTGAAATGTTCAAGAATCCGAGTGTTGACTTTAGTATAGCAGTTACAGCACTGGTTGTGTTAATTGCGGCCGGACTGTTTGCCGGTTTTATCCCGGCCAAAAAGGCGGTTAGCATTAAACCTGTAGAAGCTTTACGGGCTGAATAAACATGAAATCAATCAAATAATTCAATATCCATGAAAAAAATTCTTAAAATCTTTTTGCTGGTGGTTATCATAGGTCTCATTGGCGGGACGATGTTCTACCTTTACCAGAAATCAAAAAAGAAACCGGTTGTTTATGAAATTAAGTCACCGTTTGTGGCCAACGTTGTAAAAAAGACAGTTGCAACAGGTTCGGTTGTTCCCCGCAAGGAAATTCAAATAAAGCCACAGGTTTCGGGAATTGTCGAAGAGGTTTTCATTGAGGCAGGCCAGCAGGTAAAAAAAGGTGATCTGATAGCCCGGGTGAAAATTATCCCGAATATGGTTGAACTAAACAATGCAGAATCCAGACTTAATAAGGCAAAAATAAATTTTGAGGATGCCAAAACGGTATACGAGCGGCAGAAGAAGGTTTACGAACAGGGCGTTATCCCCCAGGCTGAATTTCAGCAATACCGGCTTACTTATATGAATGCCATGGAGGAGCAGGAGACTGCCGAATCAAACCTTCAGCTTATTAAAGAAGGAGTTTCAAAAAAGTCGGGTACAGCTACCAATACCCTCATCCGTTCTACTATTGAAGGAATGGTGCTCGATGTTCCGGTGGAGGTGGGTAATTCGGTAATCGAATCCAATACCTTCAATGAAGGGACAACAATAGCCAGCGTGGCCGATATGGGTGAGATGATCTTTGAGGGCAAAGTGGATGAAACCGAAGTTGGGAAATTGAAGCTGGGAATGCCTTTGATCCTTTCCATAGGAGCAATTGAGGATGAAAAATTTGACGCAGAACTGGAGTATATTGCTCCCAAAGGCAAAGAAGAAAACGGTGCCATCCAGTTTGAGATCAAAGCAGACGTAAAACTGAAAAACAATTCATTCATCAGGGCCGGATACAGTGCCAATGCTGACATTGTGCTTGACCGCAAGGATAGCGTAATGGTTATCCCCGAAAGTCTTATCAAATTTGAGAAAGAAGGTGATTCAGCTTATGTGGAAATTGAAACACAACCTCAGGTTTTTGAAAAGCGCTATATAAAAACCGGCCTTTCCGATGGTGTAAACATCGAAGTAAAAGAGGGCGTAGGGATGAAAGACAAAATAAAAGGCCAGAAGAAAGAGGATGTCAAGAAAACCAAGGAAGAAGGCGCACAGGGATAATAATACATAGAAATCAGGTAGTTCAGTTTGTACTTTCCAGGCAATTTTTGTTCCTTTTTACCGTTTAATTTTAGGTTTATTTTAGGTTAGTGATCAACCCCTGCCAGCTACAGGGGTTGTTTCATTTTAATTCTGATACTAAACCCTTCAAGTGACCATAGACCCTTGAAAGGTAGTATAATATGCAGATTATTAAATACTTAATCCTTTCGTCAAAATTATCCTAAAGCACCAAAAAAAAGCCCTAATTATTGAAACAAATCTGTTGAAAATGTAGTTAATATATTATAAATTAGCTTGGTTTAATAAATTGCATAGCTTTTAATGGTTTATTAAATTGAGTAACATTTACGGGCAATCTACTAACTTAATCTTATCGCTATGCTTGATGTAAAGTACAACATCAAAAGTCTGATCTCAAGCATTTACGAATGCCAGAAGAAAATCATCATTAATCGACGCTTCATTCGTGAACTCGAATCAGAAGGACATGATACCAACAAGCTCAAAAATGAGATTGATGATCTGGAACGAAAGATTGGAGAATTTCAAAAAGAACTCAGAAAAAGGTATCAGTTCACTTATTAAGTGTTTTCCACCTTATTTGGCATGAGCAAAAACCACTCGCAATAACGGGTGGTTTTTGTTTTGTGGTTAATTATACTGACGTTTAACGAACCACCAGTCATGCAGGGTTAGGCTAAACATAAATGAGTGGTAATTTTCCTTGATAAGTCCGTTGTCAATGGTTCCCCTTACGCCATAATTGTATGCAATGTTGATACTGGTTTTGTTCTGCAGGAAGGGTATTCCTATTCCCAGTGATAATCCATCATCGGAAACATTGGTCTTGTTGATCTTCAGATTAGAATCTTCATGATAATACCCTGCCCGGTAACTGATTCTGCCTAAATATCCATATTGATTGAGTCGTCCGGGTATATACTCGACTCCTAATCGGTAAGTATTTGTGTTGTGATAGTTGAATTCGCTATTCTCCGAAGGGGTGGCTGACCAGTTATGGAACACATAGTCAGCGCTGAAGGTAAGCTTTTTGTCGTATTGCACGGCAAAACCTCCTCCGCCATACAAGGGAAAATCAAAGGTACCCCGTCTGGTAATTTTGTCTTCGGACACCGTCCCATCGGAGTCGTAAATACTTATCCTTTCTTTAAAATTGAGATGGTGGGTATTGCCAAACACTCCTCCTAAGGTAATCAGCATTTTCTTCTTAAACGGGAAGAAGTATTGAAATCCAAAATCGGCATAAACTTTGTTTAAGTAAGATGTTTGTTTGGAATAAATGTCCCTGTCAAATAAATCATAGTGAAGTTTTTCGGAAGATTCAATATTCCCAAAAAGATAGGTGAAGTTAACACCCAGGCTCAGGTGTTTAAACAGCACATAGGAGTTATCCCAATATAACTGGTTTAATCCACCATTCCCGGTTAATTCCGCCTGAAGCTTATCCAGAGTACCTTCCACATCTTTCTGCGTTACAATCTTGTACCCAACTGTACTGTAAGGAGCGATTCCTATGCTTGCCGACCAGTGTCGATTGATACGAAATCCCATCGCGACATTTCTTAAATTCACATCCTTTCCGTGCTGGGTTATGCTGGCAGTTTTATATTTTATGAAATCGCCGTTAAATCCAAAATCGAAAAAAAAGGAAACACTATCCAGGGTGTGATAAGAGGCAGGATTCATGTTGTTAAGAAAAAAATCTGATGAAAGGGCAATACCCGATCTTCCCATACCCATATTTCTCACAAAACCTCTTGATCGGAGTTCCCCAATGCCGAAAATAGAATAAGGCAGGTGCGTCCTGAGCTGCGCAAAGGTACAAAGTTGCGATATAAATAGAAACAATATAACCAGCAGTTTTCTCATTATAAATACTTTACTCGTAATTGATGTAATATATCTTCAATTTTACCCGCTTATCAGTGTTTAGCTGACTGCCAAATACAATTCTGTCGAAGGTTTTATATAAGTCATCAGGTTTTATTGTCACCAAAAGTGCCGGTATTTCATTTGTCTGCTCAATGAGTTTATATTGGATGAAACTGGTAACATCAAAAGTATACCTGGTCTCTTCCTGAAAGATTTCATCGATAGTAAGATCTGCCCCCGCCGAAAAATAAGTACCAAAGCGGTTGACCTGGTCAGAACCATACACGCTTACATTCTTTGTGAGCGCAAAGGTGTTGTAGGAATCTCTGACAGGTTCCAACTGGAGTTCTGCTTTCATAATGATAATGTTATTATGCAAGGCAAGCAGATTTTTCAGGTAAGGTATTTCAAGGCGGGTAATAATTCCGGTTCCGCCCTGCACATAGGAAATGTTACCGGAGTTTTGTGCAGGAAGTTTGTCTCTCTGTCGATTTGGGAAATCAGCAACCTGATCGCTGAGGGCAAACTGGTTATATTGCAGGGACACGTTTTCATAACCGACAAGAAAGTCTATGGATTTGTGAGTATTTTCAAAATCGAAGTAATGGTAATACAGGCGCATTATCGGGTAATACTGTGAATTATTTGTTTCGCTTTTTGAAGGAAATTTAAATCCAAGCACAGCATTGTCGGAATCATCATAATCGAGGACAAAGCCCCTGAAATAATTGTGAAAAATCTCACTTTCCTTCACTATTTGATCTTTTTCCCGTAACAAGGCAAATAAATCATTTCCAAGTGCGTCATCCAGCCTCATCCACAAAGTATCATTAGTATTTGGTTGGGGGACAAAGGATACAGAACCAAGTTCTGCCGGATAATATTCGGTCACCGAAGTACTGTATAAATATCCGTCTGACCTGGCTTTTAAAGGCTTGAACAGCCTGTGTGCTTTAATGGTATAGGTGACATTTGTATCACCAATAGCGTATCCACTGTATAACATGATCAATTTCAGGGAATCATAAACCGCATTTTTTGGAATTGCAGTCGTATTGGGCGGATTAACCCTGAAGAAGCTCCGTGCAGATACATGACCAAATTCGGGATCGAAATATTTTCCGACCAGCATAGAAGGAGCTGCCAGATCGGAGGTACGAACAGAATCCAGCTTCACGGTAAAGCTGTGGACACTGAGGGTGTCAATATACCTGATGTTGGTCTTCACATCAAGGAATTTGCTACCGATCTGAAACGTCATATCCTCCTTGTTGCAGGAAAAGAAGGTCAGAAATAGGAGTAATATACCAGAATACTTTATCATGAATACATACCTTTTAAACTAAGCAAAGTAAACCACGCACAAAAGTGTTTAAAAATAAAATATACCATTACGTACATATTTATCGACAGTAATAAGTATTTTATCTACTATTATGCAAATCAAATTGTGACGACCAAATTTGTAATAGTCAGATTCAGTAATGCAAATGCATTTTAAATTGGTAGATAAAAATAATTATTTCATCTTTGTATTTATAAATAACATCTAAAAAATTTTAATAATCCTTCGCGCATCTCTATGTTTGCTGAATAGAAAAAAAGTTAAAAATTATTAATTAAATAAATCTTATAAACTTTAAACGCTAAAATGTTGAAAAAAGCGTTTATATTCATCGCAAATTTAAAATATCATCTTAGCAAAATTTAACCAAATGAAAATATTTAAGAATTATTTATTCCTTGGACTGGTTTCAGTTTCCATTATTTTTCTGGCGTCGATGTGTAAAAAAGACAAGGGGACGGATTTGATTGGAAATTGGGTTGAACAATCAGATTATGAAGGCGTAGCAAGAGGTGATGCGGTCGCATTTTCTATGGGGAACATTGGTTACGTTGGTACCGGATATGATGGTGAAGATCGGCTGTCCGATTTCTGGGCATTTGATGCTGAACGGAATAACTGGACGCAAGTTGCCGAGTTCCCCGGGGAACCAAGGCAGGGTGCCGTTGCTTTCACCGCTGGCGGCGAAGGCTATGTTGGTACTGGCTATGATGGTCTTGTTAAATATAAAAATTTCTATAGATACAATCCTGTTTCCAATACCTGGCATTGGGTTTCTAATGAGTTTGGTGGCTTACCCAGATACAGTGCAGTTGCATTTTCTATTAATAATATCGGCTATGTTGGCACCGGCTTTTCGGGAAATGCGGAAAAAGATCTCTGGGCGTATAATCCGGCCGACAGTACTTGGCAGCAAAAAACAAGCTTTCAGTCGAAAGTTCAGGATGCCTTAGCATTTGTTCTCAATGATAAGGGGTATATCTGCACCGGATATAATAATGGTACCTATTCAAAGGATTTTTACAGGTATGACCCATCTGACGATTCCTGGACTGCTTTGCGGAAGATCGGCAACGTAAGTGATCAGAGTTATGATGATAGTTATACCATTATCAGGAAGAAAGCTATTGCTGTTGTAATTAGCAGCAAAGCCTATGTGACTACAGGTGATCTCGGAAACCTGAGAAATGATGTATGGGAGTATACTCCTTCTACGGATCTCTGGACGACAAGGACCAATTTTGAAGGGTCCGTCAGGATTGATGCGGTTGCCTTTTCTACCGAAAACGGCCGTGGATTTGTTGCTACCGGACAAAGTTCGAGCCTTCCTTTGGATGATATCTGGGAGTTTAAGCCAACCGAAACTTATAATGAAGCAGACTGATAAAAGAAAATGGCGGATCCAGTATCCGCTTTTTTTTATTCTTCTTTCAGCTTTTTTAGTTTATACCATTATTCATCGAACTTCGGCTTCTGATCAAGTAAAGGTAAAAACCTACCAGGTGTCAGAGGGCTGGGGCTATCGGATTATAATAAAGGACAAGGTGTTTATTGATCAGCCTTTTATTCCCGTACTTCCGGGTAAAAAGGCTTTCCCTGATAAGAAATCAGCCTTTAAAGCAGGTAATATTGTTAAACAAAAGCTTATTAGTCGCAAACTGCCGGCACTTACGAAAGAAGATATTGAAGAACTTGGTTTGGATAGTTTGGGAGTCTCAAACTGAATACTATGAATAGGATCAATTGTCTGATAGTGGACGATGAACCTGCAGCCCTTGAAGTGCTGGAACATTTCATTGGCAGGGTATACTTTCTCAACCTGGTAAAAAAATGCCAGAATGCCATTGAGGCTATGCAAATACTCGAAGAAAACCAGATCGATCTCCTGTTTCTCGATATCAATATGCCCGATGTAAACGGTATACAATTCCTGAAAAGTATAATAACCAGGCCGGCAATTATTTTTACCACAGGATACAGGGAATACGCTCTGGAAGGATACGAACACGATGTCATCGATTTCCTGCTCAAACCATTTGATTTCGAACGGTTCTTGAAAGCTGTTAATAAAGCTAACAATCTGATATCAAAAACGATAAAACAACCTGTGGCCCTTAAGAAGCCACTGCAGTTTATTTTTATTAAGGCAGATTACAAATTACTGAAAATCAACGTTGATGATATTCTATTTGTAGAAGGGCTGAAGGATTATATTAAAATTTACACCAAACAGAAACTTTTTCTTACCCTGATGTCGATGACGTCCATCGAAGAGAAACTGCCTGCCGAAGAATTCTTCAGGGTACACCGGTCTTATATAATATCTTTAAATAAAATAGACTCAGTAAGCCGTCACCGGGTGATTATCGGGGAAAAATTTGTCCCCATAAGCGTTCCTTACCGGGAAAGGTTTTACAGGATTATTGATAAATCGATGTAGGGTGTTGTTGTTTAATCGTTTAATCGTTTAATCGAGATATTTGATTAGTATTTAAACGGTTAAACGATTAAACGATTAAACGATTAAACAATCATAAGTGAATAACCTCCCCGTACGCCGCTGCAGCCGCCTCCATAATGGCTTCCGACATGGTCGGGTGGGGGTGTATGGCCTTGATTATTTCGTATCCGGTAGTTTCAAGTTTTCGCGCCACCACCATCTCAGCGATCATCTCAGTGACATTATCCCCAATAAGATGGGCGCCTAACAGTTCACCATATTTTGCATCGAAAACAAGCTTTACAAATCCCTCTTTATTCCCCGATGCACTTGCTTTTCCTGATGCTGTATAAGGAAATTTTCCAACTTTTATCTCATACCCCGCCTCTTTAGCTGCCTTTTCGGTATATCCCACCGAAGCCACTTCGGGCGAAGTGTAAGTGCAACCAGGAATGTTGTTATAGTTAACGGGTTCCGGATTTTTACCGGCAATTTTTTCCACGCAGACAATTCCTTCTGCCGAAGCTACATGTGCCAAGGCAGGGCCGGCAACAATATCGCCAATGGCAAATACTCCTTTCACATTCGTCTGATAGAATTCATCCACTTTGACTTTCCCGTTTTCTATTACAATACCAAGCTTCTCCAGGCCCAAATCCTCGAGGTTAGCTGTTATACCCACGGCGGAAAATACAATTTCGGCTTCACGTTTTTCAATTCCTTTGGGTGTTTTAATGGTTACCTGACACAGTTTGCCGGCGGTATCGACTGATTCGACCGAGGAGGATGTCATGATCTCCATGCCTGCCTTCTTGAATGACCTTTCCAATTGTTTGGAAACCTCTTCATCTTCAAGTGGGACAATAGTAGGAAGAAATTCCACCAAAGTGACTTTTGTGCCAATGGAATTATAATAATGTGCGAATTCGCTGCCGATGGCTCCTGAACCCACAACTACCATGGACTGGGGCAGTTTTTTAAGTGTCATGGCTTCGCGGTATCCGATAATTTTAACCCCGTCCTGTTTGAGATTGGGCAATTCTTTTGATCGGGCCCCGGTTGCCAGGATAATACTCCTGGCGGTTATTCTGGTCTCCTTGCCATCGTTATCTGTCACCGACACAGTCTGCTTATCCAACAGCCGGCCATATCCTGCCATTTGGTCGATCTTATTTTTTTTAAACAAAAACTGCACGCCTTTGCTCATACTTTCGGCAACCCCCCTGCTTCGGTCAACTATTCTTGACAGGTCAGGCCGGGCATCTGTTTCAAGCGTAATACCATAATCACTTGCATGTTTCAGATAATTGAAAACCTGTGCACTCTTTAACAAAGCCTTCGTGGGTATGCATCCCCAGTTAAGGCAAATTCCACCTACCTCAGCTTTTTCGATAACTAGGGTTTTCATGCCGAGCTGCGAAGCACGAATCGCGGCCACATACCCGCCTGGGCCGCTACCAATTACTATTAGTTCATAGTTCATTATCAACAGTATTTTAAATATTTAACCGAAATCTGGATCTCCTTTACCATAGTAAGCAAAAATATTCCTTTTTTGTTCGCATGGGAATATCCCTGGATTTCGTTTTACAGATCATCGTCTCCCTGCGTTGAGTTTAATCCAACGTCGTTTGAAATACTTTTCCAACAGTGCTTTGGCAGGAGTAAATGGAGTGGTTTCACCCTGCAACACCCTGTTCTCATATATTTCAAGAAGTTTCTGAATTCTTCTGTCATGATAAAAACTGTCTTTCAGGGTTTGATTAATAGACTCGTACATCCAGTACCGTGATTGTTCCTGTCTGCGCTTTTCGAAATATCCGTTATGTTTTGTGAGGGCAATGTATTCAAGCACCGTATCCCAAACATTTTCGATACCGGTGTTGGTTTTTGATGAACAGGTCATGACCCTGGGGATCCATCCCGATTCCGTGGGTGGAAAAAGGTGTAATGCATTGCTGTACTCTGCCCAGGCTCTTTGCGCCCTGGCGACGTTTTCACCATCGTCCTTGGTTATGGCAATGGCATCGGCCATTTCCATTATCCCCCGCTTGATCCCCTGCAGTTCATCACCGGCACCCGCCAACATGAGCAATAGAAAAAAATCTACCATGGAATGCACGGCAGTTTCACTTTGTCCAACTCCCACGGTTTCAATAAATATGGTATCATAACCTGCTGCTTCGCATAGTATAATGTTTTCACGTGTTTTGCGTGCAACACCACCTAAAGAACCCGCTGAAGGAGAGGGCCTGATGAAGGCTCCCGGCTCGGCCGACAATTGTTCCATTCTGGTCTTATCGCCCATAATACTGCCTTTGGAACGTTCACTGCTCGGATCAATAGCCAGAACTGCCAATTTTCGTTGATTGTGAATCAACAACATGCCAAGGGATTCGATAAATGTGCTCTTGCCAACACCGGGCACACCAGTAATGCCAATCCTCAACGACCTGCCTGAACAGGGCAGACATTTCCCGATGATTTCCTGCGCCAGTTCGGCATGCGAAGGCAGGGCGCTTTCGGTGAGCGTTATGGCCTGGCTTAATAAGGTACGATTTCCCGACAGGATGCCATCTACCAACTCGCTTACAGATGGTTGTTTCCGGCGTTTTTGTTTGTGAAGCCTGATGGACTCCTCGCTGATTTCGGGAGGGCGGTCTACACCATTGCTTACATTGAGTGTACTTTTGTATGATGGCTCTTTCGTCATTTTTCAACGATGCCATTGATCCACAAAATTGATTTGGATCGTTTAGGGTCATTGGTGATGACCGTAATGGCTTTTTTTTGGTTGCCTTCACGACCCGCAGCATTGAAGATGGCTTTAATAGTAGTTGATTCTCCCGGAGAGACCTGGATTTTTGCGGGTTGAACAGCAGTGCAACCGCAGCTGGCATTGACTTTACGAATGAACAAATCTGATTTCCCCGTATTGGTAAGCTTAAAATCATGTTCAACAACTGCATTATCAGCTATCGTTCCAAAATCGTAAAGGTGACTGTCAAATTTTATCCGGGGCGCTTCTTCCATCTCAACTGCAGACAATTTAGAAAAATCTTCCCGGATGTTCGCCGTTATATTGATTCGGTTATTGGGGAAGGTTTGGCCGTTGATCAGCAAATCAAGCCTGTCGACTACATAATCCCAGTCTTTTATGCTGGTTGTATTATACTCCAGCTCAATTCTGCCTTCCTGCTGGGGATCAATCATTTCCGGGATCATGCGGATTTTAAAGTGGGAAGGAATTTGCCGGAAACTCAGGGTGACAGATTTATCGTAGGAACTATTAAATACTTTGATGGTATAGGTAGCGGACTGACCCTTATATATTTCACCAAACGCAGCATAGATGGTTTGTAGACGTATATCACCCACCGCAAACTTGTAAACGTCTTCCACCAAATCTGTAGGTATGACAACTCCTTTAATAACAAGATTCACCTGGGATATATCGGCATTACTGCTCACCAGTATGGTCTTATTAAATGATCCGTTTTGTTTTTTTGGATCAAAGCTTACTTTGATAATCCCGTTTTTACCAGGCAAAATTGGTTCTTGTGGCCATTCAGGAACTGTACAGCCACAAGATGCTTTAACATCATTTATGATTAATGGGATTTTTCCCGAATTGGTAAATTGGAAGTCGTGGGTAATAATTCCAGCAGATTCCCTGAAGGTTCCAAAATTAAATTCCTTTTCAGAGAAAGTAATCGTGGGTTTGTTTGGCTGTCCGAATCCGGGTAACAGCAGAAAAATGCTAAGGATCACCAGGGTTGAGGTTATAATCTTCATCGGATTTTCGAGATTTTAAACAGCCTACGTGTGCCAAAGGTAAAAAAAAACCAGGATTTTATTATCATTGCAAAAAACTCCACAATGCATTTGGTGATCACAGGTGATGGTTCTCACACCTTATATGTACCTCAATTAAACGAACACTACCATTCCACCTTTGGTGCCCTGACTGAATCAATGCATGTATTTATCAAAGCCGGTTTGGGGTTTTTTACTGAAAAGAAGAAAATAATTATATTGGAAATAGGCTTCGGCACCGGGTTAAATGCATTGTTATCGTGTCTCACTGCTATTGACAAGGACATAAGGTTAAGCTATTATGCACTGGAAAAATATCCTGTAAGTTTAAATATAGTCAATCAATTAAATTACGCAGCGCTTCTTTTTCACAATAATCCGGTAAATTTGTTTACCTGCATACATGAGGCACCCTGGAATACAATGTCAACAATACATCCCTGTTTTCATTTGCACAAAATCCAGGCGGATCTGACAGAATTCCTGCCTGATTTTAGCTATGATCTGATATTTTTTGATGCCTTCGCCCCTGAGAAACAGCCTGAAATGTGGAGTGCTGAGATTTTTAAAAGATTATTTGAGAATCTTACCCCGGGTGGTATTATTACAACCTATTGTGTAAAGGGTGAGGTGAAGAGAAGGTTAATATCTGCAGGGTTTATCATCGAAAAGCTCCCGGGACCACCGGGGAAGAGGGAGATATTACGAGGAACGAAAAAAGTGACAAGTAACGAGTAACGAGTGACAAAGCTCGTTACTCGTCACGCATTACTTTTAAAAATATTTGCACTGAATTAGAAAATAATTACCTTTGCAATCCGATTTATCTGGAATTATAAAAAAGCATTACGATGAAAAGAACCTATCAGCCTTCGAACAGGAAAAGACGCAATAAACACGGATTCAGGGAAAGAATGTCCACTGCCAATGGTCGTAAGGTTTTGTCAAGCCGCAGAGCTAAGGGCAGAAAGAGATTAACTGTTTCCGACGAAATAGCAAGCAAATAGTATACTTGACTCATAGAAAATATTCAACCCCAAAGGTTTCCAAAACTTTTGGGGTTTTCTTTTTGCTTCTTTGGCTTAAACCGAACACTGATAGCCAACCTGCCGGCAGAAAGGTTACCGGTTACCACTTACTGATTCACACAATGCGTATTGAAGTATGTAAAAGAATTATCCTTACTTCCGGCGTATCCCTTCCACAGGTTGTAAAAACTGAACCAGGTTGTTTGAGGTATTCTTGCTTCCTGCCAGTTTGTGTCAGCCACCAGGCGAAATGACTCATTTTGGTTGGTCTCAATCCCGAATGGCATGACGAATCCTTCATCCACACCGGTCCACCGGTATTTAAATATGAGGTCACCGTTTTCAACCGAATAATCATAAGACAACACCGGCAGCTTGGTATCATAAAGGTATTTCTTAAAAAAAGCTGTATAATCTACGCCTGTGTATAGACTAACGAACTTAATGAAATCATCGGAATTCACCGTTTTATAACGATTTTTGACACAGAAATCCCGGAGAATACTAAAAAACACCGAGTCATTATTGATGGTACAACGCAGACAGTGCAAAAGCATAGCACCTTTATGATACACGTCATTACTGGCAAATGTATTCTCGTTCACATCACGGTTTTGAACCAATGGCCATTCATTAAAAATATATCTGCTTTTATCAGCCAGTTCATACAAGTATTCTTCCCTGCCCAGTTTTTTTTCCAGAAAGAGGTATTCCGCATAGGTGGCAAATCCTTCATGAATCCAAATATCAGCCATATCGCACGCCGTTACTGAATTACCCCACCATTCATGTGCCGCTTCATGTACAATAATATAATCGTATAAATGATTCCGGTAATCCTGGTAATTGTTTTTTTTATAGCCATTTCCATATGCAATGGCCGACTGATGTTCCATTCCTTCATAGGGCGATTCAACCAGACCAAATCCGTCTTTCGCAAAGGGGTAGAAACCGAATGCTTCATTGTAAAACGACACTACATCGCGGGTTTGCCTGAAATGTTCCCGGGCGATATCCAGGTTATAGGTAAGCACATTGTAGTCGAGCCAAAGTGTATCAGTGCCATTGATAAGCGCGTCGGTGAATGTGGAATATTTTCCTACATAGAAAGTAACATTGTAATTGTTAATCGGATAATGAACAAACCAGGAGAAGCGGTCAAATTTTTTATTTACAGCTTCGAATTTACGGAGATTGCCATTCGAAACAGCCTGGTATCCTTTGGGAACTTCAAGGGTGATCTGCATCGAATCGGGTTTGTCGGTCATGTGATCCTTGGTGGGCCACCAACTGCTGGCACCTAAATGTTCGCAGGCCACACCCAGCCACAAATCATTGTTTTTATCGCGCTTCCAGACAAAACCACCATCCCAGGGCGGATTAGGAGCAATCATTGGTTTGCCATGATAAGATATCGTGATGACTTGATTCTCACCAGTCTGCAATTCACGTGGAAAATCAATGAAAAGGGCATTGTATTCACGATGCCAGGTGAGCGTATTGCCATTCCAGAGTATGGCATCCAGTTCATAATTATCGAACAGGTCCACCTGTATCCTATGTGAAGGTTGCATTATTTTAAAATAGATATCATTGCTGCCTTCAATTTTTTTGCCTTGAGGAATGATTCTTACGCGGAGATCATAATAATAAATATCGTAGCAGGTTCTTTCTGCACGGAGTGCACCTCTGAGGCTATCGGCACGGGTATATCTCGGCCTGTACCCCAATTCCGGGTAAACGGTCTCTTTTTTATAAAACTGTTTTAGTAAGAGATCCCTAACAAACTTAGGATCACAAGTATATCCAATGAACTTTTTGTTCTCATTCAGGTCAAGGGATTGTGCAGTTTGAAGGTCAACACATGCATTTTCAGTGTCTCCCAGGTTAAGCCTGGCAATTCCTCTGTTGTAATAGGCATTGGGGTATCCAGGAACCATTTTTAACAGGATATTCATGTCTTCGATTACTCCGTGGTAGTTTTGCTGTTCAAAACTCTTTAAACTACGTTGCCAGATTGAATCGGGAGTTTGTGCCTGAATCAAAGAAACAGTTAATAAGGAAAATATTAGTCCGGCAATTTTCATTTTTCACGGATTATAGGCACTCAGATTCAGTATCTTCAGATAGTTTTTTTCTTCCATGAGTTTCTGGAATGTAGTACCCGGATTTCTTAACATATAGGATTGTACAATCCTGTATCCTATCCAGATGGCTGCTCTGGCAGGTGAGTCACGACCAAAATCTTTGGTAAAAGGTCCCTCAAGTATGAATTTGTCAATGGTAAACCGATCGGTATTGAAAAGCAACTTTTTTTCGACCAGGTAGGCCCACATGGATTTTTCAGCCGTATTGAAATAACTTAGATTTTTTTTTGTAAAACCCCAGTTCAATGAATCGGGTTGTTCCGGGAGCATGGCATGGGTAAAATACAACAACCTTCCCTGAAATATCATATTGGTAATAAGATTGTTAATTGAATCATTGAATGGGAATTCCGTTTCGCCCCAAAACTGCATACAGTCCGAAACAAGCTTTTTAGGGCGCATATTCACCATAAGGTAACTATAAATCCCTATCTGAGCGTAAAGTTTTTCATGTTTCCCGAGGTATTTATCAAGGCCTACGGCCAGAAGGCTGTCATCGGTTATCGCCGATTGGTTAAACCCGGATACATAGGTGATAACCCTGGGTATAGGTTTGTCGGGAAAATAATACCGGTAATGCCTGAATGCGCCATTAAGCTCGGTAGTAAAAGTGTCCAGATCAGGAAAGACCTGAAGAGTACGGTTGTATATCAGGTAATTGGAATGATCGGTAACAAACTGCCTTAATCTTTCAGCATAACCCGGATCATCAATATCGCCAAGCTTTACAATGTAGCTAAAATGTTGGAAGAAAATGCCAAATTCCTTTTTCCACTGTGGAATATATTTTTCAAGGGCAGAAGGATCAACTGAGAACAATTCTTTCTCAAAACGGGTTACATGAACAGTTGCCTTAATTTCTGAAACATTTATCCTCAGAGGATCCTTTTTACAGGCTGCTAAGGTCAATAAAGCTATAACTATCAACCAAAACTTTGTTTTGTTCATACGGGAATTTTCAATGGGTGAATAGTATCCATCAAAAGGCATAAAAGTAGTCTCAAAAATTACATTGACAAAATCTTTTTTCATGTCAGTAATTTAGTTCGCTTTTGTTTTCAAATTGCAAGAACTACTTTAAATTTGGCTTTTTAACTTAAGCTTACACTTGTGAAAAAGGCTATAGTATTATTCATTTTATTGAACGTTTCTGGAGCATTTGCCCAATCAAAACTTCGTCTTGGGGTCAACCTGGACCCTTTAGCAACCTGGTTTTCACCCGTGACAAAAGGTATTGAGAAAGACGGAGCTCGTCCGGGTCTTAGCGGTGGACTGATCGTGGAGTATTATTTTCGTCCGAATTATGGCTTTGTGACCGGGTTAAACATTACGGCCCTAGGGGGTAATCTGATGTATAATGATTCGGTGTACATTTCCACCGGAAGTGGAGGCAAAATTTTGGTAAGAGGCGGTTCCACGGTAGTTTATCATGTAAATTATCTTACCGTGCCCATCGCATTGAAATTAAAAACGAACGAGATTGGTTATTTTACTTATTATGCTCAACTGGGTCTGACACAGCAGATAAATATCAGTTCAAGGGGTACGGCTACAAAAAGTGGATTGTCCAAGGAAAATGTTTCCAAGGAGTTTAATTTACTGGGTATGTCGTACTTTTTTGGTGGTGGCATTGAATACAACATTGGCGGTGAAACATCTCTGACTTTCGGGATATTTTATAATCATGGTTTTACTGATGTGCTGTCCAATGACAACCATAAAGCATACCTGAACTACCTTACATTTCGTGTAGGGGTACTTTTTTGATAACTACCCTATGAAAATAGCAATTGCACAGCTTAACTATACCATTGGGGCATTTGATGATAATCTGGAGAAAGTAGTAAGGGCTATCAGAAGGGCACGGCAGGAGAAAGCAGCTCTGGTGGTTTTTTCCGAATTGGCTGTATGTGGCTACCCGCCTCATGACTTACTGGAGTATAAGCACTTCATTGATAAATGTGAAAGCTACCTGCAACTAATTGCCGCTGAATGCCATGGCATAGCAGCCATTGTAGGAGGTCCTTCGGTTAATCCGAATCCAAAGGGTAAGAATCTGTTCAATTCAGCATACTTCATGGCCAATGGTGCTGTTCAACGCATCATTAATAAGACCTTACTGCCCACTTATGATATTTTTGATGAATACCGGTATTTCGAACAAAATACCGAATTCAGGTTATTAACTTATAAAGGATTTAACATTGCCATAACCATTTGTGAGGATCTTTGGTACAGGCAACCCATTCTTACCGGTTATGGTAAAGACCGTCTCTATTCAGTGTGTCCGATGGATCATTTGACCGGGTTATGTCCCGATTTTGTGGTCAATATTGCAGCTTCACCCTTTTCCTATCTGCAGGGCGAAATCAAGGCCGAAATTCTTACCGATTGCGCCGCCAGGTATAAAGTTCCTATTTATTATGTCAATCAGGTGGGTGCACATACCGAGTTGGTTTTTGATGGCGGATCCATGGTGGTGAATCCTACCGGGATCATCAGTCGGATGAAATTATTTGAAGAAGATTTCTGCATATATGATACAGCTGATGTCATGGCCGCAAAGTCTGAATCAATTACTTTGCCTGTACAAACCGAAATATCTCTCATATACGATGCGCTGATATTGGGCATACGGGATTATTTCGGTAAAACAGGTCTGAAATCTGCCGTAGTTGGCCTATCAGGCGGGATTGATTCTGCTGTTACACTTGTTTTGGCTGCCCGGGCACTTGGTTCAACCAATCTGCGTGCCTTGCTGATGCCATCGCAATATTCCTCAGATCATTCGGTGGCTGACGCTGTAGCCCTGGCCCGCAATTTGGGTGTACGATATGATATCATTGATATCCGTGATATTTATAGCCAATTTGTCCAATCGCTGAATTCGGTTTTTAAGGGCCTGCACGAAGACCTTACCGAAGAAAATATACAGGCTCGCATTCGGGGGAATTTGCTCATGGCCTTATCAAACAAATTGAGCAATATGGTACTGAATACATCCAATAAAAGTGAAGCTGCTGTTGGTTATGGCACCTTGTATGGAGATATGAGCGGTGGCCTTTCGGTACTGGGTGATGTATACAAGTCGGATGTCTACCGTTTGGCAGCCTATATTAATCGGGAGCACGAAATTATACCCCTGAACTCGGTTAACAAGCCGCCTTCGGCCGAATTGCGTCCTGACCAGAAGGATTCTGATTCACTGCCTGAATATGACATCCTGGATAAAGTGCTGTTCAATTATATTGAAATGAAAAAATCAGCTGAAGAAATTATTCAAATGGGACTTGACCAGCAAGCGGTTGAAAAAGCTATCCGTCTGGTTAATCTGAATGAATACAAACGATATCAGACCCCGCCCGTTTTAAGGATCTCTACCAAAGCATTCGGATCGGGGAGGAAAATGCCTTTAGTGGCTAAGTATTAACAATTGTTCCTTGTTAAACCTTACAAAATCATTATCCATCAGCCACTGCAGCACTTGAATGATTTTATCGCGGTTGGCAGGAATACGTTCAAATAACTGCTCAGGAGCAAGCGGCTCCAAGGCAAGAACTGCCAGAATATCATCGCGTAAAAGGTCGAAATCGTCCTGTCGAAGGGCAGAGTCGTTTTTTTCTCTGCAGATATCGCATTCACCGCAAGGTGGTGAATCCGATTCGTTGAAATATTCAAGTAATATCTGGCTCCTGCACCGGTCCCTGGTTAAGGAGTAATTCAACATGGCATTCGCGCGTTCTGCATACCTGTCCTTTCTGGTCTGGAGATTTTCTTTCGAGACATAGAGGGATTTTTCATCCAGCCGCTCTTCTAAAAAGACTACCATGGGGGATCGTTTCTGGGGCAGGTAGCTTATTACGCCGAGTGTAACAAGCTTGTTGAGGTATTGTCTTACGATATCCTGGTCCACGTTGGCCCTTTTTGCCAGGAGTGTTTCATCGATTGTTGTATACTCGGTAAAAATACCCGTATAGGAGCGAAGCAGCAATTTAATAAAGGAATCAAACCGTGAGTTTGATACCTGAAACCGGTAAAGATCATCCCGGTTAAGCAGAAACTTAATTCTGGAGGGATTGTTAATTTCTTCAGTCAATTCAATATATCCCTCAAGTTCTAAGATTTTAAGACTGCTGAATGCGGAGAATACGGAAAGCCGGTATGAACGGGCGAAATCATTTATGTCAAAATCATAGGATAATCCTTTTCCCGATCCCACCGGGATTTGCAAATAATTGCAAAGTGCTGAATAAGTGTTTTTAATAGTAACGATATCCGGAAAATTTACCTGAATTCGCTGGTTAACTGCAGCGCTATCAGAAGGAGCGGAAAGCAGTATGGCGAATGATTTATTGCCGTCTCTACCGGCCCGACCGGCTTCCTGAAAATAGGCCTCTGGAGAATCGGGCAGGTCAGCGTGGATTACAAAACGAACATCAGCCTTATCGATACCCATCCCAAAGGCATTAGTGGCCACAATGATCCGTGTTTTTCCAATGGTCCAGTTTTGCTGGACCTCGTTTCTTACCTGGTGATCCAGTCCGGCATGGTAATAAGCTGCAGAAATACCTTCCTGGACAAGAAACCGGGAAATCTCAACACTTTTCCGTCTGCTGCGGACATATACAATTCCGTTGCCTTTAAGTTTCTTGACCATATCAATAACATCACGGTCCCTGTTTTCGGAATATTTAACAGCATAAATCAGGTTCTCACGCCTGAAACTGGTTTTAAGCAGGTTCTTTTCACGAAACAACAGTTTTTGTTGTATGTCCTCAATAACTTTCCGCGTTGCGGTAGCTGTGAGGGCAAGTATGGGCACCCGGGGGTGATACTGGCGCAATTCTGCTATTTTCAGGTAGGATGGT
>Ga0315284_10003865_pt1 | contig 21267 bp, 16 predicted proteins | sample YL17G09_16_MG_FD_203696 | JGI IMG/M metagenome (GOLD analysis project Ga0315284, IMG submission 203696) | Sediment microbial communities from Yellowstone Lake, YNP, Wyoming, USA - YL17G09_16 | ecosystem: Environmental > Aquatic > Freshwater > Lake > Sediment | place: USA: Wyoming | collected...
GGCGCTCACTCTCGTCGTCTGTGAAGATCAGCCACCCAGTCGCCGCCCGCAGCAAATCGCTCCTGTCCCAACGGGCACGCATCAGGCCCGTCGGCGAATGGGAGTTCGTGCCCAGGAGCAGATGGCCAATCTCGTGTGCCATCGCATGGCCTAGGCTATCTGCAGCGGACAGGCTGCGCCCCCGAGCCAGTTCCTCAACGCGATAGTAGAAAACGTACGCCATGTCTCCGCGTTTGTTCCCGCCGGGACCCACGGAAAGGCCGAGACAGATCTGGCTCGAAGCCAGGCGCGCGGCCATCGAACGGGGGACAACATGCATCGTGATGTGGACCTCGTTTCGGGTTCTCAACGTGTTCGCGATGGTCTCGGAGACCGCGGCCGTGGCGCGATGTTCCTGCCACGAACTCTCAATGCCCACCCGCTCGAATATTCTTGCGGCAACCGCCTGGGCCTCGTCGAGCGTCCCGCTCGGAGCCTGTGCATAGTTGTAGATGGTAACAGTGATCTTCGGGCCTGGCTCGCCCCCGGAAGCAGGGGTGTCCCCGCCGAAGCCTGCTGAACCCATCATGAATGACCCCACCGCAATCCCGAGCCCCCAGCCGCTGATCCCTAGTCCCTGCTTCTCCATGTCGTCCTCCCGTCCCGCCGTGCGGGTCGCGAGTCCGACTTTTGTTTAGGGGAGCAGGTACCTCAATGAACTGGGAATCGAACGAGGCTCGATTGTTTGAGGATTCCTCCTCGCGAGCTAGTCTCCACAAAAGGAAGGCGTTATGCTAATGGCTCTACTCGGTCCGCAGGGTTTGATTCCACTTCTCTCCAGTGTTAGACTCACCGCAAGTGGTGCCTCTCCATGGAAAGCAGTGCCCGGCCACCTCGGCTGATTCGCTTTGGGGTTTTTGAGGTGGACCCTGAGGCTGGGGAGCTGCGCAAGCAGGGACTGAAGATCAAGCTGCAGGAACAACCCTTTCAAGTCCTCGCCCTGCTGCTCGAGCAACCGGGCCGCGTGGTCACACGCGACGAACTGCAAAACAAGCTCTGGTCCACCGAGACCTTTGTGGACTTCGAGCACGGGGTGAACACCGCCATCAGCAAGATTCGCGAAGCCCTGGGAGATTCGGCGGAGAACCCGCGCTTCGTCGAGACGCTGGCGCGGCGCGGCTATCGCTTCATCGCGCCGGTCGTAGGAGTGGGCGGCGTCCGGCCCAACGTAGGGGCGGGATTGGCCCCGTCGGCTGACGGGGAGGGCAAAGCCCTCCCCTACAAGTTCGCGGCGCTCGCGGCCATTGTGGTCATCGCCGTTGCTCTTGGAGTCGCAGGCTGGTTCTGGTTCCGCCGTTTGCGTGCGACGACGCCGGAGGGTCCGCTGACGGCTGTTCCGCTCACCAGCTATGCGGGTACTGAGCAGTCTCCGAGCTTTTCTCCAGATGGCAATGAGGTGGCCTTCTCCTGGAACGGGGAAAAGCAAGAAAACTTCGACATCTACCTCCAGCTGATTGGCTCTCCGACACCGGTACGGCTGACCACGGACCCGGCTGACGATTTGAGTCCGGCCTTTTCGCCGGACGGACGATCGATCGGCTTTCTTCGGGTCTCGAAAGAGGATGCCACCTTCATTGTCATCCCCGCCATCGGTGGCCCGGAGCGTATCGTCGCTGATCTACCGGACAACGTGGGTAGGTTCTCCTGGCTTCCCGACGGGAAGTGGGTAGTGACTGACGGCTTGGCGCTGTTATCAACGGAAACAGGTGAAACACGCGCCTTGACATCACCGCCGGCGAAATCGTTCCCTGATTTTAATCCCGCCGTCTCGCCAGATGGGCGCACGATTGCGTTCAACCGCCAAACCACTTGGGGGGCTTCGGAAATCTACCTGCTCGAACTGAGCGAAGACTTGAAGCCCAAAGGGGAGCCGAGGCGGTTGACTTCCTTGAAGGGTGCGAGCTACGATCCCACCTGGACTCCAAATGGGCGGGAGATCATCTTTAGCTCCGGAATTGCCTCCTGGTTCGACTCTAGCCTCTGGAAGGTACCGGCTTCTGGCGCCGGGGAACCGGAGCAGCTACTACAATTTAGCGGTAGAGCAGTCTCCTGCCCAACCATCTCCCGAAGTGGCAACCGGCTGGCGTACCAGCGGGCGGTGTGGGACCCCAACATATGGCGTCTTTCGTTGTCGGGCCCCGGAGTGGCCGCCGCGCCCCCAGCCCGGTTCATTGCCTCCACACGCTTTGAGGCGGTTGCCGAATACTCTCCCGACGGCAAACGGATTGCCTTTGAATCCGACCGCAGTGGAGTCCAAAGTATCTGGGTCAGCGATGCCGACGGCTCCAACGCCGTGGACCTGTTACCGGGGGTAGGCGCAGTTTCCGGGAGCCCGCACTGGTCGCCCGATGGGCAGCGTATCGCCTTCGATTGTGATATGGAAGGGAAACGAACCTACGACATCTATGCCATCCGGGCGAGTGGGGGAAAGCCAATCCGCCTGACTACCGATTCCGCAGACGACGTTGCCCCGAGCTGGTCGAGAGATGGCAAGTGGGTCTACTTTACATCGATACGAACCGGTCGATACGAGGTGTGGAAGGTATCGGCCGGAGGCGGGGAGGCTGTCCAGGTAACCAGGAATGGAGGCGGCCCGGCCTTCGAGTCGCCCGACGGCAAGTCCATCTATTACACGAAAGGAGACGTGCCAACTCCAACAGGTCTTTGGAATATGCCGGTGAGTGGCGGAGAGGAGAGCCAGGTCCTGCCCTCTGTAGTCTGGCGCGCTTTCTTTCTCGTCAACGATGGGATCTATTTCATTCCGGAGTCGGGCGCCGATAGGAAGTTCTCCATCCAGTTTCTGAGCTTCGCAACGGGGAAGGTGAAAACGGTTGCTCCGATCTCATCGCCAATGGAAGGGCTCTCTGTTTCCCCTGACGGCCGGTCTCTCTTGTTTTCGCAGAACGACGAAGCCGGCAGCGACCTGATGCTGGTGGAGAACTTCCGCTAGGAAATCCCTCAGCCCCGCGCTTCCATGACCTCCTGCGCCGCATGAATTTCCCGCCCGAAAAACGGTAGGTGGTAGATGGTAGGTGGCATGTGGGGAGAAGCATCAGGCAGAGCTAGCCCGCCACTCGGGACTTCGTTATTCAAACTAGTGTCGCGTTACCGAAGAAAGTGAAACATGTCATTCTAAGCGAAGCGAAGAATCTGCATTCTCCATCCACCCGAAACAACTGCAGATGTTTCGCTCCGCTCAGCATGACAGCTTGGGCACAATGTGTGCCACCAATTTCAGTTATGCGACACTAGGCGTTTCGGAAGTTCATCCGCGCCTGCGCGATCGGGACGCCGAGGACTTCGATCCTCTTCAAGTCGCGCGTGCCGAGGCCGATTTGCTCGGCGAGCTTGAGCGTGCTGTCGGACTTTTCAAAGGGCGCAGCGCCGCGCTCGGCCATCGGATCAAAACCCATCAGAGCGGTGCCAACAGCGTCGGTGGTCACGCAATTCGTTCCCGCCACGAGCACCCCTGCGTGTACGGGCCGGCAGGTTTTCATCCACGGACCTTCCCCGCCCGCCACGGTCGAGATGCCATCGATGATGGCCAGGTGGATGGGGCGCGCCAACGCAAGGTCAACCGTCACACGGGGTACGCGATACCCCTGATCCCGCGGAGAAGCAGGATCGTTTTCGGGCATGGACGATTTGGAAGGCTGGCGGCCGCCATCATGGAGCATCATGCGCGGTCCCTTGGTGACTTTCGCCGGCTCGTCGATGCCCGCACCGTCTCCATAAATGGTCAGCGGGGGAAGGCCGAAGGAATTCTTCATCGAGAGCGTCACGCCCGCTGTCGAGTGCTCTTTCAGCTTGGCCAGGGAAACGAAGACGTCACAATCCTCGTAAGATCTATTCAAATCATACGCCTTGAATAACAATCCCCCGCCCGGAACTATCAGCCGCGCGTACTTCTCGCTCGGGCCCGCGTAGTTGGTGTTCTCAAATTCCACGCCGGAGGCGGCACTCGCGAAATCGCGAGGGTTCCATTGGGCGTCGGCGATGAACTCTTGGAAGGATTTCGTAGGATGCGCGGTGCTCTCGACCAGGCGGACGCGGCGCGCTCCCGCCTTGCCGAGCAAACTGATCGTCGCGCCGACCACCTCGGGATGAACCCAGGTGGTAAGGCCCATGGGCATTCCCCGGAGGGGTTCCGTGGGGCTGCCCGTCAGGTTGAGCTTGATGGCTACGGTCTTCCCTTTAACCAGCCGTTCGAGGCCGCCGAGCTGGTCGAACATCGTGGCCAGTGTGGCGCGCACTTCGGGACCGTAGGTCTCACACTTCGCAACCGCCACCGGAGCGGTCGGCGCGCTCGTCACGGCAGACAGGTTTGACGGACACAGGTAGAACCCGGCCGCAGCAGCACCGAACCCCTGGATGAACTCCCTGCGATTGATCTGCCCTTTCATCACACACCCCCGTCTCCGCGGCTTGGACTTGACTCCCCGAGCCCCGATGGTAAGCGAAACGTCATCGAACAGCAACCGCAAGTGGGATGTTGTGGCGGCGCTCTCTGAGCGCCGTTTTGGATTGCGGCGGTCAGAGACCGCCGCCACAGCTGTTGGCCGTTACCTGGTCAAACGCTCGATGTCCGCACGCACCGACTTGAGCGTCGGGTCGAGCCACAGCGCGTGACGATAAGCCTCCAGCGCGGGAGAACGATAACCCAACTGGTCCTGAATCCGCGCCATCAGGACCTCCAAATGTGAGTCCGCGATTGTGCGCTGGGCCTTCAGCGCTTCGGCAAGGGCTTGCTGGTACTGGCCCTGGACGTAGAGTGCTCGCGCCAGGCCGTAGCGCAACCGGCCGTCGTCCGGCGCTTGCTCGAGTCCCGCGCGGAAGTGCTGCTCAGCATGCGCGACGCCGTTTCGACGCTCCTCGTCCAACCCCAAGGCCAGGGAATGCTCGGCCAGCGCGCGGCGAACGATTCCCAATGCCAGGAGTATCGCCGCGCCTAGCACGACCACGCTCACGAAACCACGAAGGATGACTTTCGATTTCCCTTCTGCAGTCACTGCCGACTCGTTGTGGTCGGCAGCCTTCAGCATTCGTGGCACAGCCAGCAGCGTGAAAAGCAGAATGAGCGTGGGCGGCACCGCCAACTGAAAATTGAATATCGAATTCACCAGGATGGCCGTCACTCCGCCCGCGCTCGCCGCGAGCCACAGACGTTCAGTTCGTGAGGCGCGCGGCTGAGTTTGTCGCAGCTCGCGCGCGTAGTTCCACAGCAACCATCCCAACGCGACGAGTCCTACCGTGCCAGCTTCGAGCAAAATCTGCAGCGGATCGTTGTGAAGCTGTCGAGTGTGGGTCCAATAGCGAACGTATTCGGGATGCGAACTCAGAAACTGCGCCTGTAGATCGAGAAACCGGAGCTGGAACATCCCCCAGCCGCCGCCGAAGAGCGGATGCTCGGCAAACATCGGCCAAGCGGCGCGCCACAAATACAAACGTCCTTCGAGATGCGTGAGCAATCCGCGCGCCTGCTGAGCGAGGCTCGGCAGCAGCAGCAACAATCCCCCAGGCACAAGGCAGGCATTGAGCATTCCCGTCTGCGGCGAGGTACCAGGCGCGGCGTTTTCCTCCGGCCTTCCCGCCCAAAACCCCCGCGCCACGAGAAGCCCTGCCGCCAGCCCCAGCCACGCCCCGCGCGACCGCGTGCCGATGATCGCGCCGAAGATCACGAGTACAGCCGCCACACTCAGAAATTTCACCGCAGGTGTTTCTGCGCTGGCCGCAAGCGCCAACGCCAGGAATATCGCTCCGATCAGGTATCCGGCGACGAGGTTAGGATTTCCGAAAGTCGAATACAGGCGCATCGAAGCGCGCATCGTCCCCCATTCGACGCGATAGCCTCCAAAAAGCAGCGGATCGTGACCCGCCCACTGGAGCAGCGCGATTGCTGCCACCACTGTGCCGGCAACTGCCACCAGCGCCGACAGCCAGCGCACCGTAGCTTCTCCGCCGCCCCAGCAAATCATGAGCAAGAGCCACAACGGCCCACAGAGGAAGTATTCCGCTTCAACCAGACTGAAAGCGGGCAATGGACTGGCGAGGCACGAAAGCCAAACCGCCAGCGTCAGCAGCGCGACCGGCGCGGCCAGCCGGAAGTCTCCAGGCCAGCGGCGCCGGCTCCAGACGTGGCTCAGTGCGAACCCAACGGTTCCGAAGAGCACAAATCCCTTGGTGAGAACTAGCTTGAGGTAGGTGAATTGGTCGGAAAAACCGCGATAGAAGACGAGCGGGGTGAGCAACAGCAGGCCCAGCGCGAGCAGCCCGAAGGCCGCCCGGCCGGGTGCGCTGTCGCGCGACGATTCCATGGCGGGATTCTACACCCGGCGCGAAGCCTCACTTCTTGAGCTTGTTCTTGATCTGCTCGGAGAGGGGATTATCGTCACTCTGGCTGCCGCTCGCGAAAAAGTTGTAAATCTTCCCGCTGGTCAGGACAATTCTGAATGCGCCGGTAGGATTCCCCATCATCAGAATTGGGTCAACCGTCTTTACAGCCGAAGCCGGCTGGTCCAGGATGGCCTTCCCCTGGGCGGAGTACTTTACTGAGTCGGAGGATACGTAGAGCTTGCACTCGTCCTGCGAACCCTTTTGCATCGCCTCGCTCACTTTCATCATGATCCCCATGGGGGGCAGGTCGCCTTCCGCCAGGAAACAGGCCTTATACGCCTTTGCCAGGTTCGAGGATTCAGAAATGGCAAAATTGGCTCCGGTGACCTGCACGACCATGGGAGTTCCCATAGCCGCGGGTCCGGTCTCAGCCGTGGAGGCCACGGGAGGAACTTCCAGGGCGATTATGCATTTCGCTTCCTCGGCCGAGGGCGGAACCTTGAGCTGAAACACCGCGCGCTCTGCACCTTCCACACGGAAGTTCTTGGGTTTAACTTCGTAGCCGCACTCCATGCGCAGCTTCATGGTCTGGGCAAAATTCTTTCCGGTGAAGACTACGTCACCTTCCCAACCCGGCGGCACAGAATTTGGCGTGATGGCCGTAACCTCCGGCGCTGGCCCCTGCGGCTGCTTGGCTTGCGCAGATGGTTTCGGGTCCTGCTTGCCGATCTTGGGGACCTTCGGAAGCTTGGGCAGCCCAAATTGCGCCATCGCTCCCGGAACTTCGACGACCATCACCCCAAGCAATGCCAACCACAGCCCCAGCCGGAATCCCGAACGGACCAAGTAACGGACGCTAGTCATGCTCCCCCCTCCAGGCCATTGCCTGCGTGAACCTGTTCAGTTGAAGTGAAATTGACCGCAAGTACGCGCTAGGAGCTTACTGCGACACGGTGTCCCCATGCAAGCGACAAATGGTCCGACCTGGAATGAACCCACCCTCCGCTACCGAGCCGCGATGCAGGGCTCCGCGCCGGAACAAACCCCGCCAAGGCGATTCACAAATCGGGCTTACTTCAGCGCTTTGCGGAGTGCGTCGATGATGGACTGGCTGTCGGCGGGGCGCAGCGATGCGGCGATGAAATTGTACGTCTGGCCGGAATTCAAGATGATGTGAAACGTCCCGGTGTTCATACCCAGGATGGTGTTGGCATCAATCTCTTTTACATCCGCGGCGGGGACGGCGAAGACTTCTTTGCCGGATTCCTCGTAGCGAATCTTGCCTCCCGCGAGCGCCAACGTTCCTTTGGGCCGATTCCCTTTTTGAAATATCCCGGCAACATCCGCCAGGCTGATGACTTCAAAACTGAGCGACTCCGCAGTGCCTTTTTCGGCAGTCTTCCCCGCCGGTGTCGACGCGGGGGTCGGCGCGGCAGGAGCGGTGGTGGCAGGGGCAGAAGCCGCCGGGCTCGTCGTGACGGCTTCGTCGGTCACCACAAAAGCCGCTTCGGTTTCGTTGTCATCAGGGTTCACCACGAACAGACCGCTCGAACCCGTGGCCGCGTCGGCGGCGATCTGGATGCGCACGGTCAATTCAGTGTCCTTGGCCACCTGCGTCTCCAGCACACGGATGCCGGGATTCGAAAAGGCGACTTTCGCTCCTTTCGCGAAGTTTTTGCCGCAAATCTTGAGGTCGAGCTGGCTGCCCTTTCCCGCGCGAGGCGGGTCCACGCTCGTAACTTCAACGGCCGCCGGCTGGGGCGACTGGACCGTGGGCGCCGCTGCGGCTTGTGGGGCGGGAGGCGTGTGAGCGGGAGGAGCCATGGCCGCCGCCGGGACGACTGCCGGCGCGGTTCCGCCCGTGATGATGAAAGGCGCCTCGGCCACCGAGCTCGCCGGGTTACTCACATAGAGACTGATGGTGCCGGATTCGGCCTTCCTCCCCACCGCCACTTTGGCTTCGAGCTCGGTGGCGCTCGCCCGCCGCGTCGAAACCGCATGGACCGCGGGAGTTGAGAACGACACATAGGCTCCCGGAGAGTAGTTCTTCCCTTCGATGATCACCGTAACTTCGTCACCCGCTGCCGCCTGATTGGGCTTGACCTGGCGAATCTCCGGCGTGGCTTCGGGCGAGACATCAACGTCGGTTTGAGACGCGGCGGCAAAAGAAACGGCCGGGAGCGCCACTACAAAGAAGCCGGTGAGTACAACTAACCGAGCGGCGTCCTTCCAGCGTTGGATGCGATCCTCGCGCGGTTTCATCGAGAGGCCATAACCAGAGGGGAGTCTTGAACTCAAGATGAATGTTAGACACCCCGTCTCTCGAAAGTCAAGCAAGGTTGGTTCAAACTTGACTCGACGCCCCTCTCCGAGGATGAGATAAGTTGGGCTCAGCGCTGCAGCGGCGGCGTCACGCCGGCGCCGACGAATCACCGGCTGGCTGCTGGCGGGGACGATGCTGCACGATGCTGCCGAAGGTGAATTGAGGAGAGGAATAAGCGTCAAGGGAAGAGGCGTTCGGCTCAGGAGCGGACCTTCTCCACCTTCACGATGCCCGAGCCTTCCTTGATCGTCAGGATCTGATTGACTTCTACATTGGTGAACTTCTCGACCTGGGGGACCTCTGCGGGTTTGCCGTTCTTGCCGTTTTTGCCGTCCTTGTCAACGACCAACGTGGGCCACTTCACTTCGATCAGATCGATGAGTTTCGCCTGTCCCACGCCGAAGTGCAGCCGCAGGTCGCTCTGCGACATGACGCTGGTCCCGCAATGCACTTCGTCCATCTGCGCGTGTTTCCCCGTGACCACGCGCACGCGCGCGCCGATGGCGGTGCGGTTGCACTTCGTCCCGACCAGCTTGATCTTGATCCAGTTGTTTTTGTTGCCACCTTCATTGCGCAGGAGTGACAGCGGATCATTCATGTTCAGGACGAGCACGTCGATATCGCCGTCATTGTCGTAGTCGCCGAAGGCGCAACCCCGGCTCGACATCTTCTGCGTGACGCCGGATCCCATCTGCGCGGAGACATCCTTGAACTTTCCGTTGCCCAGGTTGCGGTAGACGATGCGCGGCGACTTGAACTGGGCATCCAGGTTGTAGCTTTCGATCTCCGGGTAAACGTGCCCGGTGACGTGAAAGATGTCGGCCCAGCCGTCGTTGTCGTAGTCGACGAAGCCTGCGCCCCAGTTGACGTATTGGGTGTTGACGCCAACCCCGGAGACGAAGGTCACGTCGGTGAAGGTCCCATCGCCGTTGTTGTGGTAGAGGTCGCAGGTGTCGTCCTGGAAGTTGGTCTTGAAGATGTCGAGCCAGCCGTCGCCGTCGTAATCGGCCACCCCCAAGCCCATGCCCGCCTGTTCCTGGCCATCCTCGTTATAGGCGCAACCGGCCATCACCCCGATATCCTCGAACGTGCCGTCGTGATTGTTGTGGAACAGAATGCTCGGCTCGGAGTCCACCGCCACGTAGATGTCCGGCCAGCCGTCGTTGTCAAAATCGTAGGAGACCGCGGTGATGGAGTAGCGCGGCCCGGGTTTGAGGACTCCCGCCTTCTCCGAGACATCCGTGAACGTGCCGTCGCCGTTGTTGTGATAGAGGATGTTCAGACCGCCGGGCAGCCCGCGCGGGCCGCACATCACCGGGATGCCTTTCCACTGGCAATAGCCCGTCTGCCCAGGAATAGGGACTTTACTGATATCTAGTTCGATATAATTGCATACGAAAAGGTCCAGGCGGCCGTCGCGGTCGTAGTCGAGCCAGGTGCAGCCCGTACCCCAGCGGACGCGCTCCTCGGTGAGGCCCGCCTTCTTCGTCACGTCGGTGAAGGTGCCGTCGCCGTTGTTGTGCCACAGGACATTGTGCCCCCAGGCGCCGCAGAACAAGTCGTCCCAACCGTCGTTGTCGTAGTCGCCCACGCATACGCCGGTTTGCCAGCCGGTGCGCGCCAAGCCGGACTTGGCCGTGACGTCGGTGAACGTCCCGTCGCGGTTATTCTTGTAGAGGTGCGAGGTCGGCGCGTTTTCGGGTGTGTAGGTTTCCTCGAACCGCATGCCGTTGGTCAGGTAGATATCCAGCCAGCCGTCGTGATCGAAATCGAAGAAAGCCAGCCCGCTGCCTTTTGCTTCCACGATGTACTTCTTGCTTTTCACGCCGCCCCAGACGTTGGGGATGGTCAGGCCGGCTTGCTGCGCAACGTCTACGTAAGTGACCGGCGATGCGCCTTCGGGACCGGGCAGCGTGGCCGCCTGCAACGCGGGTTGCGACGCCCACTTCCACAGGGGCGTGGTGAGCAAATCCAGGAGATTGGAGCCCAGCAGGACAGCGGAGGAACCGAGCAAATGGCGACGGGATATTTTCATTCTGTAGTTAGATGCCGCAAGGGGACTGGCTTATCGCGCTGGGGTCGCCGGAAATCTTGCGGCGATGCTTCTTCGAGCTCGCGCAACGCGAGTTTTCATTATACACCATGGAACTGCTGTGCCCGGCGGCGCGGAGCAGTTCGGCGCCCCATGCAGGCGGAAACATGACCCTCGCTCACGCATTCTGAGGCTGCGACAGCCGGAGGCTTCGTCGTATAATGGCACTCGCAGGCTTGAACCACGACAACTCCGGAGGTTTTCGATGCGACGATTTCGATGGTTTGCAGGCGCGTGCATGTTGCTCATGCCGGCGCTGGCGCTCGCCAGCCCCATCAAGACCGAAGATGTGACGTTCAAGAGCGGCGACGAATCGGTCAACGGTTTTCTGGCCCGCCCGGACTCGGCGGGGCGCCATCCGGCGCTCGTCGTCATTCACGAATGGTGGGGTCTTAATGACTGGGTGAAAGACCAGGCGCGGAAATTTGCCGAGCAGGGCTACGTGGCGCTGGCGCCGGACCTCTATCGTGGCAAGGTCGCCGCCGACCCGTCCATGGCTCACGAACTGTCGCGCGGCATGCCGCAGGACCGAGCGGTGGGGGACTTGACGGCCGCGTTCGCCTACCTCGCCTCTCGCGCCGACGTCGATAAATCCAAAATCGGATCGGTGGGATGGTGCATGGGTGGCGGGCTCTCGCTCCAACTCGCCGTCCACGAACCTCAGCTCGCCGCCTGCGTCGTCAATTACGGCGCCATGCCCACCGACGCCATTGAGATCCAGAAGATTCGCGCGCCGGTGCTGGGGAATTTCGGCGCCGACGACCGCGGGATTCAACCCGACGCCGTGCAGGCGTTCGAGAAAGCATTGCAGGCCGCGGGCAAATCGGCGGATATGAAGATCTACGACGGCGCCGGCCACGCTTTTGAGAATCCCAACAACCAAGCCGGCTACCGCCCCGAAGCCGCCGCGGACGCGTGGAAACGCATGGTGGAGTTCTTCGACAAAACGCTAAAATAGGGCCGATCCCGCAGAGCGGGACGTCGGCCTCATCGGGCGGGACAAGCCCCACCCCGGCGCACGCAAGACCTTCACAAGAAGGAGAGCACTCCTTGGCAACCGAACGGTACGAAGAATCGCTTCTGGAGTTTTTGATCTCAGCACTCTTCGCTCGCGTGGGCGAGCCCGGGACCTTGACAGGTCAAGGAAAGCCGGCTCGCTTTGAGATCAAGAAGAGTCTGGGAGGAGGAACCTGCGCGGCTTCTTCCAGTCTGGAATATGCGCTTCCCTCCGGGCGGAAACTCTCTCACGTTTCCGACATCCTGATTACTCTTCCGGGTGGGAAAAACCTGGTCGTCGAACTCCAGTGGGCGACCGACCTCAGCGATCAACTCAAAGCCCGAGCCTTCGACATACTGCACCTGAAGCAGGCGCTCGGAAAGAGCTTGACGGCCCTCCTGGTCTATTTGCGGGCGGGCCTCGGTGGGCTGAGCGCCGAGCAGGCTCGAGAAGTTTGCTATCCGTTCGACCAGTTCATCGCCCTCGAGCATCAGGACCCTCAGAACCCGGCCATCTGGGTCCCCGTCCTCGACCGCATTGAGGCGGAGATTGCAGCGCGCCAATCGTCATAAACGGCATCCTCGGGATTACCCCACAATTCATTGAACGCGGCTTGCGAAAGGTCCTCCCAGGCTCGGGCGTCCCGCAGTGCCAGAGCCGGCCGGATGGCTGGCGCGGTCATATACCAATGCTACGTGGCTTTTGCGTTGGTCTCAACGGTCTCGAAGAATCAGCCCTGAAGCGAAGCTGACCAGGTCAGAACCTGCGGAACAATAGGGCCTTTTTCACTTCCCCGATGGCGCGGGTGATATTGATTTCGCGGGGGCAGGCTTCGACGCAGTTGAAAATGGTGCGGCAGCGCCAGACACCGTCGGCGGCGCCGAGAATCTCCAGGCGCTCGTCCCCGCCTTCATCGCGGCTGTCGAAGATGAAGCGGTGGGCGTTGACGATGGCGGCGGGGCCGACGTAATCCTCGTTCGCCCAGAATGACGGGCAGGACGTGGTGCACGCGCCGCAGAGGATGCACTTGGTCGTATCCTCGAAGGTCTCGCGGTCTTCAATGGTTTGCAGGCGCTCTTTTTCCGGTTCCGGCGTGTGAGTGATGAGGTAGGGTTTGACCTTGCGGAACTTCTCGAAGAAAGCGTCCATATCCACGAGCAGGTCCTTGATGACGCGGAACCCGCGCATCGGCTCGACGGTGATTTTGCTGCCGAGATTCTGGAGCAGGACCTTGCACGCCAGCGTGTTCGCGCCGTTAATCAGCATCGCATCGGAGCCGCAGATGCCGTGCGCGCACGAGCGGCGATAGGTGAGCGTGCCGTCGATGTGCCACTTGACGTAGTTGAGCGCATCGAGCAGGCGGTCCGTCGGCTCCGCCTCGATTGGGTATTCGCCCCACCACGGCTGCGGGCTTTTCTCGGGATTGAACCTTCGGATTTTGAGGGTGACCTTCATCGAGTAAGCTCCTGGGGACCAGGTGCCAGGGGCTGGGTGCTGGGGGGAAACAATACCCTAGCCCCTAGTCCCCAGTCCCTAGCACCTGGTTCTTAGTATTTCCTTTCCTTCGGCTGAAACTTCGTAATCGTCACCGGCTTGAACTTGAATGCAATCCCCTGGGGCGTCTTGTAAGCCAGCGTGTGTTTCAGCCAGTTGATATCGTCGCGCTTGGGAAAATCCTCGCGCGAGTGCGCGCCGCGGCTCTCCTCGCGGCCGAGGGCGCTTTCCACCAGCGCTTCCGCGAGATCGAGGAGGTTTTCGAGCTCGACCACTTCGAGCACTTCGGTGTTGTACTTGCTGCCGCGGTCTTCGATTTTCACCTGCGCAAATCGCTCCCGGAGCTCGACGAGCTTCTCCTTCATGGCCGTGAGTGATTTGGCGTCGCGAAACACCGAAGCCTTCTCCATCATCTCGTCCTGGAGCGCATCGCGGATCTGCGCGGCGCGTTCCTTGCCGCTTCCGGCCATCAAGCATGCGATGAGGGCCTTTGCGCGATCCTCCGGGTTGGCAGGCGACGGCGCCCAGTCGTTTTCCTTCATGTACGTCGCGGCATGCCGCGCCCCGCGCCGGCCGTAAACCAGAATGTCCACGAGCGAGTTTGTCCCCAAGCGGTTCGCGCCGTGCACCGAGACACAAGCCGACTCACCTGCCGCGTAGAAACCATGCAGCGGCGTGTTTTGTTCATCGATGATGACTCGCCCGTCGGTGTCGGTGGGAATCCCGCCCATGGCGTAGTGGGCGGTGGGTTGCACCGGCACCGGCTCCTTCTTGGGCTCGATACCCAGATACGTGCGCACGAAGTCGGTGACGTCAGGCAGTTTCTTGTCGTGAACCTCGGCCGAGAGATGCGTCAGGTCGAGATGCAGATAGTTCTTACCATCGATGCCTTTGCCATCGCGAATCTCGCGATACATGGCGCGTGAAACCATGTCGCGCGGCGCGAGGTCAAGCAGCGTCGGCGCATAGCGTTCCATGAATCGCTCGCCGGTGCGGTTGCGCAGGATGCCGCCTTCCCCACGTGCCGCCTCCGAAAGCAGGATTCCCATTTTGTAAATGCCGGTGGGATGGAACTGGAAGAATTCCATGTCCTCGAGCGGGAGCCCCGCGCGCAGCGCCACCGCCATGCCGTCGCCGGTGAGCGAATGCGCGTTCGACGTGACGCGGAACATCCGCCCGCACCCGCCCGTCGCGTCCAGCACCGCCTTGGCATGGAAAACGTGCAACTCACCTGTGGCGATGCAGTACGCCACCACACCCGCACAACGCCCCTCGCTTACCAGCAGGTCGAGCAGATGATATTCATTGAAGAAATGCACTTGGTTCTTAGTACACTGCTGGTAGAGCGTCTGCAAGATCATGTGGCCGGTGCGATCGGCGGCGTAGCACGACCTGCGCACGGGGCCCTTGCCGAATTCCTTCGTGTGCCCGCCGAAGGGGCGCTGGGCGATTCTTCCGTCTTCGGTGCGGCTGAACGGCAGGCCCCAGTGCTCCAGTTCGTAAACGGTCTCGATCGCCTCGCGGCAGAGGATTTCGACCGCATCCTGGTCAGCGAGATAGTCGCCGCCTTTGATGGTGTCGAACATGTGCCATTCCCAGTGATCCTCTTCGTGATTGCCCAGCGCCGCGCCAATGCCGCCCTGCGCCGTGCCGGTGTGCGAGCGCGTTGGATAGAGCTTGCTGATCACCGCCACGCGCCCGTGCGCGGAAAGATTCAATCCCGCCATCAGACCAGCCCCACCGGCCCCCACTACGACTGCGTCGTATTTATGCACCATGATGAAAACCTAATCCGATCCTTCCAAGTATGTCATCCTGAGCGAAGCGAAGGATCTGCATTCTCTGACAATCTGGGGCTGCTGCAGATGCTTCGCTGCGCTCAGCATGACATCCTCCTACGATTGGTGCACTCACGGCGTGGAGACAGGCTGAAACGTGAAAATCACCATCGACCCCAGCGCCAGAATGATGAAGCTCAGCACATAAAGCGACGCCAGCGAGACCAGTCGCCAGCCGCGCGCCGAAATGTAATCATCCACGAGCGTCCGGATACCATTCACGCCGTGAATCATCGCCAGCCAGAGCATCACCAGGTCGTACGTCCGCCAGAAGGGCGTCGCAAAGCGCTTCGCCACGAACGCGTAGTTGATCACCTCAATGTTATTGATGATGTGCATGATCGTGAGGTGCCCGAGCGCCATGAAGAGCAGCACCACGCCCGAAATCCGCATGAAGAGCCACGCATAAAGTTCCAGCCCGCTATCCGGTCTTGCTCGGCCCGCCCCGTTCATGAACGCCTCCTACTTCACAACCCATTCGAGCATGATAATCGCCGTCGGAATGAAGATCACGGCGAACACCGTCGCCATCGCGTAGGTCCACTTGCGATGCGCCGCCGTCGTCTCCGGCCAGAAATCGATGATGATGATGCGCACGCCGTTCAGCGCGTGGAAGAGCACCATGCCCGCCAGCACCACTTCGCCGACGCGGAAGAAGGGCATCTGGTAAAGCGCCATCGCCTTGTTGTAAAGCTCGGGGCCCCAGCCGATGAACGCCGTGTCGATGATGTGGACGAGTAGAAAGAGGAACACGCCCACGCCCGTCACGCGATGAAAGATCCAGGCCCACTGTCCCGCCCGGCCCTTGTACGTCAGATATTCATGAAGCTTCACCATCGCCATTCGCCTTTCACAATAGTTGCTCGTTCCTTGTCATTCTGAGCGAAGTCCGTGTTCTGTCGGACGAAGCGAAGAATCTGCAGTTCCCCGAGGGGCGTAAGCAACTACAGACCCTTCGTTGCACTCAGGGTGACATGCCCGCGTCGCGCCTCCATCGGTGGTCACCACTTCTTTGCGCATCACCTTGTGGCACGTCAGAGTCCTCTCGCGCACGAAGGCGCATCGTACTCCAATATTTTGACCTATTGCAACTTTTCGGGAAGCGTTTTCATGCTGCGACGAATTGTCGGTTCGCACTCCTCGCTCTTTCCTCTGCCACTATGCGCGCGCACAGACATTTGCACCAAGGATGCTAACCCGCCCCCAGCAAGGTAAAATGCGGGGGTAGAGGTCATCTTTGGACGAGACCCAGAAGCTCGTTACTTTTGAGGTTCGCCGTCGTTTCGTACCTGAACTTGGTATCCGAGATCGCTTCCCGGTTCCGAATGAAGAATCCCTCAACAATCCTAGACCTCACCTCCAAGTGGCTCGTTGAGCGGTCCTCGAACGGCATGACATTGGGGCTTTGACTGTACTCGCGGGTTGCGTAACAATTAGTACGCCACACATTATGTACGAGCGGTCGTAGTTTATCGAAGAGGCATAGAACTGGAAAGCCGCCGAGTTCAAGAACAACTCCGCGGCACCTACTCCGGGGGGTTCGTATGGGCGCTCGGTACCTTGATGAGGCGCTGCTCGCGGGCGTGATCCAAGTCGCACCCACACTGCACACGGCCGGTCCTTTAGCCTCCCCGAAGGTCTTGAAAGCACTCGCGCGCCACCTCTGTGAGCAACCCGTCCACCACTCTGTGGAAACCGGAGCGGGGGTTACGACCCTGCTCTTCTCGCACTTAAGCGAGGATCATGTAGTTTTTGCGGTCGACGGAGGCAGCGGCAGCAGCCAAAACGTCAAGACATCCCCCCTCTTTAATGCGGCCACAACCTCCTTCGTGGAAGGACCGACTCAAAAGACCTTACCGCTGTATCGCCCAGAACACAGGCTGCAAGCGGCCCTGCTGGACGGTCCCCACGCCTTCCCATTCCCCCTCCTCGAGTATTACTACATCTATCCGCAATTGCAGGAGAAGGCTCTCCTGATTCTCGCCGACATCCACATTCGGAGCGTTCACGACCTTTACAATTTTTTGAGAGCCGACGAAATGTTCGAGCTGGTCGAGGTGCTCGAGAGGACCGCCTTTTTCCGGAGGACGACCGCCCCGGTCTTTGACCCTCTTGGGGACGGCTGGTGGCTGCAGGGGTATAACAGAACTTTGTTGCTACGCTTTACATGGTACGAGAAGGTGCGGGACTCAATTCCCGCGTCGGCGAGAGCGGCTGCGCGGAGCGTGAGGCGCTGGATGTTGGCGCGGCAGGGCGCTTTTCGGCCGGCTGATAGAGGACCTGGTGGGGGACGGCGCACGCCTTGACCAGGTTGGTAAGCCGCGCCACTTGCTGCGAACACACCCGAAGCGCCGACAGCGCGTCTTCAGTCCAAATCCCAAATCCAAAATCTAAAATGAAATCACGCGGGGAGGCTCCAGCCTTTGGCGCCGAGATTATCGGCGGCGAGGAGATGCGGCTGCGACTGCACTCCCTGCTTCGCCAGCCGGTCGCGAATCGCCTCGCCGACGGCCGCGCCGTCGCCGCGCACGAAGGCGAGAACGGCCGGTCCGGCGCCGCTCAGACAGACGCCCAGCAGATCGGGATGGCTGAAGCTGAGGACGTCGGCAAGACCGGGAATCAGCGGCGCGCGATGCGGCTGATGCCAGCGGTCGTCGAAGAACACGCGGTGGAAGTCGGCTTTGCCGGAAAACAGTTGCGCGGCCAACGCCACGGCGCGCTGCAAGTTGTGTACCGCATCGGCGCGCGAGTACTGCCCCGGTAAGACCTGACGCGCCTTCTCCGTGGGCATGGCGTAATCGGGAATCACGAGCACGAGTCCAAGCGTGTCGGGCACCGGACAGGAATAGGAAAGCACGCGCTCGCCGTGCTGGAGAGAAATCGTGAAGCCGCCGTGCCAGGCGGCCGCGACGTTATCGGGATGCCCCTCGAGCTTGGTGGCGAGCGAAATCAACTGCTCGTCGAAAAGCGTGGTATCGGCCAGCCAGTGGCAGGCCGCGAGCGATCCGACAATCGCCGCCGCGCTCGAGCCCAGACCCACGCCCACCGGGATTTGATTGTCGATCTCCAGATCAAAACCTTTGGGCTTGTGCCAGCTGTCAAGTGTCTGGCGGATGGTGCGGGCAATCAGGTTGGTCTCGTCGGAAGGAATGCGCTCCGCCGTCACGCCGCGATAGATGACGCTGACTTTCCGATCGGCGCGGGGCGTGACGTGGATATCGAGATAGAGACTGAGCGCCAGCGCCGCGCAATCAAACGCGCAGCCCAGGTTCGCGCTCGTCGCCGGCACGCGCACCGAAATCCGCTGGGGCATATTCAACCCTGGCCGAGAGCCGCCAAGGGTCAGAATACTCGAACGGGCGTTCCGCCCGCAATGGCCGGAATCAGGAGAATCTCATCACCGTCCCGGAAAGCATACTTCGCGCCGCCCAGGAAACGAATGTCTTCGTCGTTCACGTAGATGTTGACGTAGCGCTGAGGAGTGCCGTCGGGCGCGCACAAAGCCTGCTTGATCCCGGGATATTTTTCATCGAGCCCGTTGAAGAGTTCCGCAAGATTGCCGGCCGCGGTCTCGACACTCTCCGCTCCATTAGTGAATTTTTGGAGCGGCGGGGGAATACGAATGATGATGGACAAGGACACCTCCCCAGAAAAACCAAGAACAAATCAAGAGGCAAAAGTCAAAAAACAAAAAATGCGGGCCAGAAAGACGACGCTCCTTCATTTTTGCATTTTCATTTTTGCCTTTTGACTTTTGACTTTTGACTTTCCTGCCTCCGCCCGTCAAGCACTGGCCGCCACTGAATGAAGAAATGTTTCCTCGAAATCCGCCAGCTTGGGCCGGATGGCGGCGGACTCGTCAAAACATCCATTGACCGCGCCGAGGGTCTTCAAGCCGTTCCCGGTAATCGCCACGACGATGGACTCGTCGGGATTGATCTTTCCCTGGCGCAGGAGTTTCTGCGTCACGGCGACGGTAACGCCGCCGGCGGTTTCCGCGAACACGCCTTCCGTCTCAGCCAGCAGGCGAATGCCCTCGACGATTTCGTCGTCCGATACGTCCTCGCCTGCGCCGCCGCTGGCGAGAATGGTCTTCACAGCGAAGTAGCCGTCGGCGGGGTTCCCGATGGCGAGCGAGCGCGCGATGGTGTTGGGTTTCTGCGGCTGAATTTCTGTTGTGCCGTTCTTCACTGCCGTGGTGATGGGCGAGCATCCCGTGGCCTGCGCGCCGAAAAACTTCGTGGGTGCGGAAGGTGGCTCGACCCAGCCGAGCTTCTGCAATTCGTCAAACGCCTTCGCGATCTTCGTAATCAGCGAACCACCCGCCATCGGCACCACGATGTTCTGCGGCAGGCGCCAGCCGAGTTGCTCGGCGACTTCGAAGCCGACGGTCTTCGAGCCCTCGGCGTAGTAGGACCGCAGGTTGACGTTCACGATCCCCCAGGAATATTTCTGCGCGATCTCGGAGCACAGCCGGTTCACCTGATCATAGTTGCCGCCGATCTTCACCAGCGTCGCGCCGAACACCTGCGTCCCGACGATCTTTTCGGGTTCGAGGTCAGCGGGAACGAAGATGAACGCCTTGAAGCCACCCGCCGCGGCCTGTGCGGCGACGGCGTTCGCAAGGTTGCCCGTGGACGAGCAGCCCACGGTGTCAAAGCCGAATTCGCGCGCCTTGCTCAGCGCCACGGCCACCACGCGGTCCTTGAACGAGAGCGTGGGATGGTTCACCGCGTCGTTCTTGACGTACAGCTCGCGCACGCCTAGCACCTTCCCGAGTCGCGGCGCGGGAATCAGTGGCGTGAACCCCGTATGCTTGCCCACCCAGGGCTCGCCCTGCAAAGGCAGCAACTCGCGGTAGCGCCACATGTCGGGCGGGCGCGACTCCACGTCTTTGCGGCGGATGTCGGACCATAGCCGGCCATAGTCGTACACGGCCTCGAGAGGCGCCCAACAATCTTCGCAAGCGGCGATTGGGTCGGTTGGGTAAGTGCGGCCGCATTCGCGGCATTTCAGGTGTAATAGGTAACTCAGGGTCTTATCCTCCTCCCTGAATTCATCCTGGATTGACTGCCGGCCAGCCCGATTCTAGTGAGGGTCAGAAAAAACCAGCCAAAACTAAAAAAGCCTCTTCGGGTGGGAAGAGGCTCGGCAAGACTTCTTACTGCCCCCTCTCATCTCCCCCTCAAACGGGTGGGAGTTGGCACCTGGCCCCCGACCTGCTGTCGGGGCGGTTGCCGTGGCGTCATCGGGCCCGTCCCTCGGCCACTCTGGATGAGATTCAGGGTCACTGAATCAAATATTCAATTGTCAGGCATACATCCTACGGACCGAAGCCCGCGCTGTCAATACAATTCTCAAGTATCGCCCGGCCTTTCTCGTATCGTGAAAATGGCGACGGGGGCTCGCTGTCATGCTGAGTCCGTCAACCTGCCTGCGCAAGCAGGCCGACGGACGAAGCACCTGCAGTTGGTCCATAGGGGAGCAAAAAGCAGATTCTTTCCGTCACCTGACGGATCGGCTGACGGACTCAGAATGACATCCTATCGAAAGTGTCCCTTGCTTCGGTTCCGCGACTCTACTGGCCTCCGCCGCCTGGCGCGGCAGGGGCCGGCTCCTTCACAATCGCCATCGGCACGCGGGCAAACGCCACACGCGCAGCTACGGAGTCGAGGACGTTCACCTGCACGGTGTATCGCCCCAGGGGGAATTTCTGAAGCGGAATCTCGACGAAATAGGACGCCTTATCGCCCCCAGCCTTTTCGAGCTTGCCTTGAAACGGCCCCGCCTCAGCCACTTTCGCGCCGCCACGGAAGAAGGCGAGCGCCACCGCCGGGTTCGCGGGAGGCACGTCCGAGTTCCCCGGCAGCTTGCCGCGATACGACTCAAGGACAACGTAAAGATTCTGGCGGGTGCGAAAGACCCGCGTCACGCTGGGCAGAACGGTTTTCGTCCCGACCTGCAACGGGGCTTGATGGCGAGATTCCCGCCTTCCCCCGCTCGCGTCTGGCGCGTTCTCTTGCAGCTCGTTCGAAAGCACCACGGAACTCAGCGCCAGGCCGGTGTCCGTCACGGGCGGCAAAACCAGCGGCTGCTCGAAGGTGCCCATCTTTCCCGTCTGGTTCTCTCTCACCACAACCTTCAGGCGATA
>Ga0315284_10003867_pt1 | contig 21259 bp, 26 predicted proteins | sample YL17G09_16_MG_FD_203696 | JGI IMG/M metagenome (GOLD analysis project Ga0315284, IMG submission 203696) | Sediment microbial communities from Yellowstone Lake, YNP, Wyoming, USA - YL17G09_16 | ecosystem: Environmental > Aquatic > Freshwater > Lake > Sediment | place: USA: Wyoming | collected...
TTCATCCTCAAGAAGCAATTCAATGACCTCGCGAAGGTTGCTTTGCAATTCGTCTAATGTTTTCCCCTGAGTATGTGCACCCGGGAAGCCAGGAACATATCCAACATAAAGACCTGTATCTGGGCATCTTTCGATTACGGCGGTAAAAGTTTTCATTTTATCCTCCCAGTGTTATTTTATCACAAATGAGATATTTATATGCGCCTAACGCCAAGGCTCACCGGTGGCCGCGCTTTTTGCGGCCATCCGGTGAAGCCGCTCGTTGAGCTATCGAATTTGTTGCTGAATAAGTTGCACAAGGAAAGAAAGGTCATTTTCGACTTTTTTGCCAATCAAGGTATGGTTTTGGATCATTCCCTCTGTAATTAAATGAAGCGATAAATTTGTCAAAAACTGGTTGATAGCTGATATATTCCTGTTTGGTAAATGCAGCAAACGAAAACACCAAAATTGAATAAGCAGTTTCCATATAAAGAACTTCTTCTTTGTATCTTTCACTTAGATTTTCAAAGCTATACATGGCAGCATTCAATATCTCTCCAGATGGTTTAACCCGAATTATTTTAAAAGTAAAATCAGGATGTTTTTTCCGGAATGTCTTTAAATCCGCCTCCACAAAGGCGTTCAAGTTATCCTCATTTGATCTTTTGTCATAGCCCATCGCGTATATGTAGCTTTTTTCCTTTTTGGCCGAATCGTTCTTTGAATAGAAAAAAGAAACCAGATCAATAGTCGAGGCAGCTTGCTTGTCATTAATCCACCCTTCAGGTGTTTCAACAGTGAAAACATGGTGGTCTCCATAGATAACATTGATTTCAGGGCGAGATTGAGTTTGCTGACCTAGGCAAGGTAAAGCCAGTGTGGCTGCAAAGAAAAACAATATGGTTTTCATGTGTCTCCTATAATTATGTCCAACGGTAAGGTCAGCGATGGGAGCCAACCACCGATGACGTTCCATTTGTCTCTGAGCTAATCGACTGGCCCCAGTTCGCTGCACCGCTTTGTTGGGCGATTTTCAAGCCCATTACTTTTCATTCGGCCTGCCTTCGGTCTCCGGCCGTTTCACGACGAGAGCTTGAAACGTCTCGCGTACTCCCCGGAGTTTCCAGCTACCATCCACCTTGTGAAATGTCGCGGTGTGGATGAGAAAGTCATCCCCAGCGCTGAACTCACACTCTACTAATGCTTTGTCGCCCTTTTCACTGAATCGAGATTTCTTATTCCCTACCCAGTTTCCGATCTTAATTGCCTGCGCCACCTTCTTCGCCGCGGCGATAATGTCCTCGTCTGAAAGAGAGGGCGGCGCTGATTCAATGTAGCGTATCGCCTTTTCAATGTAATCCTTGCGGTAGTTGTTGGCCTTCTTCGCCTCTCTCAAGATTTGTTGGCTCCTTGGCGAAGCGATCAATTTGAGTGTAATAATTGCGCCGGCATCAACCCACCGGTCATCGTACTCGTTTAAGGCGCAACTCCGCAGGAAGGCCCATTCCTTTTCCGTAGAGGGTTCCAACAGGGCGCACACAACACCATAGGCCCAGCGGTTATCAAACAGTTCTCCCTTTGGGGAAGGCACGTTATCGACAACAAATCGTACATCTTCCGGAACGCCGATGAATGCGAGAAGCTGGCATGCATCCGTCCCAACTTTTGCATCTGGGACCAATGCGCGCAGCGCCGGGCGGAACCTGTGCTCCTGAACAAATACCAGTTCATTAAGCCCCTCACCGGAGTCGTCGAAATCACCCGCCAACAGCTCCCGGAGTTCATTGACTTGAGCCTTCCCATCGAGTGCCGCGATGCGGCGAACATCGGCAGCCCCAAACTTGCGCCTCATGACATACTCAGGACGTAATCCTGGCGTGCTATAGCCACTGTATCCATCCTTGGAAACCTCAGCCAAAATGTCTTCATAAGATGAAATAGATGCTTCGTCGTACGTTCCTTTGACGATTCCGTTTCGATCAGAAACCAGCTTGACCAGGCCGACTCTAAGAACGTCGTTTTCTAATACGGAATTCAGCCAGTGAATGTCTACGACCGCATTGATCACCGGATGCCCTAGACGGTCGATCACCTTCGCAGAGACATCGGCGGCGGAAACCGTCGCGGGTTGTACGGGGAGCAAGAGCAGTGCTAGAACGTATATACACTTAGGTTGCATTGTGTTCCTTTCGGCTAAGGTTTAGCGCTTAAGCGGCGCGCTAAGCGCGTCATTCTTGAAGCGCTTGCTAAATCTGCGCCGCGCCCAGATAAACAGCCCAACCGCTTCCAGGGCAACGAAAACCGCAGCCGCCGCCCAGAACTGAATCACATACCCATGGCCAGCCTCAGCGGCAATCGCGGGACCAACATAGGGATCGGCAATTTCCAAATAAACGCTCCAGAGAAAGATGCCTCCCACGGCCGCCGTCACTAATCCGACAACCGCTGCCGCCGCCCGAGGCAGAAATCTCAAACCCAGCAGGCCGATGAAACCGGGGACAAGTGCCATAGCCCATATCTGGGGAGGGGAAGCCTCTTTGTCCATCACTTCAGCGAATGCCATCGTTGGGGAGCACACTATAAAGGCCATTGCGCTCGTGACTCCGATCCAGCACGCGTCTCTTCGAATCATCGCTGCTCTCCCAATGCGGCATCCCTAACGTTAGCCTTAACCTGCGGGCGCGCGCAGCGCGTCCCTCAGGTTCAAGGCGTAGTTAGGGCTACACTGCTCCAGAGAACCGACTTGATCCCTCAGTCAGGATCCAGTAACGGAAACGTAGTAGATCCTCCTCAGCACCACGAGTATCATCCTTGATTTCTATAATCTGCAGGGCGGCATAGATACCATGTTGGTTCTGAATCACTAGGAAGCGCCCAAGGTCAGCGCAACGAGCGCGAGACGTGAAATCTAGGTCTTCAGCGGGAGGAATGGTCTCCAGCGAGACTCCTCGAGGGGCAAGCGCGACGGCGCGCACAGATGGCGAATCTGTATAGCAGTAGATGGACGTATTACTCGCCTTGCTCCAGCATGTCTCGAATTCGAATTGCCCCTCACCGATGCGGAAGCGTCCGTTGTGACTGGAGTAATTGAAATTGGCCTCTCCTTGGAGGGATGGATTCTTTAGTGAAGGGACAGAATGAGCTTTCACAGCTAGTGGATTGCGCCCAAGCTTCTGCAGGACCAAAATAGCGAGTTGCACAGGTGAGTTCTGGCGTAGATCGATATAGCCGGCAGTTGGAAGGATACCTGGAATCTCAGTATCGTCAAAGCGTACTGGCAGTATGTACTCGCGGCTTTCTTCAAGCGCCCGGGATTGTGCGGCTCTTCGTTCGTGATTGGTCCAGACCTTTGCCTTGTAGTCCTTCGAGATGAACATGAGAGTGTATTGAGCCTTGGTCCTGTAAACCTCAATTAGATGAACGTACAAATCCTTGCCCCACAGGTCTGCCTGTTCGTACTTGTCGTAGAAGACGGAAACGCCTCGGGCTGTAAGCTGCTCTGCCACCATTTCCACGTACGAGCGATCTTCCCCGGCGAAGGACAGTGCAACGTCGTAATCAGTGTTTCGGGTCATGGGGTCAATATCCTGTAGCCCTGACATTGATTATATAGATCCGCATAATATTCCAAAAGCCGTAGTGAGTGCCGTATAAGACGCCAGCGATATGGACAGTGCTTCAGAGAAAATCAATTCACCCCCCTCCATCACGCCAAATATTAAATCGGCCTCGCGGCCATGTCAAGCCTCCGAGGGCGGGAGGGATGAGGCCGGAGTCTTCGCTAACGCTTCGCTCTCATGTGTCAGCATACAACGCCGTGCTTAAGTACTTCATCCCTGAATCGACTGCCACTGTGATCACTGTGCGGCCAGGTCCCAGACGATCGGCCACCCGCAAGGCGACCGCCACATTTGCTCCTGTAGAGGTGCCGGCAAAGATGCCTTCATCCCGGGCGAGGCGCCGGGCGGTCGCCATCGCTTCCTGAGTCGAAACCGTCTGGATCTCGTTAGCCAGTGTTTCGGTCCATAACGGCACTATGAACCCAGCGCCGGTACCTTCAATCTTATGAGACCCGCTCGGCCTGCCCGACAGCACAGCCGACTCCTCGGGCTCTATCGCGACGATGTGCACGGCTTCGTTATGGACTCGTAGGCGTGTCGAGATCCCCCGCAATGACCCGGCAGTGCCTACGCTCTGGACGAAGGCGTTCACCTGCCCGTTGGTCTGCTCCCATATTTCCTCGCCCATCCGCTCGTAGCTGGACAGCTGATCAGTATTGTTCAACTGATCCGTCCAGTAGCTCCCCGGAGCGGAGGCGAGTTTTCTCGCAGTCTCGATCATCTCGAGAGTCAGAGCCTTCGTCGTCCCGCCGGTTGGGCTGGCCACAAGTGTGAGGCGGGCACCCAAGGCCTTCATGTGGTCCCGTTTCTCCTTGCTGAAGGCCTCCGATGTCACTATCCGAAGAGGGATGCGCTTCGCGGCGCACACGAAGGCGAGCGACACGCCCGTGCTTCCACCCGTATACTCAACCACCGAACCACCCGGCCGCAGCCGTCCATCCGCCTCGGCCGCCTCAACCATGGCCAGCGCCATACGGTCCTTCATGCTCCCCGTCGGGTTCTCGTATTCCAGCTTGACTAGAATCCGGGCGCTCCCCTCCGGGACTATATGCTGGAGTGGAATGAGCCTCGTTCGGCCGATCGTGTTGAGTACCGTCATGCTCTGCTCTCCCTTTCTACGATGATCACTGACTCTGGCTCAGTTGGACCGCAAGGTCCCAATCTCACTCTGCCTCCCTGTCGCCGTTGACGTAGAGGAAGCGATCCAGTGTCCTGAGGCCCACCTCGAACGTTCTCAGCCATTGCCTCGGACGGGAAACGCTACTGGCCGAAGGTGCTCCGGAAGGCGTCGGTATTGCCAGTCACGTTCCTTGGTGGTGGAAGCGGCGGCGGCGGCGGGGACGGCGGCGTCGGTGGCGGCGGTGACAGCGTAGGCCGCGGCGTGACGGGCGTGACCGGCGACGTGGGCGGTTGCGGCGGCGTGACCGGCGGCACGGGCGGCAGCGCGGGCCGCAGCGTGATCGGCGTCGCGGGCGGCAGCGTGGGCGGCAAGTGCGGCGGCGCGCGCCTCGCTCATCGCTATCTCACCACGCACCCAGGCACGCCCTGCTTCCAGGGCTTTGCGGGGTCGGCCGTCTTTCGGGTACTTCTCCTCGAAGTAAGGGAGCACATGCTCGGCGCAGTCGGCGGCCCACAGCACTAATGACCTGTGGTCCTGCTCGTCGAGCCGCTTGGCATGCTCAACTTTCATCGCGCCCCCTTCTGCCTAGCGGCAGGCGCTTCAGCCGCGCTCAAGGGATGCTGCCCAACCAAGACGACGACCACGCCAAGGACCACTCAAAACTCATGTTGCCGGCTTTAAGGTCAGCCCATAGAGCACGCCTAGTATAAGCATCTCGCCTAATCCAGTGACAAGTGAGTAGAGCGATGCTTCAATTGGTACCTTGAACATCACCCATTGAGATGCAGTGTACATGACCACGCGGAAAAACCACACTAGGCAGCCAAAGCTTACCCCTTTGACAAGTCCGGTCTCGCCTGGCAGGCTTTTGTAGAGAAGCAGAAACACGCCAGCCAGGACGAACCCATATACAAGGTCAATCACAATGCCTGCTAGAGGATTAATTGATGTTCTGGCGATTGGCTTGTAGACCTGGAATAGCCTTTGAGCTAGGGGATTGGCATTTATCACCCCGTCCAGAATACCGAACAGGATTCCACTGACGATGCTGACGATGATGTATCCAATCATCTGTTTTGCCTCCTGTTAGCCAATGTGTGGAGCGGCCTAACGGTTAGAGTTAACCTGCGGCAACGAGAACCTTACGAACACACCGAACTCACGCACACGATAATTATTTATACATATATCAAAACTTCCTTGCGCGGCAAATTGTGCCAACGCCTATTCCGTCAGGTTAAGCGCTTGGTTAGGCGGTTTGCCGGCAGGGTTGCAAGTATGACAACGAAACGACTTAAGGTCTACCGGTAAGGAAACCGCCCATAAAAAAGCCGAATCCAAGGACGGATTCACAATGCGGACAGGAGTACATGATTTCCTTTTTTACTACGCCAGATACCTCTTTGTGCACTTCTTCGTTGAATTCAGCAGATTCTCTTTTGGTTTTTTCCAAAGTGACCGCTTGTTTGCAATACGGACATTTTGCCATTTGTTTCTCCTTATATCTGTAATGCCAGGTCTAACGATTTCAAACCGCCTAACGCCCACGCTCACGCTCACCCGCTTTGCGAAGCGCAGCGGAGCAAAGTCGAGTGCAGCGCGTTATTACTACTTTTCCTTGGGCGTGTTTTTCTTCTACATATCGAATAGCATCAGGAACTTCGCTTAGCGGGTAACAGCGATCTATCAGTGGGACGATCTTACCGGCTTCCAGAAGCTCCCCCAGGTAAACTAAATCCTTTTGGTTTACTTTCGCTATCCCCATGCTACCCATTTTCTTATACCCGTTCATTGACATCAATGATCCCAGGAGCATGGCTTGGAAAATTTGAGGCATAGTGCCTCCGGCGCAGATATAAATCCCTTGGGGATTCAGTGCACGCTTATAAGCTGAAAGCGAGTGATAACCGTTAACAGCAAAAATCAGGTCGTAACGCTGCCGGTTTCGGGTGAAATCTTCCTTAGTGTAATCAATGACGCGGTCTGCCCCAATCGAGCGCGCCATGTCTAGATTCCTCGTGCTGCACACCGCGGTCACTTTCGCCCCGAACGATGAGGCAAGCTGTACTGCAAACGTACCCACACCACCCGAGGCGCCTTGGATCAAAACTTCTTGCCCGGGCCGGATCCCTCCAGCGTCGCGAAGACCCTGCAGAGCGGTGAGGGCCGCCACGGGCACGGCCGCTGCTTCTTCGAAGGATCTATTGGTCGGCTTTAGTGCCAAATAAGCTTCTCTGGCAAGGACATACTCGGCAAAAGCGCCCTTAGCACACCCGAATACCTCATCCCCCGGCCGAAACTGCTTTACGTTTTCGCCTACCGCTTCGACCCGCCCCGCTACGTCAGATCCGAAGCGCGGGTCTTTTGGTCTTAGAAGCCCTCCGACCATCAGGCGAACCGGGAAAGGGTTGGCTCTCATCATGCGGTAATCAGCCGCGTTTATGGACGCGGCATGCACTTTAATCAGGATTTGATTTTCCTTCGGGGTCGGTTTTTCAACCTCGTTGAGCTGCAGAACATCCGGTGGTCCATATTTTGTGTGGACAATCGCTTTCATTAGCATCCCCCAAGATTACTATGATCTGGCGATCTTGCGTGTGGTTCACCATCACCTATCCTATAGGCTTGCAAAACCTAACGCCAAGCATAACCGGCGCGGGCCGCGAAGCAGCGCGCGACCAGGTTGATGCCCTGGTTAGATTTTGCCTTTATAAACATCTCGACAATTACCGATTCTGAGAATAAGGATATTTGCGCCCATTAGGGCATAAATGATCCGGTAGTCTCCGATACGATATTTACGAAGACCGGCAAATTGGCCTTTGAGCACAGGGTTTGACTCAGGTTTCTTTATCAGCTCATGTTCTATTTGGTCGAGGATACGGCTGACCTCAGTTTTTGGCAGCTTTTTGAGATCGCGATGTACCGATTTCTTGTAGACAATATTATATGCCAAGGGACTTCCTCAGCTCCTTGCCTGAAATGACAGCATCACTCTTGTCGTGGAGCCGGTCGAGTGCAATCTGAAGATCGGCGAAATCTTCGATGTACGACTCCAGTGCTTTCTGGATGATGAAAGAGCGCGGTCTCTCTATTTCTTTGGCTATCCCGTCAAGTTGCTCAGCGAGGTGCTTAGGAAGCCGCACAGATATTGCTGTACTCATTATACACCTCCTGTCATTGATGTATTACATTGTAAACAGAAGGGCACTCTTTGTCAACTCTTATTGTCGAAATCTAACAACGGTTGCGGCTCAGGCGCTTGGCCAAGTCGCCTGCAGCCGCGGGTTGGGCTTCATTTATGTTATTTTATCTCCAGATATATTTACAATAAACACAGTAAGATCTGTGTACACAAATTATTTTTCCACATTTTTTACACACCCATCTCTTCTTCTCGTGTTCAATAAAAGCATTTATGCCTACATCTTTGATTGAATTTAGATTTTCAATCATACTCATACCATATTTGGATCTATAACGTTTATCCACATGAGTAATTCTTGCGCAGGGATATTTTTCACACTCGTAACAATACTTATAATGTCCCTTTACCAGCTTATTGCAGTTCTTAATTCGGCATTTTATGCATGAATTCGATTTATTTTCGATACCCCCTCTGCAACCCGGACAATCTCTTTTTTCTCTAAACATAGCAAGACAGAGACGGCAGTTCATTCCGCATGGGGCGATTAGTTTTTTTTGAATGGGACGACTACTCATAGCCATTTTGGTTTTTAGAAGCCTAACGTTTGAGTTCAGCCGCGACCGTAAGCCGTCGGATGGAACGAGAGGTTAGGCGGATCACCGGCCTGTGCTCAACCGCTTGCTTTATAGGCGAATCGAACCACCACGGGTTAACCGTCTTGGCGAAGTCGGGGAAAATGATGAACTCCCCGGCGGGGACACGGATTAGCAACGAGCCGTCTGTGACGTTGACCACCGGGTCACAGCCCAAGGGGCAGCCGTCCGGCACGCCCTCGGGCACCGCGACGGCGGTCCTGGAGAGGTCGCGGGTCAGCCCCGCCGGCAGACCGCCCTGCTGGGCCGCCGCCAGGTGCACCGAAGCCAGCAAGATGAGTGCAATAACCAATGCTCTTCCCATCGTGGTCTCCCTTCCTCGTGCTCACTTGGCTTTCACGAACCGCCGGGTGTTGACTAGGAAGAGCGTGACGTCGTCCTTGGTCGCCTGATCCTCAAGGTGGAAGTTGGCGCGCAGCTTCCGGCCGTCGGCATAGAGCAGCACCAGCGAGTTGCTGGCCACGCGGTAGGTTCCCTTGCCGGGAGGGAACTTGGCGTCCACGAGGCCCCGATCCGCCCACCACCACGTCGTCATGGTTCCGTCCAGGAAGCCCTCGTCCACGAAGGTGCCGTCGCGCGAGAAGGTGATGCCCTCCTTGGGCGAGTACTCCTCCTGCCAGTCGTCCCGCCTGAAGGTGCCCTCAAGCTTGAGACCATTGCAGGGGTTCAGCAGCTCGTAGACGTCGGTATCGGTCTTAATGAGCAGTGTCTTGCCGACGCGGCGGAAGGGGACGGTCGTGCCCCCTGTGCCCCAGGTGATGACCCCCGTGTCCCCCGCCAGCTTGTACGTGCAGCACCACAGCTCGTTCATCGGCCTCACGTAGTCGTAGTTGAAGTTGTCCAGACCCTCCGTGGGCATCGAGTAGTAGCACCGGCCATCCGGGAAGAAGCACCAGTACGTGTGCTTGGTCTGGGTGACCATTTGCCACACGCCGTCCCTGAGCATGGTCCCCCTCACCAGGCCCAGCCTGTGGTAGACCCCGGAGAGGCCCGCGTTGCCTGTCGCGGGCGAGACCTCGCCCCAGGTGAAGGAGGGGCTCAGCGTGTCGTCCGCGGGAGGCGGAGGCGCAGGTTCGTCCCCCGACGCAGTCAACGCCAGCAGCACGGCGGCCAGGACCAAGCAGTAACGCAGCATCAAGATCAAGGATAGGAAATTTCTTTTTTCGTGCAGCATGAAAGCGTCGGCTTAATGAGGATATCCCTGCCCCAGACAGGTGTCAAGAACTCAAGATCCGGCGGGCCGGAGCGCTGGCGCGGGCGGATTGTCGGTCGGAACGGCCGAGAAAGCGGCCAAATGAGCCTAGGCGTATCCCCCCTTGGCTTCCCCGCTATTCATATTCCCCGCTCTCCTCGGCCGCCATCAGGGCGACCTCTTCAAGAGCATGGGTGGGCGTCGGCATAGAGTCCGTAGAAAAGCCTACGCGGAGAAAACGAAAACGATCTTCTGCGTTGCGCTGGAAGGCCCAGGCAACAACAACTACGACGCCCGCAAGCAGCGCAGCCATTTTCTTGGTCATCGTTCGCTTACCGCTCACCTGTCCATCGCCCGCCCAACAGCTCGGATAAGCTGCGAAGCTCCATCGCTTGCGCCGGGTTCGTCAGCTTCATCCGCTTGTTCGACGGCGCGCACAACACCTCCGCCTAGTCGGTCCTCGTGAACTCTATGAGTTCGATGGGGCACCCGTTGTCGATGATCATTGCAGCCCTGACACCCGCCGAAGGAGAGCCTGGAGCAGACAAAACCTTCTTGCCCTGGAGCGCTTCGTCGATGTCATCGACCTCGAACGCGACATGAGGGACCGTCTTGACGAGATCGGATATCGGGCTGTCCGCCTCGAACCGCATCCACTCCACACCGTAGGGGCTATCTGGAAACCCCGACACGTACATCTTGAAATGCGGCAAGTACCGTTCGCCGTCCCGCGGCTGGTCGGTCGGGATTCCCGTGTGATGATAGCGCCAGCCCCAACGATCCGTTGCAGACGGTGGTTCGTGGTCTTGTCGCGTCACAGCCCCTCCTTCGTCGACATATCACAGCAGCCCGCCGTTCACCGCCGCCAGTCAGTAGTCCGACTCAGGCGATGGCCTCCCGGCCCCCACGGCGTCCGGCCTAACAACGTAGCAATCAGCCGCTGGCTTTGCCGGTCGGCTGCATTGCCTGGTTAGGCGTGACTCGTCTCGAATATCTTTACCTCTGCTTCGATCCGTCCATTAAGCCGGTCCTTCTCAGTCTCAAGATCGAACCGGCCCTGCAGGTTCAGCCAGAAACGCTCGGAGAGCTTGAAGTAGCGGGAGAGGCGAAGAGCAGTGTCGGCGCTGATGGACCTCTTCCCATGGACGATTTCGTTGATCCTTCGCGGTGGGACGCTGATGTCCTTGGCCAGCCTATACTGGCTTATTCCCAGTGGAAGGAGAAAATCCTCCAGGAGAACCTCACCAGGGTGAATCGGAGTGATCTTCTTGTCTCTCATCGGTTCCTCCTCTCAGTGGTAATCCACAATCTCGACGTCAAACGCATCGCTCCCCGACCACCGAAAGCAGATCCGCCATTGGTCGTTGATTCGAAACAATCTATCATGCGGCGGCCTGCGGCTGATACAAGTATTTCTGGAAGCCCGCGAAGACCTTGCCGATTTCCTCCGGCCTTCCCAGATCAGCCACGGCGTCGGCGATGGAGTCGTGGTACTTGAGCCGCAATAAGGGCGTGAGCTTCTCCTGGTCAAGCTCTTCTACACCAACCGACACGTAATGAGACAGCACGAAATCAAGAAACGCCTGCTGTTTGGCGCTGAATCGGGTGTGGATAAAAACCTTGGCATTGGCGGCACGAACCTCGCGGGTGACCGGCGGCAGGGCATAAGCCACGTGCGCCAGCACATCGAAGAGGTCGCTCTTCTCGGCGTCGATGATTCTCTGCATCTCGGCCAGTTGCTCACCGCCAAAGCCTTTCTCGGCGAGGCCCTGCAAGAGCTTCTTCCGCGTCTCCGGCACGCTCCAGATAGCACGCAGTTCGGCCTCGTCCTTGAAAAACTCCGGCAATTTGCCGAAAAGCAACTCCATGAACTGCAGAGCGGACATCGGTGTTCCGTCGGGATGCCAGAAGGTCGTAGCCATCATGTGCTGGATGGTGCGCTCCTTCCCGTCCGCGAGCTTCACCTTGATCTTCGTGCGCTTTTCAAACGGATCTCGCCGCTCTTTCACCTCGCCAGGCCTATCCGCTGGCCGCGGCTCAGGCCTCGGATCCTTCGGCTCCGGTTCGATTGGCTCCCCGTCCCACTCCGGATCGCTGAAATGATGATGCGCCTGCACGAAGTCGTAGATCGTGAAGTAGTCCTTGCCGTCATAAAGCCGCGTTCCCCGCCCGATGATCTGCTTGAACTCGATGATGGAGTTGATCGGGCGCATGAGCACGATGTTGCGCACATTCCGTGCGTCCACGCCGGTGGCCAGCTTTTGCGACGTCGTCAGGATCGTCGGGATCGTCTTCTCGTTGTCCTGAAAGTCGCGCAGGTGCTGATCGCCGAGCTCGCCGTCGTTGGCCGTGACACGCTGGCAGTAGTTCGGGTCTTTGCTGGTCTTCATCTGGTTGACGAGGTCGCGCACGGCCAGCGCATGATCCTGCCTGGCGCAAAACACCAGCGTCTTCTCGTTCTGGTTGATCTGCTCCATAAATATCTTCACTCGATGGGCTTCCCGTTCCTTTATCTCGATGATCTTATTGAAGTCGGTTTCCGTGTAGAGTTTTCCGGTTTCGATTTCGCCCTCGATTACCATGTCGTCGGACGTATAAACATACTCGTCGAGCGTCGTGGATATTTGCTTCACCTTGAAGGGCGTTAAAAATCCGTCATTGATGCCTTCCTTGAGGGAGTAGATGTAAACCGGTTCGCCGAAGTAGGCGTAAGTATCCACGTTGTCTTTGCGCTTGGGCGTGGCGGTGAGGCCGAGCTGAACCGCCGGGGCGAAATACTCAAGGATACCGCGCCAGTTGCTTTCGTCGTTCGCACCGCCGCGATGGCACTCGTCGATGACGATGAAATCGAAGAAGTCAGGCGGATATTCCCCGAAATAGGGCGACGGCTTGTCGTCCTTCGGTGGGCCGCTCATGAAGGTCTGGAAGATGGTGAAGAACAAACTGCCGTTCTTCGGCACTCTGCCCTTCTTGCGAATATCGTCCGGCGCGATCCGAACCATCGCGTCTTCAGGGAAGGCCGAAAAGACGTTGTAGGCCTGGTTGGCGAGGATGTTACGGTCAGCGAGGAAGAGGATACGCGGGCGGCGCGAGGGCTCGCGGCTCAAATTCCAGCGGCTGTGGAACAGTTTCCAGGCGATCTGAAACGCAATGAAAGTCTTGCCCGTGCCGGTGGCGAGCGTAAGCAGGATGCGTTTCCGGCCCTCCGATATAGCCTCCATCACCCGCTCAACGGCGATATCCTGATAATAGCGGCTTGGGTGCGAGCCGCCCTTGTCCTCGAACGGCACATCGGTGAAGCGGTCGCGCCACGCATTCACCTCGGCAAAGGTCAGATTCCAAAGTTCGTCCGGCGTGGGGTAACGCGGCTTCTCGCCTTCCTTGCCGGTCTCCATATCGATGCCGTAAACGCCCCGGCCATTGGTGGCATACGCGAAACGCACCGCCATCTTACCGGAGTAGTTTTTTGCCTGCCCCACGCCCTCGGTCAACTCTTGATCCCATGATTTGGCTTCGATCAGGGCCAGCTTGCGATTGCGATAAACCAGCACATAATCGGCGATAAGCGGCTTGCCGCGCCGGCCGTTGCCTTCAATGCGGCCCAGGGTGATGGGATATTCGCGCAGGATCTTACTGCCCTCAACAACGCCCCAGCCCGCCGCCTTCAACGCGGGGTCAATGTGTTCGGCCCTTGTTTCAGCTTCGTTCATGGCTTTCGTAAGACGTAATAGCCGGTCTTTTTTCCGCCGACCTTCTCGACCAACCCTGCGTCAATCAGCGGACGCAACAAATCCATCGCCCCTTGCCGGGACACGCCCAGCGCTTTCCATATTTCTCCGGGGGCCATGCTGCCGTGATCGCGGAGCAAATTGAGGAGCTTCTCCTGCCGCGGGCGCAAGACCAGTTTCCGGACGGACTTCACCTGGAAGGTTTGCATCCTCAGCCAGGCCCGTTCGAGCGTTTGCCGGAGTCCCGCCGCGCAATATTCCAGCCAGGCGGTCAGGTCTTCCCCGGACTTCCGCACACCATCGAGCGCGGCATAATACTTTGGCCGGTTTTCCCAGTAATATTCGTCCACGGAAAAGATGTGATGGGTATCGAACCCCCGCCGATAGAGCTCCCACAAAGCAAGCATCCGGCCCGTGCGGCCGTTGCCGTCGGCGAACGGATGAATGGCCTCGAACCGGTAGTGCAGAATGGCCGAACTGAGAACAGGTGATAGTTTTTTCGAAGCCGAATTCCACCACTCCAGCAACTCAAACATTAACCCCGAAACGGCATCCGCCGCAGGGGGGGAATATCGCCCGACCCGCACGGAAATCGTCCGGTATCGCCCGGCTTCGCCCTGATCCATGACCTCTCCGGCCAGAATCCGGTGCAGCTCCAGTATGTCCGCATGACGGAAGGTCTTTTTTGCCGCATTCCTTTCCACGTAGCGCAGTCCCGCGAAATAGTTTAGGACTTCCCGCCTATGCCGCGTTTCCGGCGCTGAAAGTTCGCGGCCCTCCTCCAAAGCGCGGACCTGTTCGAGGGTCAGCGGGTTCCCCTCGATGGCCGTCGAGGCATGGCCATTTCGCGCACGGGTATCCTTCTGCAAGGAGGGAATCCAGGCCAGATCCACCACGGAGCTTTGAATCCTCTCCCTTAGCGCCGCCAACTGTTCGATTTCGGACAGCAGGCGCTGTGTGATTATGAATTTCGGTACATAGGCCATGGCTAAAGTATATTAATGTGTCAAGTATAAGTCAAGTTTTCTGTCAAGCATTCTCAAAGCCGGCCGGTGAAGGCCTGGTGCAACAGCGATTCTTTTAACGCCTCTAGCGCGGCGAGCTTGCGTTCGTAGAGGGTGGCGAGGCGTTGGTTTTCTTCGTGAAGGACGTCGAGCATGGAGCCGATTCGTTTTTGTTCGGCAACAGAAGGAAATGGAAAGCGTTCGTTTTCAAATGTGCCCACATTGATATTGGCTTGGGCGCTTCCCTTTCCCTTTGCTTGGAGGCGCACCTTAAATGATTGCAGCAAATATTCTACAAAACCAACATCGGCTTCTTTGGGATTTGCTACCACGCCAATGACGCTGTCGGGAAAGCACGCATCGAAACCCAATATCCCTGTCTCTGCAATGTTCGCTGCGATGGTGATGCAAATTGTTCCCTTCGGCCACAGCTTGCTCTGGGCAAGTCCAGCTTCGCTGTAAGTTTGTGAATACTCGGTAATGAAATGGTCTGCGTTTCGAATATCGCCCGTTTGGATGAATGGATATTTTCCGCCATATAGTTTCTTCTCGTTTCGTGGGCGGTGCTTTGACTTACCCCGACCAAAGGTAATCGCTATCTGTTCCAACGTCTTTTCCTCCCATCCCTTTCCGCGTTGGGTGAAGACGGATTGGAGGTGGCTTTCGAACAGGGCGCGGGCGTTTTGGAGGTTCTTTTCGGCGTTAGCTCGGGTGATGGCTATTCCCTCAAACGCTTCGTCGAGGATGCCGACGATCCGCTGCTGCTCGGGGAGTGGGGGGAGCGGGAGTTGAAGAGCCTTTACGAAGGGAAGTTTCACGCCTTGCACCGTTGCGCCTGTGCCTTCAGCTACGATGGAATCCGCGATACTCTTGAGCCACCAGAAAAGGAAGCGCACCGAAAGAACTTTTGGGTCGATTGGAACAATCCCGCGAAGGTCTTGGTTGATGGCCATGTCTTGGCCGAGCAGACACACCTTTCCCAAACCCACTCGCGTTGCGATGACCACATTGCCGCTTGGGATGATATTGGTTGCGCTGCACTTGACGGCTTCCTTGGTAATCTTGCACTCGGTTTCAGTAATAACCTCCGAGTGCATGTCTCTTACAGTTGCCCAGGGAATGTGACCCGAGTAATACTTCGCATTGTCTTTGGGCGGAGTGCCACCGCCAATTACTTGGCAGAGGTCACCTAGATTCTTCGTCTGCCAACCGTTCTTCATAGCAGCGCCCGAATGTTCCCCAGCACCTCCGCGTTCTCCGCGTCTCCGCGTCGGCTCAGCCTTCACAACTCTACTCATCCCCCACTTCCCGGGCCCATTCCTCCAGTTTCTGCCGCAGTTCCTCCTTGCTAGGCAGGTAGAGTTGATATTCCCTGGCGTGGATCTTGGCGTCTTTGGGCAGAGTGATCTCGACCAGCGCTTCGTTCTTTTTCTTGCAAAGAATGATGCCGATGGTGGCGTTTTCAGCTTCTGTCCTGACGTAGCGGTCGAAGTAGTTGACGTACATCTGCATTTGGCCGAGATCCTGATGCGCAAGCCTGCCGATCTTGAGGTCGAGCAAGACGTAACAGCGCAGAAGGCGGTTGTAGAAGACGAGGTCAACGAAGAAGTGATCGCCGTCGAAAGTAAAGCGCTTTTGCCGGGCCTCAAAAAGGAAGCCCTTGCCGAGTTCAAGCAGGAAGTGTTCTATGCGGTTGATGATGGCCGTTTCCAGGTCGGATTCGGAATACCGCGCCTGTTCACTCAGCCCGAGAAACTCCAACACCAGCGGTTCCTTGAGCAGGTCTTTGGGTTGGCTGACGATCTGGCCTTTTCGCGCCAGTTGACGGATGCCTTTTTTGTCGCGGCTCAGGGCCAGACGTTCGTAGAGACTGCTGTCGAATTGGCGTTTGAGTTCCCGGATGGTCCAGTTCTGCTGGGTGGATTCGATTTCGTAGAAGCTACGTTCGTCAGTGTTCTTGATGCCGAGCAGGAATACATAATGCGTCCAACTCAAGGTAAAGGGGCGGGGCTGGGTTTGAGCCGAAGAGGTCAATTGCCCAGTCAGTGGCTGGGGAATTGGGAATTGGTCAATCAGTGACTGGCTTTTTTCGGTGGCAGTCGCTGTCTGAGGAATTGCGGATTTTCCAGTCGCTGACTGGAAAATCGATGCTCGATCCTGGTAGAACAGGTAAAAGCTCCGCATATAGGCGAGATTGCTGGCGGAGAAGCCTCTCCCAAATTCACCGGTAAGTCGTGAGGCCAGAGCTTTGATGATCTCTTCCCCATATACCGCCCGGCCTTTACCTAGCTGCTCCTGTTCAACGATGCGTCGGCCTATTTCGAAGTTCGTATGGACTTGCACCAGATCTACACCACGCGCCACGGTGGCTCGGGCCGAGCATATCAATTCACGAATGTCTTCGATAAAGGATTTGCTTAGCTTCATAGCAGTCCCCTGATCTTCCACTGCACCTTCGCGCTCTCGGCGTCCAGCGCGGCGATCTCGTTCATGATCGCCTCCGGGCTTCGGTGCTTCACTTCCTCGCCGCCGTTCGGGTTCTTGACAGAGAGATCGAAGATCGTCTGGTCAATGCTCTTGGCGTCCACGCTCCATGACTTGGGCGAGTCGGCGAAGGTCTTTTGCAGTTTGATGAACTCTGCGAGGTCGTCGTCGTTTAGCGGGTTGGTCTTGCCGAGGTTGCGGCCGGGGTCGAGCTGGTAGAACCACACCTTACGCGTGGGCGCGCCCTTCTCAAAGAAGAGCACCACAGTCTTCACGCCCGCGCCCTGGAACGTGCCGCCGGGGCAGTCGAGCACGGTGTGCAGACTACAGCTTTCCAGCAGGAGCTTGCGCAGGCTCACCGAGGCGTTGTCGGTATTGGAGAGAAAAGTGTTCTTGATAACCACGCCGCCGCGCCCGCCGGCCTTGAGCATCTTGATGAAATGCTGGAGGAAGAGGAAGGCCGTCTCGCCGGTGCGGATGGGAAAGTTCTGCTGGACCTCCTTGCGCTCCTTGCCGCCGAAGGGCGGATTGGCCAGCACCACGTCGTAGCGGTCTTTCTCCTGAATGTCGGCGAGGTTCTCGGTGAGCGTGTTGGTGTGCAGGATGTTGGGCGCATCGATGCCGTGCAGGATCATGTTCATGATGGCGATGACATAGGCGAGCGACTTCTTCTCCTTGCCGTAGAAGGTGCGGGTTTGGAGTGTGGTGTTGTCTTTGGTGGTGAGGTTACGCTTCGCCTTCATATACTCGAACGACTCGCACAGAAAGCCCGCCGAGCCGCAGGCGCCGTCGTAGATGCGCTCACCGATGCGGGGCTGAACAACCTGCACGATGGCGCGGATGAGCGGGCGCGGGGTGTAATACTCGCCGCCGTTGCGCCCGGCGTTGCCCATGTTCTTGATCTTGGCCTCGTAGAGGTGCGAGAGCTCGTGCTTCTCGGTCTGGGAGCGGAAGCGGAGTTCGTCGATGTGGTCGATGATCTCGCGCAGGTTGTAGCCGCTTTGGATCTTATTCTTAATCTCGCCGAAGATTTCGCCAATCTTGTATTCGATCGTATTCGGCCCGCTGGCTTTCTGTTTGAACCCGTGAAGATAAGGAAAGAGCTTAAGATTGACGAAGTCGCGAAGGTCGTCGCCCGTCAAGGCCTTATTGTGGTCTAGCTTGCCATCCTTGCCCTTGGGAGCGGCCCAGGTTTCCCAGCGGTAGGATTTGTCGAGGATATAGGTGTATTTCTTACTGTCCAGCGCGGCCTCATCGGCGCGGTCCTGCTCCAGCCCGTCGAGGTATTTCAGGAAGAGGAGCCAGGACGTCTGTTCCGTGTAGTCCAGCTCGGTGGTGCATCCCGCCTCTTTCCGGAGGACGTCGTCGATGTTTTTAAAGGCTTGTTCGAACATTGGTTCCTTAAGCTCGTTCCCTACATCCGAGACGCCGAGGTCTTATTAGAATTAAGCCAAGAGTGATAATATTCTGCAGGGGCTAAGTAATCAAGAGCTTGAGGACAGCCACAGGCGAGCTTCTGGCCGAACCCCATTATCAGGGGCTCCAAAACAGGCGCGACGCAGACATGCTCCAGCCGAACCTTGAAATGATCCGAAAATCAGGGACACGGTATCGTGTTTCCCAACGGCTGCGGCTAAGCGGCTGGCCAAGGGGAACCCTGACCCCATCAATTATATCTTCGATTCATCGAAGCGCTAAACTCCGAATCGCGCCGCGCCTTGGCCAGTCCGACTTGAGCCGCGGGTTGGACCGCCCAGCTAAAGGCCTACTAGGGGATAATGAGGTTAAACCCGGGCCTTTGAAGTTGCTGATGGAGACGCTTAATATCCCTGTAGAGCCTATCCACGTCTGACCTGTCTTTATTGTTTGGCCAATTCATGTGGCCAACTATGTTTCTAGGTAGGCGAATAGACTCGAGGCGGGCGATCCAGGTGTCGATTTCTGGGATGATTGGATTAAAGAGCCCGGCATGCGTAGAAATGATCTTTGTAAGATCAGGCAAGAAAAGGTAGTAGATATCGTGGTTTCCCGGATTCGCTCGGTGTGGCTGGCTTCGATAATCAGCCTTGACGCCCTGAACCTTCTTATCGATCCAGGGGGATACAGCTACGGTCCACCACTTGGGGCCAATTTGGACCGTAAGGACAGAGTGGGTAATCACACGAACAACGTTCTCTATTACATAGAGCCTCCAATACGAGATCCTCCCAGAATAGCGACCGCAGTCTGCGATTGCGTTCAACGAAAGAGGCTTGGTTCGGAAGTCGAGAGGAACGGCCATTGCTACGCGACAGCGTGACTCTAGCCAGAGCCAGTCTTTCTGTGAGGTTGCTTTGCTTGGTAGAGCGATTTCGCTACCTTTTCAGGTGTGGTTTCGATGATGTCGGCAATCTCTACATTGGAGAAGCCAGCCAGGTTGAGAGCGCGAACCTTCTCTTTCTGGGGAGAGCCCTTCATTTGGTTAAGTAGGATCAAGGCAAGCAGACGTTCGAGTCGATCATCGTTTTCCATAGTGGCTCCTATCGTTTGCGCTGGCCCCTGACACCGGTAGTGAGGGTACGTACTGTTGCCTCAGTTGTATTAAGTACCTTCGCAATCGTCTTAGTGTCAAGGCCGGAGAGCTTGAGTGCTTGAGCCCCCTCTGTGACGCTTCTATCGGATGCTATTTGGAGAGCAATCAAACGAATAAGGATTTCAAGCTTCTCAAGGAGAAGATCGTCTTTGGATTTCGCCATGATTACCTCCTACTTTCAACAATGCGATTGACGCCTTTCGTAGCCCAGGAGAGCTCGCCGGATGTCTACTTTGCACGACTGATCGCCATCCGAACTGCAGCTTCCCTTTTCTGGAGGAGTCGGGAAATGTCCTTATTGGTAAGGCCTGCTGCGTGTAGAAGAATTTCAGGCTTGGCGGGCTCATTGGGGTTCTCTCTTGCGTCGATAAGAACGAGTAGAATAGCCTTTAATAGAGCATTCGAAAGATCCGAGCTTTTTGTGTCTTCACTTTTTTCCATGTGGTCCCCTCCTGAGCAACTTTAATGAGTGCTTTTGATGTATTCTTACACATTCTTGTAGGGCACGCAACTAATGCAGTTATTGCAGGTGGCTCAACAATGTTTATATGGATCCATATAACAACCCGGATACCGCTTTATGTGCCGCATAAGACGCCTGGGAAACGAGTATCGGATTCGGTCATAGCTAATGAAATATCAGCCGGTTGCGTCGAAGGGTGATTTTTATCAAGGTGATTTATACGAATCGGCATATCATATCTGTAAATATCCCCCCGCCAACACAAATTGAGATTATCACTCTGATTGCAAAGATGTCAAGATTTTGAACTCGTTCACTACATCCGAGACGCCGAGGACCCGGCATTGACTAATCGAAAGGCGCCTTTTCCCGTGCTCGCAGAATGCCTTTGCATCTCAGCGGAAATTCCTTTGCTTGCATAATTTCCCCAAAGCTGGTAATATTATTAGTTAATAACTGCAGTACCCGGATGAGAACTACGTCATTGTAATCCCCGAATACACCTGGCTTTTTCCTCCCGAACGCAGAACAAAAGAAAGTAGGAGTTTTTATGGAATTTAGTAATTTTAATTTTCACCCCAATGTCGCGGCCGGGGTAAAGGCTATAGGTTATATCACGCCGACGCCTATCCAGGAGCAGGCGATCCCGCCGGTCCTCAAGGGACGCGATGTCATGGGACTGGCCCAGACAGGAACAGGCAAGACAGCGGCCTTTGTGCTGCCAATCCTTCACCGTCTGATGCAGGGACCTCGCGGTCATGTCCGCGCCCTCATTGTCGCGCCTACGCGCGAGCTGGCGGAGCAGATCCACGAGGCCTTCGTAAGCATGGGGAAGCAGACACGCCTTCGGAGCGCAACGATCTACGGCGGTGTGGGCCTCAACCCGCAGATACGGAAACTTCGCAACGGCGCCGAGATCGTCGTCGCCTGTCCAGGCCGTTTGCTCGATCATATCAATCAGGGCACGATCAACCTATCGCACCTGGACGTGCTCGTCCTCGACGAGGCAGACCGTATGTTCGACATGGGCTTCCTGCCCGATGTCAGGAAGATCATAAAGCATGTGCCCTCCCAAAGACAGACGCTCTTGTTCGCGGCAACCATGCCCGATGATGTCCGTAGGCTGGCGCAGGAGATACTCCACGCCCCGGTAACGGTGCAGGTCAATTACGCTGCACCCATTAACACCGTAGCGCACGCGCTCTATCCTGTTGAGCAGCACCTGAAAACCGCGCTCCTCCTGGAACTGCTGCGCCATACCGACACTGAATCGGTCCTTATATTTACGCGCAC
>Ga0315284_10003868_pt1 | contig 21255 bp, 19 predicted proteins | sample YL17G09_16_MG_FD_203696 | JGI IMG/M metagenome (GOLD analysis project Ga0315284, IMG submission 203696) | Sediment microbial communities from Yellowstone Lake, YNP, Wyoming, USA - YL17G09_16 | ecosystem: Environmental > Aquatic > Freshwater > Lake > Sediment | place: USA: Wyoming | collected...
TGAAGGCACCTCTCTTCCCAAATGCTTTTCGTTCTTCTATTTCGAGAACTTACTTAAGAGTTGCGGAGAAACTCGAGAATAGAGACGGTGAGATGCTACTACAATTGAATGGAGACATCTCCCGAAGTCCAAACTATTAGTCGACTTTTCTGCTAATTTGATATACCCAAGTAGAAGTAAGACGACTTTGAATATAAGCGTTGTGAGAAGGTGGAATGTCTCCCGAAAAGTCCGTTCTTAGTCTGGATTTCTAGCACGCGCGAACCTGGCCGTCTTGAAAGGAGGCAAAGCACTATACGAGTGCACCGATGGCGTGTATAAGGAAAAGGCTTAATTTGGCATGTCAACCTTTGGTTGAAGGGGTTACGAAGTGGAAGAAGATAAAGAACCCAAACTGTTGTTCTTTCTCGGGGCTGGAGCATCGGTCCCTGCAGGCGTTCCTGAGACTTTTGAGCTGGTTAACCAGTTTCTCAAGGATTTGGAAGAGAGAAAGACTAGTAAGGAACTGGATCTCAGCAAGAAGATACTGGGCGTTTTGCAGAAGAGTGAACTCGCACAAGACGGAAGAGTTGATATTGAATTGCTTCTGGAGTCAGTCGACCAATTGGAAAAGTTGAGGGATTGCATTCCGCTGAGATTCTTCGAGAGAGGCGATTGCGTTTTGGGTTCTGATATTGAATCTGACGTGAGTGAGCTCAAGAAGGAAATAAGAGATTTCATAAAGAGGAAAGGGCTTGTTGATAGTAGCAATATCCAATATCTCAGAGATTTGCTAATGTTTATAGAAGGGGCGCATAGACCTCTTGACATATTTTCGGTGAACTATGATATTTGTATCGAGCAATTCTGCAATATGTTCGAAAAGGAGTATGTTGATGGTTTCCATCTGACATGGGAACCCAAATCCTTTCAGAATGAAGATGTTGACATTAGACTTTACAAGATTCACGGGTCTATAACTTGGTATCAGACTGATAGAGGAAGTCTAGTGAAATTGCCGATAAAAAGCGAGGCTTCTCAGATAGAATTGATGACAGGAGAAAAAGCGTCAGCTCTGATTTTGTATCCAATGAGAAAAATGGAGTATTCCGAACCACTGATGGATCTCCTTATGATGTTGAAGGACAAGCTTGCCAATGCGAATTTCGCCTTTGTGATTGGCTATTCTTTTAGGGATGATCTGATCAGACGAGTATTTTGGAACGCTGCGAAGAAAAACAAGAAACTCGTCGTGTTTCTCGTGTCTCCTAGCGCATTTGAAATCTATGAAAAAAGACTTCGAGGATATGGCGTAGGAATACCATCAGACCTCGAAGGAAGAGTAATCTGTTTGCCCTACAAGTTTGAGAAAGTTCTACCGTTGCTAAACACCATCTATCTTAGAAATGTAACCAATAGTCTGCGTAGCGAAAAGGATTGCAGACAATCTGATAATATGGGTGGGTCTCCTGATTGGGGACGCTGTTTGCCTCCTTTGGTGCTATGTGAGTATGTAGACAAGATTGAGCAAGTTCTAGAAAAAGGCGCATGGAAATCTTTCAGAAACAATTCATTTGGCTATGATGTAATCGAAATCGCTTTTGAGGCTTTCTTGACATCTCTAAGATATGGCGACCATTCCTATAAGGAAAAATGGTGTTGCATGTTCATTGATGCCTTCAATAAGCTTTTTGACGTCGCGAATCTCCAGATGAGACTTCAGATAGTTGCGAGGGAGGAACCATTTGATGTCAACCAGATAATCGTCGACAATAGACGCAATGAGTACAACCCTGCTTATCTCCTTGATCGGTTGGAGTCCATGTTATCCAGTTGTAGGCGGAAGTCCTTGCTAGGGAAAGAAAATTCTAGGGAAATGTTTGCGAAGATCGAGAGCGAACTCAAGGAGACAATATCCTATTTCAACCCCTTCGTAAAGGATATTCCTCTTTCGAGTTACAAGCAATTGAGAAGGGCAAATCATCAGAAATCGATTGAAGCTATTGGAGGCTTTCTAAGCCCGGGCGCGCAGGGCGGCGCGCCTAAGTCCAATGAGCTTATGACCGAAATCGAAAAGGTTGAATTGGAATCTGTTCTGAACAGCTTGAAGTCAGCTTTGTTATCTATGGTTTGACATCTGGGAAAACACGCATCCGCATATATGAGACCGAGGCCTGGGTATCGAGATTCAAACCTGCAATAGAGGCTGTTGACCAATCAGTTAGCGCAGGCTGTAATTCAGACTAGCGTGCTTTGGTCTCAGAACTGGACGCGCGTTCCAAGTGCGCGCGCGCAATGGATAGCACACCCAAACCGCTTTGACGTACCCAAAGTGGACACACCAAAAATAACCAACATAAGCTAGAGCAAACGCACAAAGCTTCCTCATGAACCGCGAACTTTCCACCCAAAAAACAATTCTCAACACCAATTTGTCGGTAGTATAAGTTTGTGAAATAGGTTGCATTTTGGACATGGAGTGCGGTAAGAAAATGGGAAGGTTAAAAGTCAATGAACGTGCTTCAAGTGAAAGCAATCGTCCTACTTTTTCTCCGCAGGTTTCTTTTCTTCAGTTTTCTTTTCCTCGGGTTTAGGCTTTTCTTTCTTCTTTCCAAAGGGCATAAATTTCGCCTCCTAAGCTCTTGTCCAAGGGTCTATTGAGTTCCAGGGTTGGTATATGCTTTCTTGCCAACATTCATACACCTGTCCGCTTGTGGAGCGCGCTAGTGTGTTCCCAAATTCCCTTTTTCCAGTGTAATAGAGCTAAGTCGCGCCTTCTGAGTGATGCTTCTTGTATCCCAAAGGCCACCACCAACGATGGACGAAGCAAAGTGCGCCCGCTTTTTTCTGTTTTTCATGGAAGATTTTGGGTTAAGCGCTAGATAAATCGATAGAACTTTTTTCTATGTGGTTTTAAATAGAGCATGGCTCCATTTGGAGTTGAAAGGAGAGTAAGCTAAAATGACGATTGTAAACCAGAAAACTTTGGTTGCAGCAATTTCAATTCTAATGATCGTAGGTATGTTGTATGCAGCAATTCCAGTAAAAGCAGAATCGCAAGTAACTTACACTAAGGAGATTTTCGCTCAAGGACCTGCAGGCCTCTTCGGCATGGCATTTGACAAAAACGGAAACCTATACGTAGCCCACGAAGGATACATCAACGCTCCACCCGGAACAGAAATACTAAAAATTACTCCTGAAGGCGTTTTAACCACATACGCAACAGGACTCAACGGTCCTGCAGGACTGGCATTTGACAAGAAGGGAGACCTGTGGGTTTCCGACGACGCAGGTCCAAATGGCATCAAGAAGATCAACTCGGATGGCAGCATAACAGTCTACCCATTCAGTCCGCTGATAAATCCAAACGCAATAGCTTTCGATAAGAAGTGGAACTTGTTCATATGTGACGCAGGCACTGGATGCATCTACAAGAGCGAACCACCTTATGACCAAATAGTAACAATTGCTGGAGGTTTCAGCACTCCTGAGTCAGCTGACTTTGACAAAGACGGAAACATTTACACGTCGGACATGTCTGGAAAAATATACAAAATTACTCCCGAGGGCATAGTGTCGGTCTTCTCAGATACGCTTGGCGGAACTAACGGTGGTCTCACATTAGACAAAGAAGGAAACGTCTACGCTTCCTCGTCTGCAGTAATGGTTTTTCCACCAAGTGGGGCAACAGGAACCATCTTTGCTTCGGGGTTTGCTTCATATCCCCGAGGGCTACTCTTTGACAAAAAAGGAAACCTGTTCATAACAGACTGCGACGCAGGGCTAGTGTGGAAGGTAGTGAAAACATAAGAAGCAAAATCGACGCGCTAAAGGAAATCATCCGCGCTTGAGGGCTGAACCCAGAAGAAATCCTAACCAGAGATGCCCTAACGAAACCTAAGCGAACCGTAATAGACGGCAGCCAGCTAGAGAATCATCAGCTGACGCAGCTAACCACCGCTTTACGATAGCAGATGCTCAAAGAAATCCGCGAAAACAGCTCTGAAAAAAGTATGAATTCGCACCTAGGCAGTGGTAGCCTGGGAGAGATTCGAACTTTCACCTTCTGCAAGCATGTTCTGGCTAGCTGTTGGACTTGAACCCGTTTGGGTATAAGTCCGGTAGAATGCCATTTGACATTAGAACCTAGCGGTTCAATGCTAGCATTTTTGCGGGCGCTCTGTGTGATTGTTGATGATTTTTATATTGTAGTATCGACCCACTACGCCTTGATTCTGCGCATCCTTCAAAATAGTGTTGCCTAATTTAAGAACAAGCTCATTTAGTCTGGGTCATGCAACGCGTGCAGTTGAATGATTGCGAGAGGGTTAGAAAATTCTTTCATACAAACCCGTTGCGAATCAAAATGTGGCACTCCGAAATATGGCTTTAGCCGATACCGGTAGCATATAAGTACGCAGCGCAGAGATCTATCAAGGAGAATGAAAAGGAGGCGTGCAATTGTCTGAAGTTGTTAGAAGAAAAATCCTAGAGATTTTGTACGAGAAATACAATGAGGATTCTGATGCATACATTACGAATACTGAGCTTCTAAACAGACTCAGGTGCTCTGAGTCAGAATTGAGAAGCAATATGAAGTATCTTGAAGAAAGCGGCTATGCCAAGGTAATATGGTCTTTAGGTAGCGAATTCGCATCCCGCATTCTGGTTGATGGAATTGACCTTCTAGAGGGTAGAAAAGAGTTTGACAAAACCTTCACGACACCAAGTGTGTACATAGAGCACCTAGAGCAGAAGCATTACGGCGAAGGCCCACAGATCGGCTATATGGGATCTGGAAGCAGCGTCACGGTCATAAAAAATAGCTTCAATGAGATCTACAAAGAACTGGAAAAGATCGAACTAGACAAAGAACACAAGCAGATAGCTGAGAAAAGAATCAAAGAGGTGGAGGAGGAATTGCAGAAAGACGATCCCTCTAGCACCAAAGTAAAAGCCATAATCGATTTCTTGAAGAAGAATGCGAGTTCAATTGTTCCCATGGTCGTCGAGACTATCAAGAAGATACTCGGTTGGAAGTATGGAATCTAGCGTTCCTTGGAGACTTACGCGAGTATTTTGGCTTCGGAGGAAACAATAAAAAGGTAATCAGAGCCAGACCGAGGAGCGCGACAACGGCTCCGAAAGTTGCTAATAGTGGTGTACTATGTCTTTCCAGATACAGTAGCCTGCTTCCAATAACATAGTCTATTATCAAAAGCATCACTAGAGGAAGCGAGAGCAGTAGAAAATCATTGAACGATTCAGCGCGATCAAACATTCTGAGTACAGGAACTTTCAACTTTTCAGCCAGAAGCATTTCGTCCTTCACTATTGGGGCAAAGAGTTTTCTCCGTCGGCCCAACAGGAATGCCTGATAGAGCAACAGAATCAATACAGCCAGTGTGATTCCGAAAGGCAAAACAGCCTCAAGACCTAAGGGATCGACCTCTATGAAACTGACTGATTCGAGAGCTCCTGAAGCAAACAAAGTGAAAAAAGTCAGGACAACGAAGTAGCAGTAACCAACGTACCGTCTTGCTGACAATGTCGCGCCAATAAGCGGTACAGGAACTTTCATCTTGTAGTCATCTTCATCTGGCTGCAAAGCTTGGAATTCCATCTCCATTTCACCAACCTCCATTCTCATCTTGTCGAGTTCGCTTCTTTCACCTGTGACCCATTGCGTAATTCTATTCAGTTCTTCATGAGTTTTTGTATGGTATGTTCTTTGTATGACACCCTCTAGTTCAGAGTTCCAATCAGCTAGTTGCTTCTTTGTCTGTTCCAGACGGTGTCGTATCGCTATTCCATAGATACGTAGTCTCCTCTTAGAGAAACTCAAATAGTCGTACAATTGGTTTGAATGGTCGGTTTCGATTCTAACTCTTTCTTCTCTCAGTGTTTGAACAAACTGCGAGTATGTTGCGAAACAGTCACGTGTGTCCAGAACTTGCCGCCGCATATTTCTGCGGATTTTTTCGATTTGCTTATTCTCTTTCCACAATTGTGATCCCGCCCCTTCCTATGCTGAACCTATGCCATTTTAAAGAATGATTTGTGCCACGCATTTTACGAACGACAAGCCACCTTTCCAACTGCCCTTCAATATCCTCTATTTTGACTTGAATCAGACCATCTGCCAGATACTCTTCAACGCCGAATCGGCTCAATCCAGATGAATTGGAGTATATCTCGCTAGTAAAAACTGATGTGCAACCTAAGCTTTTTATTAGTCGAAAGAGTTTATGAATGTTCTTCCGGATATTATCAATCGGGATCTTTTCAAATTCGAGTGCTGAAAGGCTGTCGAAAACCAATTTTTGAGGTTGAAGTCGAAGCTCAAACAATCTTGCAGCAAGCTGATCTATGCTGAACTCTTTAGGCAAAACGCTTTCTGAAGGCTCTGATGATGGCAAACCTATTCGTGACATAGATGCATCCAGAATTAGTAATCTGCTACTCTTTTCAGCAGAAGACAAATCGAGTTCGATGGCTGACATTCTTTTTCTCAATTCATCAGGATTTTCTTCCAGTGTGATAAAGGCGTTCTTGTTGGTGGATTTGACTGATTGTGAGAGCAAGAACTGCATGGCTAGTGTCGTCTTTCCGGTTCCTGGCCCTCCACAAACTAAGATTGTGTCACCTTTTGGATACCCTCCGTCCAGAATCTTGTCAAGTCCTTCAATACCCGTACTAACCTTGTCCGTCTGACTATCCCTCCATTGTGTCGTTCAATACAACGCAATTCTGGTTATTAGATACTAAGGTGATAAGCATTTGCGGCCAGTCCACAAGTCGTGCAGACTGATGCTTACCTTCTTTCGAGAGCTTCCTCAGCAAAGAGAATATACGAGACGCTAACGAACACGCTTCATTTGCAGCACACGCTACCCTAGTGGAGATACCCCCACAAACCCCCATTTTTCTAGTCCTTCGTTTTCTGCTTTCGGAAATATTGTAGGCGTTGTTTTCCTCTCGGAGATATGTGGTAGCTGAAGGCAGGCTGATGTCCCGTGTGAACCTTTTCTCCGTCCATGAGTTTTTGTCTTCGCATCCTCAGCATGCACATAGCCACATTCCTCGGCATGCATGCATTTATTAAGAGAAAACGAAAAATAGAAAGAGGGGTTAAGAATGGATAATGAAAAGACATTAATTGCAGTTCTTGCGAGTCATGATAGTCCAGAGAAAAATGATGAACTGGCTCGCATATTCGAGGAACTTCACAAAGAGAACACGAATAGATTAGGCAATTTTCACTTTCTCTTTACTGGAGGAACCTTTGATCGTTTAATGTCTAAGACGCGTACGGGTCGCAAAAAAAAACCTATCAGCAAAAAGGTACAAGACTTTATACTAGATGATTGTGGTGTGACAGTTCTTCCTAGCCGAAAGGAAGGCGGTGTAACGATTTTGGCTAACATAATTGTGCAACGGCAATGTAGTATCATTTGGCCCTTTCTAAGTCCAATTACAGTACACTGGCTTAATCCTGAGAATCTTGCGCTCATGAGGCTTTGTGATCTCTGGAATGTTAAGCGACTAATGAATCCTGAATCTGTGAGAGCTTGGTTTCGCCATGAGGCCGAACGAGACACCAAACGACACCCCCAAGAAATACCATTGAAAATAAGATTGAGTACTTCAGAGAAGAAGGATGGCAAATGGCCTAAGGGCATAAAAACGCCCGAAAGATATTATAGAGTTAAGCTACCGGAACGCGGAGGGCGCGGTACAGATTTTTGGAGTCAGTTCTCCGAGCAAACTATCGCATTTATTGCTCACGATGACATGAAACGTCGAATGGTTGATTTTGCTATTGAATATGAGGATGAGTTGGTTAAATTCAAACGTATTTTAGCAACTAGTGCAACAGGTCTAGAAATTATTAATGCTTGTAAGGAACTGAAAGACCAGGAGAAAGTTAGAATATGCCTTCCTGGACCGAAAGGCGGAGATATTGAGATTGCGACAGAAATCTTGTTCGATAGATGTCATACTGTCATCTTCTTTATTGACCCATTAAAGCCACATCCACATATTGATGATATACGAGTGGTTTTTGGTGCCTGTATGGCTGAAATAAAGAATTATGATGTCCGAATGCTCTCAAATGAAGTACAGGCAAGGGAATGGATAGAGGAAGGTGTTCGACGTATCTAACACAGCATGCATGCTTTTCTAACTAAGTCAAAATGCTACAAATTCTAATTCTTGCTTCAATTTCTTTCCAAACGAACAGTAGGAATTTTCTAAGTGTCTTTTGCCTAATCTTCTTCAAGTTGCTGCCGATCTGACCTTTTTGTTGTGTCATGCCCTGACACTTCTCGCATAACATTCTGACATCCTCATTGTTTTGAGGCATCATTCTTTCACCTTTTCATAGAACTTCAGTCTCTCTATGCCCTTCCCCATGCGCTCGCAAACAATCATGCAAAAAATGAATGACTCAACTACTCTTTTCTTTTTTTAGACTGCCAGAATATCAGACGTTGTCGTCCTCTTTCGCTAATAGCATATTCGTATCTGGGTCTTCCAGGTTTTTCTCTTGGGATCTGTTGACGATCTACTAATCGCTGTTTGTGAAGCCGACAGAGGCAGTCGCATATGTTCGTTCTTTTGGCATCAACGGAATGGCCCAACAAGTCGCTTGTAACAGATTCACCACACTTCAGAAACCCCAATATGACCGATTTGAGCTCATTGAAACCTCTGCCGACCATGCGATCATCCATTAACCTATATTTGTTCAAACCTTATAAATTCGGCGTTAGGGTTCAGCGCTAGCACTGAATTACTGCTAACTGTTATTAAACGCAATGTTTGATTGGTTTTTCGCTCGAGATAGCCATCGGTCGGTTCAAGCTAGCTTTCCACAAACAGGAAACCTCGTAGCGGTTCTAAGAAGCCTCACAGACAGCCACGTAACAACTAGAATATGCCAATATGAAGCGCTGTTTGGAGATAAGGGTTTGGAAGCGACCAAGCAGTTTGTTTTAGGTAAGTTAAGAGGGCGTCTCGAGCTACTCAAGAAATATGGGCTAAGACTTCTTGATTGCTTTTGATATTCCGAATAGATGAAGGCATTAGACGAGAAGGGCATCAGGATTCTCCGAAACAAGTTGACTAGTATCGAGGGCAAGTCCTCAAACCAGTACTTCTCCCAAGTCCTGCGACTGTTCAAAGAATCCTTCAGGCCAGAACACAGGAGAACGTTCAAAGCCTGTGACGGCCTGAACAATCTCCTCAATCTTGCCTATAGGATTCTTTCTTGGAAAGTACATATTTCGCTCATAAGGTCGAAGCTTGAACCCTTCTTGGGCTTCTTGCATTCTGTGCAATGGGGAACGTCTTCGTTGGTGTGCGATTTTCAAGAGCTTTACCGTTATCTCGTAGATGACTTCGTGATAGACTATTGTAAGAGTGTGAATGCGAAAGATTTTGTTCTGAAGACGGAGACCTATTCTGGCGACAAATTCGGAAAAAGACAGTACCTCACTGAAACAGGGAATAAAGACTTCCTGAACCGTCTTAACCGATACTTTGAGACCAAAGTAACAATTCCTCGAATACGACTGGGAGCACGTCAAGAAATTGAAACCCTGATAGGCGAAGAGGCTTTCTTGTTTGCTAAATACCTGAGAGACGAAAAACCGACTTGGCATCCGAGGATAGTCGAGTTGTCTAGCTAGCTCCAACAGAATCTTTCGCTTTAGTTTGTGCTCAGGAAATTCCAAATCCTTTTAAACGGAAGACAACAAAGCCGATTGTGTGAAAGTCAATGGTTAAGTGTCCCAATTGCAAGAAAGAAATGACTAAACCGTCCAAGAAATGGAAGTATGGACATTTCATAGCTGAAGCCTACATCTGCGACAAGTGTGGCACACATTTCAATGAATATACAAGCGATGGAAAGCATAGTTTCACATTGAAATTGCAGAAAGGAAAAGGCTACAAGAAAGTCTAACATGAGTAACGTGGAAGGAACTATTCCATGGTAAGCATTGTTGAACGTAACTGCCTAGGGTCTTGCTTCTCGTCCTTGACCTTTGACGTTTACGCTCTGGCTGTTTTGTAAAGTTATATATAAAACGGAAAGGCAGAGAGATGTGAGTGTTAGACGATGGCTTCCGATAACATACAAGAACTTAAGGCTTCAGCCATTAAGCGTATTCAAAGCCTTGTAGAAGACTACAAAGCAGTGCTGGCGAAAGGCAATGAAGATTCCTACGGGGAAGAACGGGTCAAGATAGCGTTCGTCGTACCATTCCTAGAGGCGCTTGGTTGGAATCCAAGAACTGACTCTGTCCTTCCAGAACAAGCAACTCTCACCGGACGAGCAGATTTTGGACTTAGAGTTAATGGGAGAACAAAGGTCTTTGTGGAAATGAAAAGCTTTGTGAAGAGCTTGGATGGACACGACACTGTGAAGGGACGACCTAGGCTTTACTCTGAACAAGCAATACAGTATGCTTGGGGTATGAAAGCAGATTGGGCCATTCTAACGAATTTTGAGGAAACAAGGCTCTACGACAGCCACGTCAAGAAGTCTTCAGAAGGATTGGTCTGGAAAAAACCCTTGAGATTTACGGAATACCTCTTGAGGTTTGATGAACTGTGGCTCTTGTCCAAACATAGCGTTTCATCAGGTATGCTTGACTCTTTCAAAGCCAAAGCTCGTAGACCACCCGTAGATGAAGCATTCCTTGACGACTTAGCTAACTGCAGACAATTGCTTGCAAGAAACATAAAGGAAAGAAACCCAGCACTCCCAAGCGAGCAATTGAATGAAAGCGTGCAGAAGATTTTAGACCGTCTGATTTTCATAAAAAACTGTGAAGACCGTCTCATAATTCCTGCCGAGTCACTATGGAAGCGCTTCAAAGCATGGCAGGAAACAGCGATAGATGTTGATGTTGTAACTTTCATGATGGACCTAAAAAACCTATTCAGATACTTTGACGAGGTCTACAATGGAAAACTGTTCGAGAAACATATTTGTGAAGACCTGCGGATTGGTAATAGTGCACTTGAGCAAATAATTAACACGCTTTATGGAGACAATCAGCACTTAGGATACAATTTTAGCGTAATACCTATTGATGTACTAGGGCAAGCCTACGAGTTGTATATAGGTTCAATAATCAGGGAAAAACAAGGGCTCGATTCCGCTCTGGAAATTATAAAAGAACCGAAGAAGCGCAAAAAATATGGGATATACTATACGCCTGAAGCCATAGTCGGTTTCATAGCAAGGAACACAGTTGGCAAGTTCTTGGAGGGATGCAGCGAACCCAAAGATGTTTCCGCTATAAAGATTCTTGACCCGGCTTGCGGTTCCGGCTCCTTCCTGATAAAAAATGTTGACGTGATTAGAGACTGGTATCAAGCATTCAACTACAAGAACTCCCCAGAGGCATTGCCTGGAAGTCTGGATGTCCATCTACGAGGAAACAACGCAGAAAAAGCTATCCTAACAGAGAATTTGTTCGGAGTCGATTTGGACCCTCAGGCTGTCGAAATCACAATCTTGAATCTGAGCCTGAAGGCTGTAACCCCGAAGAAAAAGCTCCCTTACATGGGAGACCACGTGAAGTGTGGCAATTCCATCGTATCAAACAGCCAGCCAAACTGGCGAGAGTATTTCACACATCCAGATACAATGAGGGCGTTTGACTGGAACAAGGAACTTGCCGAAATCCTCGAAAAAGGCGGCTTTGAGGTCGTTGTTGGCAACCCTCCATATGTAACAATGGAGAAGCTTCCAGAATACCAAGATTACTGCAAAGCTTACTATCCTGAGGTTTATTCGGGGAAAAACGATTTTCACTACTATTTCTTGACCAAAGGAATACAATTACTTCGTGACAAGGGATTGTTAGGTTTCATAACTTCACGTTATTACATCGAAGCTAAATACGCAAAGAAACTTAGAAAGTACATACTTGAAAATTCATGCATAAAAGCCATAATAGATTTTGGCAACTTTCAGGTTTTCGAAGGCGTTAGTGTTCTCACAAGTATAATAATTCTTCAGAAAAATGCTTCGGCAGCAGAGAGACAATCTAACACAATAAGAGTAGTCACAGTGAAAAACCCCAAGACAAGCATTGTGAACTTGATGACGGATATTGAAGCCCACATTGATGGAGAAGACTTTTCAGACGACAAAATATCCTGTTTCACTATCAAACAATCAGAGCTTTCTGAAGATAGCTGGGAACTGGATGATGAACAAACCAAAGAAATTAAGTCACAAATGAAAATTGACTCGTCTAAGCTTGTAAAGCTTTGCGAAATAGAGCAGTCCCAAAAAACTGGTCTGAACGAAGCCTTTATCGTCAGCAAAGCATATGCAGAAGAGAAGCATTTGGAAGAAGAGCTCTTAAAGAATGTTATCAAAAACAGCGATGTTTTGAGATACTACATCGACTGGAAGCACAAATTTCTGATATATGCAACAGACAAGACCAAGATTGATGATTATCCGCATATCAAAAAGCACCTGGAAAAGCACAAAGAAAAGCTCGAATCCCGTGCTAAAGGAGAGAAGGGGTTGTATGCTTGGTATAGTCTTCAAAGACCTAGACGCCAGAATTTATATGAGGCATCAGAAAAGATTATGGTACCCTTCCTTTCAACCGAAAACCGCTTTGCTCTAGACAATAACAGGTTTTATGGAACAGCAGATACTTATGCCATAGTTCCTAAGGAAGACTGCCCCCTCAATGTCAAGTATATAGTGGCATTGCTTAATTCCAGACCGCTGGAGTTCTATCACAAAAAAACATCTAAACTCAAGCGTGGAGAGTACTACGAATACATCGTAGAATCTCTTTCGAAGCTTCCAATCAAGAGGATAGACCTAACCGATAGTCTGTTAAGAGACAGCTATAACAAGCTAATCAATCTTACAGAGAACATAGCAGCTCTAAAGAAGAAATACTATAACACTCTTCACTTGTTTAATCGGATGCTCCGCAATGTTCAGACCTCTAAGACGGAAGTTTGTTCATTTTTTGAAGGCTACTATTCGTCAGGTCCGCAATACAGCATGAACTTGGACCGCTCAGAGAAACTCGTAGATGATTCAACGACTGGAGAGATTACAGATATCAGCGTAGAAGAGGAAGGCGATTTCCTAGTTTTTTCGGCAAAGTACATCGTTAAGCATGAAGAAGAAGAAGAAGAGGAAGTGGCAAATAGATTTGTCAAAATTCATTTTGAATCAGAATCGCTGAGGCAATTCTTCTACTATTGCACCAAGGTCTTCTTAATGAAGAACTACAAGAAAAGAAATTGGGGAGAAGGTCCCATAATCGAAAAGGCTTTGAGTGCAATCAAAATTCCAAAATTCGTAACGAACGTAGAAATCAACAAGGAAAGAATTGTGAACTTCATGGAGGCTTTCAACAAAGCCCATACAGAAACCTTCAGTTTAAGCTTGTTAGAAATGGAATGGTCTGAGCTTGAAGAGAACATTAACTCTATCGTCGTCAGTTTGTATGGACTATCCGAAAAGCAAAACAGCTACATTAACTCGTACATTGAGCAGCAAAGAAGTCTGGTCTCTAGAACCATTTGAGCAGTCGTACAAACCTTCAACATCCTTTCGTCTCTATCAGCGCCCATCATTTTCCCGAAATATACCCTTTGGAGCCTCTAATAGGTATATTTCAACATTCTGTACAGCTTGCCGAAAGCACCCGTGCTAGTTCAACTAGATTTCCTGCTAAAATCAACGTTATGTGTGTGTGGGATAAAACTTTACCCCCAAACAGCAATGCTTCTTCACTAATCAGTGGTGAAAGGAGCGTTCACTCAAGAAATGCGAATTACAGAAGCGTGTGTATCCCGCGGGGCAAGTCGCTAGTCACATTATTTTGAAATCTTTTACTTTGTGAATTCCTTTTTCGTCATCAACATACCAGTCACATGATTCTGTAGAAGGAATTGGTCGCTTGGGTTTGAAACGAGATCCTTGTTTGTTCCCGATGAGGTCAAGTCCAGTTTTTGAGGGTGGGTGTCGTGAATAGTAACTACAGATGATAATTGGAAAATGGAATCCCTTCTCTTCGACAAGAGGAAGTATTCTTCTTGCAATAGTCTCTTCACTATCAATTATCCCTTCATCGTATATGCACAAGGATTTTCCTTTTACAACTCTCCCATCCTTGTCTACTTGAGCGGAGTAGATGCCATATTTCAGCCTTGCACTTGACATAGGCTTCTTCTGTCTCCCATAAAACGCATTTTGAACTAGTTTAACTTAGATATAAAGGCTCTGAACTTGTGTAGCGTGTCAAATCCGAATTCTCTAAGCGCAGGCTATCTCCCCCAGCCAGGTTAGTTTAGAGCGTATTGCGTCACGGATGAACTCTTCTTTTTTCGTTAACTCGCGTTGACGAACGTTTCAGACAGGAGCTTGCCCCTGATCTCTTTGTATTTTCGTTCAGGGATTTTAACTACACGTTCAAACCGCAACCCACATGAAGCGCAACGGTAGCAGTCTTTCTCTTTTTCGAAACTCAGCTTGCTTCTGCAGACAGGACAGAACAGACTAAAAGGTGTATTGCATACAAAACAGCGCAATCGGTCTTTTATCATTATGGTGTGAAGAATGTCGGAGCCGCAATTGGAACACCTCCAGTTCAGCAAGATTTCCGAGAACGCTTTCTGAAGTGCTTTTTGTGTTCGTTCTTTTTCACGGCCATGCAAATAGTACTCTACTTCTTCTCGTACGAAATTGTCCAGTGCCAACCCCTCTCTCTTGAGTATCGCCTCATAGTACTGTGGATAATGCGGGCCGCCTACGATTTCCCATAGTGTTTTCTCAAACGGGATTTTGTCCTCTTCACAGGCTTTTCTAAGTTGATCTTGAAGGGTTGGGCCACTCTGGCTTTCTAGCGCTGCCTTACACCATTCCAACAAGGCTTTGGGATGGCTGAAAATCTGTGTCCTTCCGTAGGATGTTGACGCTAATTGAAAGGCTAGTTTTCTCACCCTTTCATGGTGTTCAGCTTTTCGCTTAGCCTCTTCAACTTTTGCCGCAAATCTCGATTCCACTTCAACTAGACTCAGCCATTCTTGATCCTTCTCAAAAAGCTTGTTTGTTTCCTTCCTGATTGCTCTCCTGGCTTCAGTGGCTTTTTCTACACGTTTGTACTTGGCTTCCGGTATTGGAATGCCAGTTTCTTTACACAGCCCAGCTATCCCCTCTGGAAAAAGTCTGTAGAATTTTCTGTTGTTCAGTCCAAACCTTCTGCATACGCTTCGCACCGTTGGAGTCTGTCTGGTCTTTGTGTATTCACCTTTGAAATATTTCAGAATCTCGACTCTGCGATCAACCATAATTAATATTAGGTTCGCGATAGATTTAACGTTCTCCCACGTTCTTCAGCGTTCTTCTTAATGATGGAACGTTCTCCACGTTCTCAAAAGCAAGTTCTAGTTCCACATGCAATAGGCATATCTAAGACAGTTGTTTTCCGAGCAATTCGCGTATGAGACCGCATTTCAATCTGTTTCTGGTGCAGCTATCTATTGGTGTAGTGCCGTAAGGACATTCTTTCCCTTCTAATTGGGAACAAGACGGTGATAAACCGATTGCATCTACTTCTACCGATTCTAGAAACTCCATTGTTTTACCACCGCCTTTGCTTGATATTTCAATTTTCGAAGGCATGCCCTTTTCCACAAGACATGGAATTATCTCTTGATTCACATGAAACCTCAAGTGAAGATTTAAGCAACCGAGTTGAACATAGCCAGAGATGTCTTCCACCATATTCCTCTCATATTTCTCGTTCAGAGCCATTTCCATGCTCTCGATTAGACGTCTATTCAATTGCAGAACCCTATTCGTATGAACCCATCGCGAAAGCAACTCAGCTTCTTCATCATTCAGTCCATAAGACTTGAACAAACGTGCGAAGTTGAATACAATTGGGATGAAATAGGGAGAGTCTTTCGTCGTTCCCAAAAATAGCTGATTCATCATATATGTGAGGGGGGCATATTTGTAACGTTCGAAGTCTTCTTTCCAATTTTCAGTGAAATAGATTCTTGAAAAACCGAGTGCTTGCACCATCACCCTATATTTCAGCCATAGCTTGAGAACAGCCATCATCTCTAGTTCAGATGCAAAGCTAAGCTCTCGCCAATTTTGTGAAAGCTTTCTGATAGCCTTTTCTTCTCCAAGTGCAAATGCTGCACACAATCCCTTGAAGGTTAGGCTGTAAAGATTTCTCCCTACTGTCTTGTAAGACTCTCTTCTTTCGAGTTGAACATACCCTCTTTCAACCAAGTTGGCCTTGTCAGCTAACTTTCCTTTGATTCTGCGTTGAATAGTCGATCTATTGAGCGTTTTTGTTTCCATAGCGTAAATTGTCAGCGGTTCGTTGACGAGACTAGCTACGATCCTCTCCTCGTACAAATCTAGGTCCGAGAATAGCCTTTTTACATCTAGACGTATTTTTTGCATAGTATGATCACACTTCTTGTGTTCGCCTCTTTGGCTCCAACATGTGTTCGCAGGAGCATATGTTCGCCGAATAGATGGGATGGGAACACATATTTAAGTTTAACTTGGATAATACTTTGGTCGAGTAAAGGTGCCGATTGTAAGGAAAATAATGAATTTGAGGACGGCAAGAGCAATCTGCTTGCCAAAGTCTTGGCTTGAATTTTACGAGAATGAAAATGGTTGCAGGATAACTGAGGTTGCTATTGAAGTCAACTCGGTTCTGAAAGTTTCTCCAATCTTGCCAAAGGAGAAGAACTGCAAAGCTGTGGAGGGTAAAGCCAATGAGTGAAGCTCAAGACAAACTGCAGAAGATACGATTACTCTTGGCTCGGCTTGAGGAAGAATTGCGGCTCTGCAGAGCTATCCTACGAGGAGAGAAGCATGACTGAAGACGGCCGACATAGGAAAGAAAGACAGCCTTGAAGGATTTAGCAAATTCTCAAGACAGTTCTACTTCAATTCCCTTGAGTCTTCCAAGAGAACCATATAGATTAGAGGCAAAGTCTTCAAAAACAACCTCCAAACTTGAGAAAAGCCTTGGAAGCCAAAGACGTCATGTGACACCAAGTGACAGTTCCGAGAGAAAGCCACTCAAACAGCAAATCTTCGAAGAGCTTGCCAAGAACCCACAATTGAAACCCAACGATCTATGTACCGTCTTGGGCTTGGACCATGTCAAACACGGACACTACGTTAGAAATGTAAGGTCGGAATGGAACTATCACTCGGATTTTGGCTCCGTCCTACGTGGCCATAGTCTTCCTGTCAGGCACAGGTGTGTTTTTGAGTGTTCGGAGAAGGTTGCTTTGTGTGAGGATAGGGAGAGGATTGCTCTTGTCCAGAATTGGAGGGTGACTTCTAATAGAAACAGGATGTTGCTGTTCCGTAGAGGGAATGGTTCTTTGGCGTGGTATCGGAATGGGCTTGTCCTGATCTATCTTCATGGCAAGGCTCCTAAGGCTCGGGTTTTGGAGTTGTTCTGGGCTGGCTTTGGTTTTCTTGGAGACGATGAGTGTTCGCGTCTTTCTAAGTTGATTGTTCCCATGAGTCGTCATTCTGTCTTCTGCTTTGGCGTTCCATTGCCTAGGATGGATATTAGGTATTATGAGTCTTCTCATGGACTGAGGTTGGTGGTTGATGGGTCGCATCCTGATAGTATAGAGGTCATTGAGACTGAGCCTCTCTACTTGGCGAAATATGAGCGCATCCTGGATAGGTTCGGGCAAGAGATTGAGGCTCACTTGGATTTGATCGTCAGGTGGAAACAAGAAGCTGAAGCCGCAAGGACTGTGCGAAGGGACTATGAAGAAAGGATAAGGAGACCTGAAAATCTTGAGACAAGACGACGAAAGAATAGAAGCATCTGGGCCAGAATAGGGCTGTGGCTTAGAAGGGTTGAACTGAGAAGAGGAGCATCATGCTAACTTGTCTGCTCTAAGATATCATGGATAGCTTTTTCAAGCTCGGCAAGCTTCTGCTCTGTCCTTCCTATCCTCTGTTTCAAGTCCATGTTCTCAGTGACAAGGCTGTTCACCATAGCCTGTAGCTGCTTGTTCTGCTGTTCAATCTCTCCCTTCAGCTTAGCCTTCAGTTAATCATCCTCAGATAGCCCATGGGGTCTGTGGAGCGGAATGGAGTTCTCAAAATGCCAGATGTCTTGACAAAGGCTCAAAGAATCGGCTTTTCATCTGGAATATCTAAAATAAGAAAATTACTGTGTCGACTATTCGGGTATCTTAATCTTTCAAGATCGCCAATATCTCTCTGAAAATCTCTAGCATTGCTATTCTCTTATGATCCTTTGTCGAGTCTTCTGTGTATTTCAAATTGGATGCTTCTTCTACATATTTGACCAAGAGTTCTCTTTTAAAAATGTGGGGAAATAGCAGAATGCCCAATTCGTATGCTTTTTGAGTTTTGATCTTTCTCTCGGCTTCCCTTTGTAACTCCATCGCTTTGAGCTTTTCCTCAATTGTCTCTCCTCCTGATAAAGAGAAGACCGTTGCGCTAAAGTCGTAGCCAAAACTCCAAGGTTGTTCGATAACTGATTTTACTCTGTTACTTGGGTCGTAGGCTGAATAGCAAAAGGTAAGAATTACCGCCCATACTCTAGGGTCTACCTCTGGAAATAGGTTGATAGATAAATCATTTAGTTGTGGATCAAAATCCTTACCCATTTGAATCCGAAGGATTGCCCAGTCCATAAATTCGTGGAGAGAAATGCTGGCAAAAAGGTTCTTCTTATCCTCTAAATTTTTCTTTGTAATTTTCCATTCAGCAGGGAGGTTGCTCCACATATACTCTTTTTCATTAAGGCTATCTGTTACCTCGAATTCGATTAATAATTTGAATAAAATAGCAAATAGGTATTCCCTGTAGTATAGCGTTCTAGTTTCAATCTGAATACTCTCTTCTTTGTGAGCTTCCAAATGCTTCTGGAAATTCTTTAGGAAAAATACTGTGAATAGGTATTGCTTTTCTTTTATTCCACGCTCTCCAATCTTCAGAATTGTTGATTCAGAAGTATTCGAGAGTTCATACCAATGTATCTGATCATTTGATTTTTCTTGGAGACTTTGCCACTTGTTTTTCCATATTGGTAAATCCCACTCCAAGATTTTGGGAAGCACTTTTTCATTGCTAACTAAGAAAATGGTTGTTCGATTATCCATTAGAACTAGAAAGTCATTTAAGAGTATTTTTAGGGTTTCAAGGTCTTTTCTCATAGTGCTTCACGGTTTCATCAATTTTTGAGGAGAATATATCAAAAAAGTCTACTTCATTTCGGTAACCAATTTCATTACTTTGCCATATAGATCGCCAAGCTATTCTCAAGTCAGTCGGATCTCCTAAAGCCTTTAGATAGGAGACCCTATAGATAGCGACATTGCCCTTAGTCCAATGATATATTTTCAAGATAGTTTTTACTATAAGTGCAATCCCAATCAATGATAGAACTGTCTCAAACAAACGAATAAATCCATAAGAAATGTCCCAAAAAACAAAGGGTGAGAATACCAAAATACCATAAAATACTATTCGTTTTACTTGGAAAACTGTATCCAAGATTACACGCAGATCCAGTTCTGATAAGCTTTTATCTTCTTTTCCCTTCTTCTGGTAAAAATCTGTCAAGATAACGATTGCCAAAGGAATCAGGATGCTTAAGAGAGCTAGTCCAAGGGTTTGAATAAGCGAGGGCAGGTTGCTACCCAAGCCTCTTTGTAGCATATCATTTGCCTTTTGAAGGCAAAAGGCAGTATCCACAGCACTCACCTGTTGTTTAGAGATGAAATTGACTATTTTAATCTAAACCTAATTCCTTCTAGTTTGTAGGACTATCCTATGTAAAAGAAGTGATCCTATCTCAATGCTAAAAACTAACAAAGAAATAGAGAAGGTGAGGCTAGCCTGTTTGTTCTAAGGCTTGTCTGATCAGCTTTTCCAACTCTGCAAGCCTCTGCTCTGTCTTTATGGTCCTCTGCTTCAAGTCCGCGTTCTCGTTCTTGATTGCGATGTTTCCTTCGGAAATGGTGTTGGTTATCAGTTTTTGCTGAGTCAGCTCTTCTTGAAGTTTGCTTATGGCACTCTTTAGGGATTCGACCTTTTCAGCTTCTACTTTTGGCTGCTCATTTATGGTTAGGAACTTCTTTAGCTGAATAAACTTCTGCCGAAGATTAACGGTCGTCAAATACGTGTCGTCGGACTGGGCTATTGCTTTTCCGCAAAGCTTCTTTCCCGCTGTCAAGCCGATTCCTGAATCTATGGCTGCTGAAAGAAACATTTTCCTGAAGCAATGGAACGTAAGGCTCTTGCCGTTCAAGTTTATCTTCGAGTTTTCAGCCAGTCTCTGCAAGAGCTTGTTGAGCCATTCGTCCGAAATGTGGCTTTCACCATTTGAGGGGAACAGGTAAGGGTTACCGTTCTTCTTTTCCAATGTGGGCAGATAGACCTTCAGGAGATCGACAGTTTCTTGGCTTAGGAACCCATTAGCTATGACATCTTCTTTGCCTGTCATCGTATCAAAGGGAATGGGTGGTTCTTGGTTCAATGATGGTAGATCGGTTTTCTTCAGCGTGATGAAGTCGCTTATTCTTAGTCCCAGATCCGTAGCCATGCTTAAGACTAGTCGTTCTCTTAGGTCTCCAACTTGAAACATAACCCTCACATGCTCGATTGTGAGCGGAAAATTCTTAGTGGTCTTAACGGTCTTGGATACTTTGCTGCCCGCTCTGAACCTTATCGGCATCTCATAGAATCTGAAGACCTGCCTTATGCCTAAAGTCAAGATACGTGCAGTGTTGATCGCAAAACCCTGGTCTAGTAGGTAGCTGTGGAACTTTTCTATTTCCTTCTCAAACCGTGCAGCCCTGTTCCTATATTCGATCAGGTTTTCTCCTGCTCTCTGCGTCAAATCGTCTTTCCTAAGCTCTAGGATCTCCTCTGCGCTCTTGCCGTACCATTCACAGAATTTCTTTATCCCATGCCTGTATTCTTTCTTGGTGTTCGGATTCGAAACTGAATCTAGAAACTCTTGTATGCTCAATTCCATTCAACCACACTCCATCTGTTTTGTGTGGTATATCAAGCTTTCCAGAAAACCAACTAATCATAGGGTCTTCTCCCGAACTCCGTCTTCACATGACCGTTTTCTTCTAATGGAAAGAAGGGTCAAGATGGCTTAAAAGGACAGACAGAAGTAATCTCTATTGATGGGGAATGAACAACACTGGACCATTAAGATG
>Ga0315284_10003869_pt1 | contig 21247 bp, 32 predicted proteins | sample YL17G09_16_MG_FD_203696 | JGI IMG/M metagenome (GOLD analysis project Ga0315284, IMG submission 203696) | Sediment microbial communities from Yellowstone Lake, YNP, Wyoming, USA - YL17G09_16 | ecosystem: Environmental > Aquatic > Freshwater > Lake > Sediment | place: USA: Wyoming | collected...
GCAGTCAGTCTTCCTCAAATAGGACAGACAACAGTTATAAAAGAATCAATTGTATATGCGTTTGATAAGAACACACTTCAGAAAATAGATGAAGCTACATTCCATGGACAAACAGACTCTATTGTAGTGAATGGAGAAGATGGATTCATCACTGTTCAGGGAGATGATACTGTCTTACATTTTAAATTTGTAGACAATAAACTCTCTATCGTAAAAAGAATTGGGGGATTTAATTTCCCCCATGGTATTTCTTTTTTAGGCAATAGAGTGGCTGTAACCAACTATGGTGATAACACCATTAGACTGTTTACTTTAGATGAGTTATAAAATCCTTTTCTATTAAATATCTACTATAGTTTTATAGGAAGAAGCATTTGTGGCGTTGTTCATATAGAACATAAACTCCTTATTGTTCCTGGCTTCCTCAAGAGAGAATTCCCAGGGGTAGTGTCTGGCTACATAGGGAAATGTTGTGGATGAGCCTCCTATGAAATACACAGGATGTCTGTACAGAGCAAATGTGGTGTCTATTTGCACCTCAAGAGCTACATCATCCTTCTTAGGAGATTTCTCCCATCTAGCTCTCTCATGTACATGAAGACGCTCGTAATAAGGAGATTTGCTTTCTACCCTCTGCCAGTCCAGACCTAGCCCTATCTTATCTATCTCTAAGCTATTCAGCTTGTCTAATAGATAAGATAGGGTGTCTTTAGGTGTCTCATTTAGACTAAGATCTGGATCTGTTACAACATAGGGAATACCTTTGAGGCTTTCTACCACTCCTGATATCCAAGGAGCAGCTACACCAATGTTGTTATTCAATCTTTCTATTCTGCAGGGATTGGTAGCATACCATTCTAATAAGGGTGGATAGGTGGAATCGTTGTCCACAATAATTATTTCTCCCACCCCATCATATTCTTTTATTCTCTCCACCATAGCCTTAGGCCATGTGAGAAAGTTGCGGTTGTTTATTATAACGGGAATGTTCATCAAAAATTAGTTGTGTATGAATAATACCTTGTTAATCTCAGAAATGCTCTCTGTTGGAAACTTCTGTTTAAACTGTTCTACAAACAAACCATCTGCAGCATAGTCTGTTCCTAATTCAATCTGCTGAGCCAGATCTCTACGGGTGGCAAATGCTCCCATGTCAATTTGTCCTTCTACAGGAGTGCATTTAAAATATACATAGTCGTAATGTGAATGCACCATATCCCAATACACCATCCCCACCTCTACGTTACATACAACAGATATCTCTTGTATGAAATTAGGTGTGTAATAGTTGTCATCACCTGTCATGATGATGTATTTAGCCTCACTCTTTTGCTTTCCATATTCTCTTGGAGTGTGGCCCCAGTCATTATAGCGCTTATCCATTTTAGACCAGCGGATTCTAGGATCATTAAAGCTTTCTACAAGCTTTACATTATCCTCATCCTCATGATTGTCAATTACAACATGCGCTCCCCAATCTGGATTGGTTTGTGCAACAAGAGAAGCCAGCATACATTTTAAAGGAGCAGGTCTATTGTACGTCGGGATTATGAACTCTACTAACATAGTCTTTTAGCATTTGAGTGTAATCGTATTTCCAGTTTGGATTGAGATGAATTTCTCCTGTAGGTATCTTACCTTGAACTCTCATGTTCTCAATGTGTAGGCTGTGTCTTTGTATTACGTTTGGCTGACCAGGCTTATCATGGCCTTGTCCAGACATGTGATAACCTCTGCCACCCCACATATAAAACCAACTAGCTTCTTCCTTAGGAGGCGTTGCAAATATTCTTCCTCCATAAGTATGCAGACGTTCTATGAATGTCATATCATATCCAGCATTCTCTTCAGGATGACCTCCTATAGCTTTCCATGCAGACTTCCTAAACACAATACCAGAATTCCCTATCCATGTAATATCAGTGATGGCATCAACATTATAGAACACTCCTGGATTCCAATGCATAATGTTCACATTATCTGTGAAGTATTTAACTACATTATTGAGATGCCATGGAACAGCTACATCATCATCATCCCACTGACAGACAATGTCTCCTTTGCACAGCTCTGTAGCATAGTTTTCCTTTGCTCCAATTGTGCTGAAGGTGTAATCCATGTTATGGATTTTTACCTGTGGGTGATCAAAAATAAGCTTCTGCAGAGGATAATCATTTACGATTATCAGCTCACACTTATCAGCAGGGTAGTCCTGCTTGAGGAAAGCATTTAAACTCTCCTCAAGCGTGTCCACTCTACCGTAAGTTATCATCTTACATGAGATGAATGGGAGTTCTTTATTCTCGCCCATAACTTTTTGGCTTGTTTTTTCTTGTCTTTAATAATTTTAACCTTATATCTACCATCGTAGGCACCTTGATCCACCTGATCTTGACGTTTAGATGATGGACGTTGCTTCATAGAAACGTTCTACATCTTCAGCCTCTAGATAGATTTCACTTTGGAATGTGTTACGCTGACGCTTAATACCCTTCACCTTATTAGTGCGTACATCAACCTCAGGCACTTCTTGTGCTCTTTCGTGTAGGTCATCTAACAGGATGAGCAAACGTCCATCCTCAATGCCTACAGAACGAATCACTTTGTTCATGTTGATACTGTCTCTAAATATGTTATACACTGGGTTATCGGGTGTGCCTGATTTAAGCTCTTTGCGAGTGTAGAAAAACTGATTCTTCATTTTGTTTGTTTTATTATAATTTAAATTCGTCACTTCCGTTCTCTATGCTGAACTCCACCTCAATCTCATCTCCTTGATGTCTGTCAGATAGAAAGTCTATCATCTCACCAATCACTGATACATCTTTAGTATCTATGAGTTGAAAGTTGAACTCTTTTACTAGTTCTCCTCCATCTAAAGACCATGTAACAGCCTGTAGTTTTGCAAAAGGTTTACCCTTATACAATATTACATCATAGGTTACTTTAAAGTCTGTTTTTGGTGCACGTTTTACAGATTGACTTTTAAAAAGCCCACATCCAACAACCATAAGAATTCCGATAATCAATATTACTTTCTTCATTATATTCCGTATTTGGTTTTTAATAACTGACGTCTTCTATTAACTTCTTTATACTTGTATATGTTTCTTTCAACATTGTCATGTTCTTCAAGTGTCAAAAGTATGATATTTTCTTCATCATACATAGCCTGAGGATATTTTTCCTTAGGAAGGATGTGATGAAAGAATACACTCAGTGGTTCCTTACCTAAATAGCTATTGCTAATTTCCGAATAGTGTGCTTTTTTTGACCAAATTTGTAAGAAAAACTCTCTTAACTCGGATATTTGTCGAATTACCTCTTCAGATTTGTCCAGTTTTTTGCTCAATTTACTGGACAATTTATTCCTTGGTTTATGCCTGAAACAATGGGACCCCTCACATCTTGCTCCGCAGGTTGGACATGTGCTCATTTTACACCTTGTTATAAGTTTTAAATTTAGCCTTGGAGTTATACATGTCTATAAAGAAATTAACATCCTCTTTAGACTGCATCAGCTGTTTCTTCTTGCGTTTATCCATAGTCTTTAGATCTTCTAGACGCTTCTCTATCTCTTCGTGTAGATCTGGAAGACTAAGGTATTGCTTAGAAAACAAACTCGTGTTCTCATCATCTAGGGATAGTATTAGTTTACCCATATATTAACTTTTACCTGTACTGCCAAAACCTCCTTCTCCACGTTCTGTGTCAGATAAGTGTTCCACTTCTTCTATTTCAAAGGGTGTTATTTGTTCAAAATAGATTTGACCACACCTGTCACCTATACCATATGGTAGAGGGTGGTAGATCATCTCTGCTAGGCATTTAAACACCATTATCCATTCTCCACGATAGTCAGCATCTATTACACCTATAGAGTTGGATAGTATCCACTCTGTTTTAGATATGCTGCTACGAGGAACAACTATTCCTTTGTAGCCTTCAGGGATTTCTGTGCTAAAGCCAAGACTTATTATCATAGTGTTAGGACGCTGTACCTTGACGTTATGTGCATACACATCAAAACATGCAGCGTGCAAACTCCCCTTTACAGGGAGCTTGCTCTGCTCATCTTTTTTCTTAAATTTAATCTTCAACAACTTCTTGTTTGACATCTGTTTGTTTTATTTTGTTAAGAATAGCTGCTTTAATCTCTTCGTTAAACTCAGGATTATCTAACAACATTTTCTTAAAATCCTCTAAATCATATTTAGTTTCATTGAAAGTCATTGTCTTACCATACTTTCTACCCACTTCGTAGTCATTCATCAGATTGAGTATTTCACCCACCTTGTCAATACCCTCACCATACACAATCTCAAACTCACCTTTTCTGTATGGAGGATTTATTTTATTCTTGATGGCCTTCACCTTAGTAAGATTACCATAGGTTACGTCACCTTCTTTTGCTAAGCTTCTGCTCACTTCTATACGAACATCTGAGTAAAACTTTAACGCATGTCCTCCCTGTGTTGTGGTGGGATTTCCAAACATTACGCCTATTTTTTCACGATACTGACTGATAACTATAACACAAACGTTGTTTGCAGATAGGGCAGTTTTAAGTTTTGGATAGGCATTGCTGTTTAGTAGAGCCTTTTTACCAATAGAACTATCACCCACCTCACCGTCTAATACCTTTTTAGGAATCAGTGATGAGTCTGAGTCTATAATGATTAGATCCACCTCTCCAGTGTTAATCATTTCCATAGCAATGTTAAAGCCTTCTTCGCCACATGCTGGCTGAGCAATTAACATCTTGGTGGTATCAACACCTAGAGCTTGGAAATAGTTCTTATCAACAGCATGTTCGCCATCTATATACAACACAGTGCCTCCTTTCTTTTGACACTCTGCTGCAGCGTGACCACAGATTGTTGATTTACCTGTACCTTCCCATCCCATAAGTTCGTACAAACGTCCTTTTACAAAACCACCAACACCAAGTGTAACGTAGTCAAAGCTTAGGCTTCCTGTGCTGATGACATCATAATCACCACTTGTTTTGCTGTCAAGTGCAAGCACTGTGCCTACACCATAAGTCTTGTTTAATTTGTCTAATGCTTCTTGGAATTTGCTCTTTGATTCAGAGCTTTCTTGTTTTGCTTTTGCCATATGTGTTGTTTAAAATTGTACTTACAAATATAACGATTTCCCCTTGGAAAACCTAGTGTTTTTTACAAAAAAATAACCCCAGTGTAGACACACCAGGGCTTCATTATTAACCTAAACCATATTCAATTTTGTTTAAGCTTTTGCTCTCCTTTCTTATTTTTGGGATCATAAGGACAATGTCTACAATTGTTGCCACAGCAACTCCTACGTTCTTTGTGATAGAGTTCTGTAAACACCACCTTACCATTTTCCAGGTAATAGTGTACACCTTGTATAAATTCTTTCTTATTCAACGGCACATGCCCCTCCTGCGCAAGCTTGGATAGCACCAAACTCCACTGCATCATCTAGCTCTGTCACCTTGGTGAGATCTATTGTATGTAGTGTAGCAAGCCTTATATTATATTCTTCTTCTGTGATGTCTTCAAAAGGAGCTTGTTTGTAAGTGTGTCCAAAATAAGGAAGAACACTTAAACCATTATAATGTTCTTTATTAGCCCACATCCATTCTCCTACATCCACCCATTCTTCTTCTTTAATACTCACTGTAGCACTAACGTTGTGTGTATTGTCTCCTCTAATATGTCCAGCGTTGATCCATTGTGTAGCAAACTTCTTAACACGCTCAAGCGTATCAAGGGGACTCTCTGTTCTAAAAATAGATCCTTCAGGAGCTTTTACAGGAATACGTACACACACTGTATCATGTGGTCTAAGTACGTCATCCTCAACCAGTTCTGAGTGGTTCACCATCAAATAAGCTGCTACATCCTCGTTCTTACCAAAACGCATAGTGCGTAGGTAATATGGAGCATGCCATGCATGAATACCTGATGCTGTTCCAAGAACAAGACTAGTTGTACCAGAAGGCTTAATACATGTTACGCGCGCTGCCTCATTGATATTAATCTTCTCGCTAATAATAGCATTAGTTAGTTTAGCTACATGTGCTGACGCTTCTAAACTGTATTTCAGGATTTCCCCTGACCCAATGCCTGTCATTCCTATCCCAAGGAGGGCATCTTTCTGAGTGGTTCTAGACCATATAGGACGTAAATAGTGGAAGTCTGTAAATCCAGCTTGCAGAGTTCCAAAGAAAGCTGCTGCTGTAACACGGTCATTCAGGTCTTCCTGATTAACCACATCACTTGCATTCACCTCACATAGGTTACAGAACTGATAGGGTCTGAGAGCAATCTCACAACATGGATTGGTTCCCCAGTCTAGATTGTTAGTCCAATAGATACCAGGTTCCCCAGATCCAGAAGCTTCTATACGCTTCCACAATCCATCAAACTCTTCTCTATCAACATCACCTCTAAGAAGCACAGCTGAGTTATTAGCTCTACCACGCTGTTCGTTAGTCTCCCACCAATTACCATACTTACATGTAATCATTTCCTCATCATCATGGCTAAATAGGCTAATCATGGCAGATCTACGGATACCACCAGCTAGCACTGAGTTAGCAATATAACACATGATATCATGACACTGAAGAGGTGTTAACTTATCACCAGGGCTCAATGGGCTCATAATGGCATCAATATGGGCTAAACATATCTTCAAGGGCTCAGGACCAGGAGCTTTACCTCCAGCCGTAATTAACCTAGCACCCTTCTTACGAACAGCTCTAAAGTCAAACTTAGGCATAAATCCTCCCTCTAGATAGGATTTCATGAGCACCTTTACAGCATCTGCCCATCCCATGATAGAATCCTCAATCAGATAGTTACGCACCTTTCCAGGCTTTGTAATAACTGGGAGCTGTGCAACATGCTGTTTCTGAACACTATAGCCTACACCTGTACCACCTAACAGCAAGAACATAGTCTCACTGAAGCTGTGAATGCTATCAATTGGTAGATAGCAACAGTTGTAAATCCTTGAATTGTTCACTTCAGCAGCTGGACCAGCAAATTGAAGAGCTCTCATAGAAGGCAACACCTTCTTCTTTCTGATGAACTGTGATGTTTCCACAATTTGGTCTTCTAGTTTTGGATACTTCTTAACCATCATCTGTACATACCTGTCAATAATCTCGTCCCAGGTTTCTCTTCTTTTTAACTCTGAAACATACTTTGCATACTTACTAAATACTGTCAATTTACTCAACGCATCCAATCCTAAATCCATAAAATTTTGTATTTTTTAAAGGGTGAAAACTAAAGGGTCACAAATTTAACTCATGACCACTTAAATTCCAAGAGAAACGAAAAATTCTAGCTAACTAATTTCCTTATTAGTGTGCCTAACTCTTGGTTATTTGGATTGTCTTTAACTAACCTAGTTATTTCCCTATTCAGATACATAATCTTCTCGATGTATAGAGTGGCATCCATTAGTTCTTGTTGAAGATGATTCATGTAATTGTCTACATTGTTGTTCTCCAGAGTGGTTCCGTATTTAGCAATACCCACCTCGCTTCTACTGATGTATTTGTCAACTACTTGTTGTACTATCTTGTCTTTCATCATCTTTAACTTTTTTAATATCAAAAGTTGCATTTACAGACAACTGTATCTGATCTGATGTATAATGCCTAACATATCCTCCTTTGCACAGTGCTACGCACCACACATCGTTCTCAAACATTCCACTGTTTGTGACATATAAGGCATATCCATCCTTGTTTCCTTCTACCAACACTGGGATGGGTTTAGAAAATTCAAGCATCATTGTCTTCTATAAGTGTTATGTTTAATTTATCATCCAGTATTTGAAAGGCACGTTGAACAGCAGCTGATTCAGCTTCTCTTCTAGAGGAATAGGAGTTAAGATTTTTAACAGTGTTCACGTTCCATGAAAACACACCATTTACGTGTATTATATTGATTATCACACCGTTATCATCAAACACATCAAATAACACTCTAGGATTGACATCAATGAGTTTAACCAGCTTATCGTTAGTAATTCCTTGCTCACGCATGAGGTTTTTGAAATTATCAGGAAGCTCCTGATTCTTGAATGATTCAGCCATCTTATCCATAAACCAATCTCTCACGACTTCTGTGGCAATTGGATACAAATCTAATAATTCGTTTGTTGTCATGTTGTTACAGATTTAAGTTCTTCATGTTTTAATTTCCACCAATCACGCTCGAAGCTGTGCTCTGTTGGTTCATCTCTGCCGTTGGCTATAGCTTCCTGATATAGAACATCATGCATAAAGCTTACCATCTCGGCAAAGTCTGTCACTTTGTCCATATCAAAACGATCCATCATCTTGTTTATCAACTCATGATTGTACATACTCTTTAAGTTTTTCAATGTTTAGAATCTCATTTTCTTCTTCAAACCCATGCCAAACTTCCTGGTTATCCTCAAACTCTACGCCTAGCTTCTCCTCCCAGAACTTGATAAGATCTTCTGTCCTATTAAAGACACGATACTGCAGGCTTATTTCATCCTTGTGCAGACCATTTTTCTTAATCTTTATCACCTTTGGAAAGAGTGCTTGAAAGCTGTTAGAGGTCTTGGAATATTTACTTCTTTTAACAAGATCGAAATCCTTGGCAAATTTACTATCTAATTGATAAACTACAACAACATACCCTTTCTCATAATCATAGTCATCAATCAAACTCTTGGTTCTTTCATACTCACTGTCTAGAAACTCCCTAAATTTATCTAGGTCTGCAGGTTGGAAGAGCAGATAGATGCAGTTTTCATATTGCACTTCTCTGTTTCCATCCTTAACATAACCATTGATAAAGCCATTTTCCTTAAGCGCATCCTTAGGCACCTTTAGTGTTGGCACCATAAAGATGCTGGTTATTGTCTTTTTTATTTCCATCCCATAATGTTTACTAATCCGTTACTCAAACTGTTTTCTCTGCCAATGTTCCATACATTGTTATCAAGAGCCCATTGAAGGTCTGCAATGATTGTACGCACACCTTTATATTCTCTATTCTTATGGGTGAATCCACTGTATGCTGAGTCTAAGTCATCATACTCCAGTGTATATATCAACGGATTGTAATAGTTGGTAGAGTCACAAACAATAAACTTTGGAGGCAATATCTGATATCCAGTCAGTTCCTCATTAGTTTCCCTAAAGTGTGTAGATGCCCAGAAATAGAGACAGGCTTGAATGTATGCTCTACGATAGAGATAGTATTCTTCTAGGAAGTTTTCTACACTCCATGTACATTTAAGGTCATACACTTGGATGGTTTTAGCTTCATGGTCCACTATTAATTTGTCCATCATACTCTTAAACTTCATGTCATCTATTTCATAACCTTCCACTTGGAGCTGATTGTATACACTATACCTGCTGCTGCTCACCAGATTTACTACATCCTTTGTAACAGGATTGTTACGTAGCTCTTCTACGATCTTTTCAGCATTAGTTACATCTTCTGCTGTCACCACTGTAAGGCCTCTAGCTTTCACTGTACGCATCTCATTGTAATAAATCTCTGCGTCAGATCCTACGAACTTGCTAATGACAGCTTCGTATTTAATCTTAAACCCTGAGTCTACATATGCATCTTTGGATATGTCTTCAAAGGTTCTAGTGATGTTACCATAATCATCTGTAGCTCCTTTTGTATGCTTATACAAAGCATTTACAAAAGCTAACATAAGTGCTGATGGAGCTTCTACACAAGATGACATATAGAATCTTTCATCAAATATCTCTGGCTCCAATAACAATGTTTCCACCACCCTACCTGTTGTGGCTGCCTGTGTATCTTTATCCTCTACATCTTCACCCAAAACATACTTACGATAGTATTTCTTTCTATCCATGCTGAATTCCTTCAAGCTGGACGAACTATCAAGCATAACAGCTCGATAGGTTGCTTCTGTTTTTGTTGTTCCTTTAATCATGTTGTTTTTGCTTTTGGAATTAAACTTTCCCCTGTTGTAGGGTTTCCATATACTTTTATGTCATTCTGATCCACTGTTCTTAGTTCTCCTGTGTGATAGAAACGAACAACAAACTGAGGATTGGAGTGGATGCTACCTGCTATCATAAACAAGACCACTCCATATCCTAGTTCTACCACCTCAACATCAAATGGGTTGAGGATTTCATGAATAGTTTGCACTATCATTTCTTGGTTTGTTTAAAGGCTTCAATAATTGAATTGTACACAGCTCTCACTTCTCTAGGGACACGAGCAAAGAACCACCTCACCTCTGGAGCATATTCATTCCCTCTTGGATCTACACCCTGAGGATCAATAAGCCAGAAGTAATGGCGCTCTCCGTTAGATTCTATATATCCCTCATGCCACACCTCTACGAAAGAGTGCTCTTTGTTAATCACTATCTGATTAATCTCTTCATTTTGCTTTTCCATTCTTTTCATTTTGTGTTTTAGTATTGTGTTTTGCTCTATTACGAACACTCCATCTACCACCCTTACTTAATTTTCTATAAGACTCTTGAGTATGACCTTGCTGAGCTAAAAACTCATCTGTTAATTCTATTCTAACTTTTCCTCTCATCTTTTGTTTTTTTATCATGACAGGTTACGCACAAACATTGCAGATGTTCCTTCTCACAGAACAAGCGCTCCACAAATCCTGGGAGGTCTTGTGCACAATTAAGGCTTCCTGCTGGGCAAATATGATCCACGTTGATTTTCTTTTCCTGAAACCATTTGTTACAGATTTTGCATAAATATTCATACTTCTGCCTCTTATTAGGACCTTTATAAGGCCTACGGGCTTCCATTTTGCATTCTGTTATAGGTTTCCAAAACCTGCTTTTCTGTCTGAGACCACTACGAATGAAGGACCAAAAGGCGCTTTCTGTCATAGTGCCAGCATTTCTAGGCCTAGCAACCCTTGGTTTGCTGGACCCACGTTTATTCTTGATTGTCATATAGTTATAATAAAAGAGTGCCACAAATCTATGAAGAAATGTGACACTCTCCAAATATATTAATCAAGAGGGACGATGCGCTTGCTTATCTCGTTCTTCATCTCATCCAAAGAAGCTACAATGTTCTCTATTTCTCTTGTAGAGATGTGAGGCATGTTAAATTCATGCTTCTTGCTCTCTGCTACAAAACCATCTTTTGCTTTCTCTGTTAGATCTTCAAGCTCACGAACAGCATAGCTGTCATCCAGCTGTAATGTGTCAAAGTCCAAATCATGGAGTATGGATGTAGCTTCGTCACGAGGAACAGTCATGATTGGGAGATATTCCCAGCATCTGCCCTTTGATTCGCCAATACCCACCACCTTCATTGGGTTAATAAGGACTAACACAGACTGGTCACCACATCCTACATAATGAATCTCATCAGAGGTAAAATGCAAACCTTCTGCACCACAATCGTCTGTATTCCAACGACAGGCTTTAGGGTCCATGTTTACAGCTCTACCTACACGAATGTCAAATGTGTGTGTATGTGCATCTGTGAAACGATTTTCTGCTCTGTTAGGAAGATCAAGGTAGAGTTCTGTTAGATTACCAAGGTGTTCACCTAGGTCAGATCTCTTCACTGTAACTTCCTCATCTTCAGATGTAACATAGTCATCAGTGTCCTCATCCCACCACTCTTCACCTTCTAATAGTTCTGTAGTGTAAGTGTCATCAATGTGTAAGAAAGAATATACACCATCTTTTAGATACACCTCATACTTATCAGGAGCTTTCTTCCATACAGCTTTCACCTTGTTGTAAGCATTGCTAACAAACTGGACAAACTCTGTACCTCCATGGAGTGTAACCACGTTCCTGAGTGCAGCAAAGAATCCCTGCTTGGTGATTTTAAAACTATTCTTCTTGAGGAAGTTGTATAGCTTATCTGCTATTTCTGCTCTTGGATTCAAGCAACACCACATAAAGAAGCGCTTGAGAGATTGAAACTCATCATCATTAGCCAGAGAATAGTTGTTAAATCCATTTCTGCTTGCTATCACGAGGAACTCCTCAACCAAAAGCTGTGGCAATGAGCGGTTGATACCTACAATATACACAGAATCTCCTTCCATACGGAAGTCTTCAAGCTGTGCAAGTTTTTCAACTCCTTGTCTAATAGCTCTAACTCTAGCCACATCTGCTTCATTTTTCTTTCTTTCAGCCACTACCTCCTGACAAGCAACAAGATTGAGGAGTTGTTCCTCTGTAGTTGCTTTACGAGCGTATTGAAAGTCATCGTTAGTAGCACCAGGCTTGCTGATGATAGAACCATCATTCAGAACAATAGTGAGCATGTCATTCACAAGCTTTATGCTTTTGTAAGGTTTCTCTGCTTCAGCCACAACACCAGTTGCATAATTAGGAACTCTTAATCCACTAACACCTACTGAAGTCCATGTGGTGTTATAACTTGGGTTATAACTTGGTTGTACAGGAGCTGGAGGATTTTCCATCCTTTCTAGCTGTCTTTGCAATTCTTTCATCTTAATGTCATGCTTAAGATCTTCGATCTCTTGTTCTTTTCTGGACTTAAACCAGTTCAGGCTAAAAATACTCATATGTGCTTTGTTTTTAATGTGTGTTAAAAGAAGGGGATTTCTCCCCTTCTTATTTAATCTTGTTGTACTAATTCTTCAACAGTTTCCGCTGTTAGCGTTTCCTCCAAAGGGAAGTCTTCATTGAAACGTATTTTGTAGTTTTTCCAATCTATTCTATGCTTGTGATATTTTAGCAAATCTACAAGAGCTTGAATCATAACTCTCCTTGATGTGCAATCATGAGAAGACATCTTTTCCAATAGAGTGTTTATGAATGGGAACCTCTCACAGATGCTTATTACAGCTTTACAATCAAAATAGACTGTTGCATCAAATGTACCAGTCTCTTTAGCTTGACTGATAATTGCGTCTCTCACAGCATCATCCATATACTTAAAATACTTTATTCTGTATTCATTCATTGCATCAATCTTATTCTGAAGATCTGTAGAGATGGATTGCAGAGCTGATGAATTGTTGAATATGCTTCTGTTCTCATCATAGAACTTATCAATCAGACACGCTGTTGCTATACGTTCAAATGGTTTATTCTTTCCTTCCATAAATTTACTAAAAGCTTGAGTTCACGTTCGCTGAGGATAGCTAGTTCCACATTCATACCACGCGTAGCCTTAAACCACTTATCCATCTTTTCAGCATCTTCCTGCTTACCGTATACAAGGATGAACTTTTTCTGGTGGAAATTAGCCATGTCATAGGTTTTACTCACCCACTTACAGTCTTTTCCATCTACCCAGCGTTCAAGTTCTGCAGCTTGCTTACATATCATCTCACCTTTTAGTTTAATCCTACGAGGACCTGCAGAAACACCTACACCCTTGATTTGACCAGTGTTAATGCGCTGCTTCTTCCTGCTATCAATAAACTCCTGACAAACCTCCATTGTGTCAATGTTTACAAAGTTGTCTACATAGTTCTTGACAATAGTCTTGAACTCCTCAACTCTTTGTCTCCATTCGCTCTTAGGATGCTTACTAAGTTGTAAGATGGTGTAATAATTATCATAATCACTACGACCAAATCTAGGACGGAAAGGAAAATCTTTCACCTTCCTAACAATCAAAGCATCTGTATACGAATCAGGTTGTATACTCTTGATGTAGTCTTTCTTCAAACCAGGAATCCTATCTCCATAATATACGTACACGGTGTGTTTCAGGTTCTTGATAGATGTAGTCTGATAGTAGCGCGTGCTGTCTCTCATGCTCTTGTTGTTCACATAGAACTTACCTTCATATTCTCCAAGGATGTAGTCCTGTAGTTTCACCAAGTGTTGCATGTCAAGGAGATTGATTCCTTTGAGTTTAGGCGCAGCTATTGCTATTGTAGAAAACTTAGACAAAGGATGTACATCCCAGTTGGATTTACCCACCTTTAGATAACGCTCGTCTCTGTTGAAATAATCAATCACTTTCTTCAAGTCTGTAGTTTCCTTCACTGTTTCATTGTATTTCTCAATGAAATAGTTAGCCGCATCTGTTAACTTGTTGAGAATCACCACCTTAGCCTCCTGTGTATATCTGATGGATTCTCTGTTGGGTGTAGGAAATATACCATCTGTCAAACTAAACCTAAGAGCTACAGGAAGACGAAGTGTATCGATTCCTAGTTTCTCAAAGTCAATAGGATAATAAACATTATCCAGACACAGGTGCATGTAGTTGTTACTAGCTAGTTCAGAGAACTGAAAATAGTCATGGCGTGTGATTACAAAATCATTACTAATACCATCTACATCAAAATACACGCTCTCAAAATAAGCCAGCTGCTCTTTAATTTTGTTCTCAAAGCTGTACCTATCATGATACTTGATAGGAACAATCACCTTGACACCATTAGGCTGATTTGTGGGTGTTTCATATAGGAGGTCAATAGTGTTGACATCCTCACCCTCGTACATCATATATTTACGTTCTATTCCATCCTTACGACATATGAAATAGAAACTTGATGAATACGATAACGGGGCTTTGAATCCTAGCCCCATCATGCCTAGTTCTGTAGCGCTGTTACGCTTTGTGCTCTTACCATACTTACTGATGATATTCTTTACGTCATCAGCATCCAAACCAATACCAAAGTCCTCTACAGAGAACTCATAGTTGCTTTCTTTATTCCTGCCCAGGGCAACAATAATGGGTTTATCAATGCCAGATCTGCGATGTGAGTCTAATGCATTTGATGCACATTCACGGATGGTGGAACCAATAGCGTCTGAATACAGATTCTTACTCAACATCTGCATCAACACCTGTGCAGAATCTAAGTCAAGGGACATTCCAATAGACTCATGTGACTCACCCTCTTGGTGAATCATTGCTTCTTTTTGCTTTTCTAAAATCATTTGTTCAGGAATTTAATTTTGATTAGTGCTTCTTTGGATTTTTTGTATTTTGCTAGTTGTTCTGGATTTGTAAATAGATTGTCTGGATCTGTCACCTTTAGGAGTCTGCTTTCATGATAGCTATTGAGATAGCTTTTGTAGAATGCTTTGGATGTAAAACCATGTTTTGTGAAATGTTCTGCTCTCCAATTAGTGTGATCACCTGCTTCAAATTTCTCAAACTGTTCTAAAGTATATCCAGGACTCCATATGCTATAATACTGCAGGGTGGTTTTATCTCTACCCTGTCCACAATACCAGCCATAATCTAACATACTGTTTGAGGCAATCACAATAAAGTCACCCAGTTCTAGGGTGAGATGTTCACTAATTTTTAAAGATTTCATTAGTCTTCTTTTTTAATTAACCAAATGTTTCTGTGATTAAGGTTTAAAAACTTCTCAACAGTGTAATTGTCTGACGCACAATATTCTTTTCTTGTCCATGTGCGTGTGGTTCCATTCCAGTTATTAGAGTAAGATACTTCTATCATAGCCACCTTACACTTCACTGATTTGTAATACACTTTGTTATTTAACCTATACGAAGGTTGCACCTTTTTTGGTTCTACGGGTCTAATTACCTTAGCCCTGGCAATAGTTCCCTGTACAGAGTAGAGGAATTCATCTCCCATCTGTAATTGTGTTACATCAATTTCCATAAATGTTGGTTTAGAATGGTGGCTCTTCGTATAGCCACATGATTTCGTAATTGTTGTTCTCCTTAAGAATCCTATTCACTAGACCAAACACACCCTCTGTATCCCAATCTGTATTCTTGTAGCTTGCGGAAGCTGGGTGTGATAGGGTGAAAGACCATGTAAATGGTGGAACATAGCGTTCATATTTAGCAGCATCTTTGCCTAGGAATATAAAGGGTACACCAGCTGTATCGAGCACATGCTCAAATAAATATTTGGTGAACGGTTCCCAAAGGGCAATGTGTGAGCCTGCTTTGTTGATTTCTGTGGTGAGTGCAGCGTTAATCATCAGCACTCCCTGCTTAGCTAGATAGCTAACATCAGGCGTTTTCTCATATTTCAGATTGAGACCATTGTATAGTTCTCTCTCTAATGCACCATAAAACTGCTCTAATGAAGGTTGCAGAGTTTTTGTGATGGAACATCCCATAAGTAGACCATCTGCTACATACATACCACTTTTCACAGTGTGGTAGGGACACATACCTATCATGACCACTTTTAAATCATCTAGTGATGTTTCTTTAAATGCTCTAAAAACACTAGAAGAAAGAGGGGCAATCTTCTTACCCCTCTTTGTTTCCTTTTTGAGAAACTCATAGATGGCATCACATTCATCACTCTCAATAAATGGTCTCATCTTTGTATGCCAGCTCTCGTGGAACTGGTCAGCGAATTTCTCCCAATTCATATTAAAATAATTCTAATTGTTCGAGTTGCATAATTGTAGGCACAGCATGAATCTCTGTAGGAGTCATTATAATCCCTGCTTCATTTACAAAGAATGTATGCGCATTGGTATGATTTCTCATCCAGAGACTAGGGTGTACTTCCTTCATAGCATAAGTGGTGTGCTGATAAAGCTCCCACAAGCTATTTGGTGCACCATAATCAAAGGACGGACTATCCATCTGACCTCTGATGATGTTCAATTGTGTACTCTCAATGATGTTTTCTTCAATAATCATCCTACCAATGAGCTCAGCTGTTGTACGTTTTGTAAGTTCAACATCTTTCATGTTCTCACGGTCTGATTGAATCTTCTGGAATGCATCACCAGCCTGCTTAATGTATTCTGTAATAGCGTTAGGAGTGAATGTTTGAATTTCTCCTTGATGCTTCTTCCTGAATGCGCCATAATCACCTGATACACAACCATTTTGACAAATGAATATGCTTGTACCAATAGCAAACTTTAAGCTCATGCTCTTGTCATAGCTATTCTGCCAACCAATCTGTAGCTGCATCTCACTATCTGCTACATTAGTGATGGTATATCTACCATTAGCCACGTTACCTTCTCTAGCAGTGCTGTATGTTTCTTTATCTAAATCAAACCCTGCTTGATGTATGCTTTCTAGGGTGAGATCGATTAGTTGCTGATGGCTAATAGGCTTGTATGTCTTTGTCTCCTTTGGAATTTCTGCTGTTAACAGCATGTCTTTTGCTGTAACGTATGACTTTTTAGTTTCCATTTTGTGTTAATTTAATTGGTATGTTTAAAAATCTTTGTAATATTCCTTCTAAGTTTTCTATACCTATGCATTCTATTTCATCTCCTTCAGATGTTGATAAGAATTCAATTTCAGATTGAATAGCATCAATTAATTCATGTACATTCATAATAACTCCTTTTTCTTTAAATAGTCTTCAATTGTTTGTATACCGTGCTCTTTTGCTAAATCAGCCCAATCCTTAATACCTTCTGACAAATACTTACGTGGGACGTTAGCATACTCAAAATCAAACAGCTTGGTTATCATTTGACTGTTCTTAACACCCACATCATCTGCATCAAAAGAAAGGATTTGCCTATCAGAGTTGGCTTTTAGATATTCTACATTCTCATCAGAGAAACATGCTACACCCTCATTCTGGACAGCACAGCAACACGGGAACACCTTTTTCATCACCATATAGTCCTTCTTGCTCTTATTGATAAAAGCTACAGAACAATTAGTGATGTCTTCCTTACCATCCATAGCGGTGATAGGAACATTATTGGGCACCCATTTGCTTTTCTTGTCTCCAAAAGGACGATATATCTTCCAGTGACCATCATATAGATATCCAAACCTGAGGTCAGTTTCCTTTAAGGGAAACCTCTTCCTGTTTAAGAACACCTCTTTGATGGAATAAACATTATTAGCTCTGAGATCGTCTAAGCTTTGATAGTATTGGTTCCAATAGGCTAGTTCCTCTTGTGTGAACTTGCGTGTAACCACCTGAATCAAAGAATAGCGCTTACCCAGGTCTTCTGGTTGCTTGTATTCCTTCTGAATAGATTTATATCGTTCTGTAGAAGTTCCTGGGAGGAATCCCAGTCCAAAATCTTTGTCTATCATCCTTAAGACATCATCAATGGTGCTCAGGTTGAACAAAGTCTTTACAAACGTAAAGCAGTCTCCACGTTTAGAGGTGTCCCCAAAGTCTATGAATGAGAGAAATCCCTTCTTATTACCTATTACAAAGGATGGGTTGCTCTCTTGTCTGAACGGTGAAAGCGTAGCATGGTTAATCTTCCAAGACTTATCTGGCATGTAGAATCTAAAGATGTCATACTCTGATATCTTCTGAAGAATAGCTTGAGGTGTGAGTCTCACCTTGATGTCTCCTTGAATCATTTGTAGTCAGTATACTGTTTTACTTCTTGAATATCTGAATTGGTGAGAGTGTTTATCTTATTCTTAGCCTCAAAGCGTTTGTCATTTAGAAAATAGACAGCTCTGGCTAGTTCGATAAATCTATCACTAAATAATTTATCTTTCTCCATCTTCCTAAGTTCATCCTCTACATCCCACAGTTGAGTGTTTACACCTATCAAATCCTCATATAGCTTACTTATACTATCAATGACGATGAGTGGACCCACTAAGGAAGTGAGAGATTCTATCTCATGTTGAACCTTTGAGAGTTTATCAGGGCTCACTTTTTGTCTTTTTATTTGTAGGATGGTGTATTTGTCTATCAATTCACCTACACTTACTGGGATTGTTATCATATATTAAAAAATTAAGCCCCTATTAGATTTCTCTAACAAGGGCTATGATTGGAGGAGGGAAATTTAAAAATCACCACCGTCATCAGAGAGCACTGCATCAGATGCCACAAGGTTATCTTCTGCGTTATACTGCTTTAGATCACGAAGGATATAGAAATCACGACAGCCATACTCGCCTGTCACATTAACCACAAAGCGCTCATGTGCTTTTAGATCTTTCAACTTCTTACCACGAAGTGCACTCTGTACTGTACCATCACTATAATTGATGAGGCGGAAGTTCTTCAGAGCATAAGCTGGCAAGAATGCCTTGTTATACACACCCTGATACTCTTTGCTTTCACCATCTTTCTCTTTCATAATAATAGTGGCAAGAGCACCGATGTTTGCGCAATAAGCACCATTCACTTGACCCTTCAACTCACTAACATTACCTTTCATCAACTTCTTCCAATCAGCCTGTAGAACAGAGTTTTCTTTCATGTAGTCAAGCTTACTTAACCAGGTGCGCAGGAATTCATAAAGTTCTTCTTCTCCTACATATGCTACACGATAATCACGTTTAGTAAACCAATCAGCTAAGTTGTTTGGATCATCAGCCCAAGAACATCTACCAATGTTGTTGATATATTGCTTCTTGCTACCGTCCTTATTCTCACGCTCTTTATCTTCTAGGAAGAACGTAGTTTTAAACTTATCACCACTCTTTGCATCTTTAAGCCAAACGTCAACACGTAAATACGTATTACCATCTCTGCTTTTGCCAAGATATTCTGTGGCCTTACTTTCTGCAGGAAGCTCAATGTCTAATACTTCCTTGTACTCTTCTGTTGTAGGATTAATGGCTACCACTTCAGCCTCAAATAATCCTACCTTTTTTGCAAACTCTTGTACCTGTTTCTGTTCTCTTTGATTGCCTTGAATCATTGCTTTGAATTTTGATTGTTAATTAATATGTGCTTTATTTATAATACTCGTCTATTGTATCTGATACAAGCTTAAGGTTGTTTACTATCTTAATCTCGCTAAACATACCGTCTGGGCTCTTGGCAGGATACTTTCTAAATTTGTTTGTTACAAAATAATAGTTTGATGTACCATCTTTAGTTTCCTCTACATGTGTATACAAACAAATAGTGAGCAAACCTTCTAGTCCAATCTGGCTATCAATCATCTTACCAGCGGTCTTAATCTTATATCCTATAATCTCTCCACCATCTTCTATTGTTTCAGGATGTGTGAAATAGAACACCTTTAAATCATCACGCAATTTGCGTGCAGTTCTGAACAGGTCCACCATATCTCTAGCCATAAGTGTGAACTTTGTAAATCCTGTCTCTGCAGCTTTCTCCATAAGGTTGAATCCCATGATGTAATTGCTGTCTTCAATGATGATGTTCTTGATGTGAGGAGCTTTTTCTGAGATGGTTTTTAGCCAACGTGTAATTTCGTTTGCATCATCAATCTCTTTGTAATTCTTGTTGTCTGCATTGTACAGTTTGTCTGCACCTTTGAATGGTAGTTCTTTCTTTGCTACGTTGATAATGTACGTTTCTTTTGGGTCCAAATGCTTGATAGAGGTTGATTTACCTGTACCTGTGTGACCCACAATTCCAATAAGTTTACTTGACATGTGCTTTAATTTAGTTTGTGATTCAATGTCTGTAAAGATAATAAATCTGTGTCAACTAAACAAACTTTATCTTGCTTTTATCAAAGAATTCTAGAGCTTTTCTTAACCAATTTTTCTCCACATCCTCTGTAGAACATACAATGTATATGTGGGCTTTCTTATCAGGAGTGTCATATTCCATAGCCATACACCTGTTAATTTTCTGAGCTAGATTCTCTCCATTACTATCGAAATAATTGATAATCACACGATTGAGTGGTTTGTACGTAACACCTGTGTTACCTATCTTCACCACAGCCAAATGATTACCCTCTCCTAATGCAAAGTTGTCAAATATACCCTTCTCTGTTTTTTTACTGTGATAGGAAGGAATGCCTAGCTCATCAGCTATTTTAGTGACACCACAGAACACTAGTACGCGTTCTTCTTTGTGTATCTTAAGTAGTTCTCTAGTCTTGTTTAGCTTTGCAATGCTATTCTGAATAATGCGCATCCTTGCGAGTCTCAAGAACATAGTGGATTTACCTTCCCTCTCTAAGTTGTTAATCACCCAACCATAAGCGTCAAACTGACCTTTCTCTGTTCTCTTCTTACCTTTGTAGTCATTCACACGCTTGTTATCTAGAGGAACCTTTACCACCGTGATTTCATAGTTTACAATAACGCCTTCCTTAATAGCTTCTTCAATGGTGTATGTGGCTACAACACACAAATCTAAGTGTTCACAGAGTGTATTCTCTGTCCATTTAGATAGCGTGCCCGTAAGACCCAACACAACATCATTGTTCTTAAGGAGGTCTTTGGTTGCAAACAGTTGATTATCAGATAGTAGGTGTATCTCATCGATTACCACCATGTCATATACGTTCTCTGTATACTTGTGCAACGATAAGTGTGTAGTGAATGTAACATTACTGTAATCATACATACGTGTTTTAAAGTCTATCTCCCACGAGTCCTT
>Ga0315284_10003870_pt1 | contig 21246 bp, 25 predicted proteins | sample YL17G09_16_MG_FD_203696 | JGI IMG/M metagenome (GOLD analysis project Ga0315284, IMG submission 203696) | Sediment microbial communities from Yellowstone Lake, YNP, Wyoming, USA - YL17G09_16 | ecosystem: Environmental > Aquatic > Freshwater > Lake > Sediment | place: USA: Wyoming | collected...
CGTTTCTCGACCCCTGTCCAATCAAAGGGTGCATCGGAGTCTTAGAAAAGAAGCTGGATGAGGAAACTCAAGAGGACCTTGGCTACAGGGTCTGCAGCAAATGCGGATTGGTGAAGTAAATGTTCTGCCAGAAATGTGGCGCCCTAGAAGTCAAGCACTCATGCGGCTATAAATGCCTGCAGTGCAAACCTAGACCAGAACTCACGCAGTGGAACGGAAACCTGCTCAAAGAATATCTGCTGGGTACGATCGAGAATCATAAGTGACTATGGGCGCGTGGAGGAATTTGGTAGACTCAGGGGCCTTAAAAGCCCCTGGTCGAAAGACCGTACCGGTTCGAGTCCGGTCGCGCTCACTTTAACTGGATATTTATGGCTTCCTGGATCATCACAATTCCCAAAAGCGTCACTCTGGCCAACTACCAAGTAGAGATTGACCAGGCTGATCGTCTTGGCGCGGTCCTAAACTACCGTGTCCCTCACGACCCCGGTGTCAAGAAGGGTGATTTAATCTGGGTTTGTTATAAGAAGCGGGTTCGTGGCTTTATGAAAGCCGTTGGTTGTGTGCATTACCCGCATGGGTTTACTTGCCCATTCACTGGCATCGTTTGGCCAGCCGGGTGGTATGTGCAGCGCACTGGACCGTTTATACCGTCGTCAGTCCAGTACATGCAGTCTTTCCGAGGAATTAGACGGTACTATGGTTGCGATGAGATCCCAGAAGACGCTTGAAAATACTGAAGTTGTCAGGGAGCTGATTCAAAGGTTCCCGGACCACACTGTCGCTGGTTTGGCCAAGGAGTCTGAGTTTAGCAATCACTACCTCAGCTGGCTTATCTATTCCAACGCTGGTTTATCCAGATTATACAAACCAAAACGCCGCGACTATTCGACACTGGTGCCGTTGGAGACAGTACTGCAGACCGTACATGACTACCCACATTATACTGCTAAGCAACTAGCAAATCATCTTGGCATCAAGCCAGTCACAATGTATCGGTACATCTCAGCTTATCCGGAGATCGATGCCGCTTATAAGCGTAAAAAGGCTGGATTAAAGACCCCCAAGCACTACCACGCGCTAGCGGAGCAGGCCAAAACCGATCCAGTAGTTACGATGGCCATGGCGGAGCAGGCAGGAGTGCCTTTCCAAACTGTGGTGAAGTATGCACAGCAGTATCCAGAACTAGGCCTAGTCTACAAACCCAGGCAGAAGATTCTGACCGACAAAGCGTTAATCAAGAAGGTCTGGCATGAGTTTAGGACCACCAAGCTGTCAGCGTTCGCTGTGGGCAAGAAGCTTGGCATTCACTACCGGGCTATCTACCGGGTCATCCACAACGACCCGGATTTGCAGGCTCTATTTCGGCTGCGAAAAACTAAGCCTTAGGTTTGCGGTTCCAACGATTGCCACATTTTTGGCCGGTGGTTTGGTTCCTGTGGCGGCCAGACTTCTTCAGGTCTGGGCTCCTGAACAACTCCAGCTTAGAGTAGTCGCTAAATGCCTCTTTGGTAGAACATACTAGAAGACGTCTAAGCTTCAGATAGTCATTTAGATTCGCCCCGACATGTTTCACGGCTGCCTCAAGTGTGTAGCCATCACAGACTAGCGACTCGACTTTATTGAATAGAGTTACCTGGGCGTCGGTCACAGGTTGGTCTGTCAGCGGCCTGGTCTTTTTGGTGGGCGTCCGGACTGGATCTGCGCAGATTTCGCTCAGACTGGACATTTGTCTCCGAACAGACGATAAGCAGCGAGTCCAAGAAGAATCGCATCGCTTACATCGTCTTCTTTTTGCATAAGTTTGATACCAAACTGTTCTTCGACAACTCTGATGGAAAAGTGCTTCGTTTTTTTACGCCCCGTAACCTTGCCATCTACCTTGACCCCCGACTTGATGATATTTTCGCGTTGCTCGTCAGTTAAGTCGGTTCTGGTCTGGATTTCGTCCCTTCTTTTTCTTTTGAGACGTCCGATTTTGGAGTTAAGCGCCTTCTCATCGGCGTTGGCGTTGGCGCCTACTGCATTGCGCCAACACTTGTTGGTTAATATAACAGTTTTTGCCGGATGTTTTCTCAATTCATCAAATACTGCAAAGTGAATGAACTCCAATAGTTTTTGTACTGTTCTGTTTCTACCACGACTCGTGTCCTCCACCACTATCAAATCGGGGTTGGCCTCGGCGACTTTAACTGCGACGTCTGCTGCTATGGCGCGTGCTACTGTAATTAAATTCTGCGGAAAAATTGCTGGATAGTCTGTATGCTTGTTAATATTTGCAACCCAGTTATCCACCTTGTGGATGATTACCCCATAGGTTGACAGCTGGCCATCTGTTAGTACAGCATATCCAGTGCTAAGCGCTAGGTCTAGACCTAGGATGATCATGAGTTGTTCACCACCTTCTGTAAATTAGCCATGGTATCAACGTCACAAATTTACACCGCAGTCCCACACTGTGAATCTCTTCATATCCTTTGACACTTCATGATAGTACCGGTCATAATACCTAGCTATCGGCTCCGAGATATCAGGCTTGATTTTAACCCACTTCAAGTCATTACCCCAAACTTCTTGACGTTCCGCCAAAATTTCAAGGTTCCGCCAAACCGTTTCTGGGTCGTGGACGTACTCATTTTCAAATACAAAAATTAAGTTGATTCCGGCCTTTTGGCAGAGTAGTTTTTTGTCCTGACTCTTGTATTTGAACCTGTCGCGAAATTTTCCCCTTTTGGATGCCACTTCCTGCGAATGCCACATGATACCGTGGTATTCAATACCAAGGTTGATTTCTGGGACTAATACATCAATTTCCCGGCCACCTGGCATGATATCACGGTTTCTGAATTCTACTAAAAATCCTCTAGACTTAAAAAACTCGCCTATTGCAATTTCTGGGTCAGACAGCTTCTGATTTGCACATAATGAACACCCATGGCCCTCGTACAGATACCGCAAAGTGGTCTGGAACACATGACCCTCTGAGCACTGCACTGTGAATTTCAGCCTTTCGGCAGCGTTGCCAGTTGCATTCCCAGTGGCGGCGACTAATTGTTTATAACTCCAAAGGTCTAGGATAGTGATGTTTTGGTCAACCGGGCAACAAACGCCAGTGGATGGGTAGAATTTACTGAGACCACCCTTTTGACTCAGTGACAAATCGCGAAGTGTGTAGGTGCCAGCCCTACCGCAGTTTATACATGTTGCACTTATTCTATTATCCATCTTTGAGGTGATGGTGAGGTGTGGATACAATGCCCGCACATTGTCCACCCAAATATTGCCGCGAGCCAAACATTGGTGACACTTGTGATGACTTTTAAATAAACCAAAGCGTTTTTTCATGGTGTGTGCACGCGGGCAGACGTAAGTGAGGATAGTATCTTCTGTTTGATATTTATCAATGTCAGGACAGGTCCACCCTTTTGACTCAATAAATTTTTGGGCGCCGTTTTTCCCGACTATTTTTCCTGATTGGTAGCACTTTAGACAGCCCGAGGTAGAGTAAAGAACAGCACCTATTCTTTTGTTGATGATGTGACCATTAGCACATCTTAACAGGCTTGGGGTGTTGTGACCATTAAATTTCCCTATTAACTCAAAGCCCCTCGCCGCTAGTCTGGTTTCTATGTCATTCACTTTCATTTGCACCTCCACCTAGTCGTGGAGTTTCAAGTTAAGATGGAATGCTAAGCAACCTTAGTTTTGATGTCAGTGATACATTCTTTTTATATTACTAAAGGTTTGGAGATAAAGTATGGCTGGTTCACCCGCTCTCCCTGTTCTCGCTACAACAAGATATCTCACGCCAGGCGTCTATATTGGCGAGCTGATTATTCCTCGCGCCGGTGGCAACCTGAATGCTGATGCCCGCATTTGCAACTATGTCGGCCAAGGCTCGCGCCTGGCAACCGGCAAAAATCTCGCTATTCGTCGCTCATTTTTGTTCGCTCAGCAATTGACCTTTCCTAAGAGTTCTCCCTTTGTGGCGACACTGCCATTTCCATCTGACGGCGTCCGGAATGCACCAACCCAGATCTTCAACTCGATCACCGGTGTGGCCATTCTCCCGGGACAGTGGACGTACCAATTAGTTGGACCTGACTGGCTGCAGGTGGTGATCAACCCGTCTATATTTGACCAGACGGCTAACTACAAGATTGACTATCAGTCCACCTCCACGGCCATTCAGGACCCCATCCCAGTAACCAATCTGCGGACTATTAGTGCTGTTGGGTTAACGCAAGACCGCAACCAGTTTGGTGATTTCAGAGACTTCTTCGTCCCATTTCAGTTTACTGGTCCTAATGCAGCTACCACCAACTCCATCACAGCGAGTTTTCTAACTTCAGTTTTCCCAGATGCAGGAAACACTGGTGGTTCAGCTGTGTCGATTGACGGCTCAGCATCGTACAATCACAAATACAATCGGTTCTACGAGTTGGACTGCGTTGCAGCAGCGGGTGTCTCTGGCTCTTTCACTGCTACATTCGCTTGGAAATCAGGCATGTACTCGGGTGGCAGAGAGTCCCTGCCGCCAACGCCACTGAACGCATTCGATGCGATGCCAACCATATCTGTGGATGAGGCTAACCCACTAACATTGACCCCAGCTCTAGAGTTGGGCATTGTCCTGAACGTGGCGTTCACCGGCACCAACTTCTCAGTTGGTGATAAATTCTATTTCAACGGTGTTGGTCCAGGATTGCTTGAATTCGACGGTCGCTTAACTAGTTCCGGCCAGTACACCACATTTAGTCCCATCACTCCGACACCACAGCCAGGGTCAACTGGACTGCTGACCTACGCTAGCACCAACGACTACAATGGCACATTCAATACCAAATTTCGTTTAAAGGTCGTTGCCTCTGGTGGCGGTATTGGTTCCCGGACAGTGACGTTCGTGTGGGCACAATATGGTGATGTTATTGGGGCCAACGGTGCAATTGTGGCGACTGAGGCCAGTGGTGGTGATTTCTCGCTTACTCAAGCGGTTAAACTCAATGCTGGATTCGGTGTCAGCAACTTCGCTACTGGTGACGTCTTCGACTTCGCTGTGGAAGCCCCTAGAACTTTCTACCAAGCGAAAGACGATCGGGTTTACAGCCTGACTATCGCGACGGCCACAAATCCAGGCGCTGACTCTGGCACAATAACTGGTGGATACTCCACTGGTACCACCGAAGGTGGATTCGGCACTTGGTCAACAAACGTTAACCTGATTCTTGGTGTAGGCGCCCAGACTGGCTATTTCCAACTTCCTGACAATGCTGCCATGTTTGTGCGTAATGCGATGCGCGGCAACGTCAACGGTACATCATACACCACCACGGACAAGTTTGAAGCGGCTGTGACGTCTCTTGCGGTGTTGGACTGGTCGCTTAGGGCGAAAGAGGAGGAGATTTTCGATATAGCAGCGTTCCTTACTGACGTTACTGGGACAATCACTGGTACTGCTGGTAATCGCTACGTAATCGTCGGCAATATCTATGATGCAGGAACAGTTGCCGTAGTAATTGACTCCACCAGTGTTCCGGTAGGTTTTACTGAGGTCTCGAATTCGAGATTTATCAATCTTGGGATTGCACCGCCTAGTAGTTCAATTCGGGTTAGTTACACCTACAAAGGAGCGGAGCCAGACCCAGGACAGTTGTACTACCTGTCCGGAAGTTTCTTGCGCGGCGTCAACCTGTATAACCTACCAACCCTCATTCTCGATCGGGAAGAAGGTCGCACGTTCCTTGGTCCAGCCGAGACTACTAACCATTTGTACATTATGAATGAGTTGGTATTTGATAACAACGCACCTGGTGCTTATTACACTCAAGCGTTCGACACTGACGGTGACGGCGTCATTACTATCACCGATATGGAGGATGCACTTCTTCCACATGATGCCCTCAAACGGGTCACTGATCTCTGCGTTCTCAGCCATCTAGAGGCATTGTCCATTGCGATGTCTCTTAACCTCAATGGTAACGACCCGTTCAATGCCAGAGAACAGATTCTGTGGGTTGGTGCTCCGATCGGCACCCCTATTGGAGATGTTGACACCCCAAGTTCGTTGGTTTATTTGGCCAAGGTGACCTTGCAAGTGCCGCCAACGTCGCCAGCCCTAGGCACAAGAGTGTTGGTGTCGCCAACGCATTGTTCCAAGGCTATTGCTCTGTCTAGTGGTGGGACTCAAAACATTGATCTAGATGGAAGCTTTGTCGCAGGTGCGACATCAGCGTTGGTTAACTCGTTTGCAGACCCTGCAACCACCATTCTGCGTCAGAACCTTAATGGGTTTATTTTCGTTCAGACCTACAGTGACACCCAGAATCTACAGTTAGGTGCTGCGTCAATCGCCTGGATGTCTAGCCAAGGCAATAGTGTATATCGGTTTGAAGAAGACATCACGGTACACGTTGACCAGGGCGAGGAATTCCAACTAATCTCTGCCACGACACAGAAGCAGTACGTAACGCGAGTTGTACGTCGCCAAATGGACGCCAGTTCGATTTCGGTGGTGACGCCTACATCTCAGGCAGCAGTTGCTCTCATCCGGTCTAACCTCGCTGGCATCCTGACAGGCCTCTTGGGCCGTGGTCTGGTAGCACCGTGGCAGACAGAGGACGGAACACAACGAGCGTTTGATGCAGCCAGCGATATTCTGATTTTCCGTCAGACTGGCACTCTCACCAGGTACAACTTCCTCTATGGCTTCTTCATAAGGGCACCAATAAAGTTGCTCACAGGCCTCTTTAGGGTTAATACCACAGATTTCGGAATATCTGCATAAAAACCCTACACACGTTTTAAAGTAATAGGCGCAAACAACAGACTCTAAAAGAGGAGTGGAATAGTCCACTCCTCTTCTTATATGATTATCATGATGAACCGTGTTGAAATAGAGTCTCAACTGCCTAATGGTTATAAACTTATTTCGCCTGACTACGGAGTTCAAAACACCAAACTATATATTGAATGTGGGAACGGACACCATTGGAGGACCGCTAGGCTTTCAAACATTTTGCGTGGTATCAGGTGCCCTGAATGTACCAAAAATGTCTACACCACCTTGGACCCTGAGGCGTCTAAAGCCAAGTTTTTGGCAAAAGGGTGGGAGGTAGCTGGTGAATATGTTGGCGCGTGGGTCAATACAAAGTTCAGATGCGTGGTCTGCGGCTTCGAAGTAATGAGGTTGCCAGCCAACTTTAAGGGTGGGTGTAGTAACTGCAAGACTAAAGATATCATAACGAATTATGGTAACATTATTGACAACATTTTGAGAAATGAACAATTATCGTATACATTAAGACGAATCTTCAAAAGAGGAAAGAAGTTTATAGCAGAGTTCTCACTGCCTAATGGATTGATTTACACTAATTCAGTGAAAAATTTCACAATTCGTGGTCAACGATGGTGTGGTGATTATGGGAACAAGAAGCTTGAGCAAACCACAGTGTTTAGGGCAATTGTTGCTGCTGGATACTCCATTGCACCTGGTCAGGTGTATAAAAATAGTGCCTTGCCTATTTCAGTGGTCTGCCCTAAAGGACATCCTTCGCAGCTATCATTCAATAATTTTTCACGTGGCTTAAAGACACGAGGGTCACCGCCTTGTTTGGACTGTGCTGGGACCAGGTCTTTGTTACCGGAGGAAATTATTAAACGGGCTGCCAAACATAATTTGGAGGTTGTTAACCCCGAGGTCTATGAGAATCAGGATACTATACTAACCTTCCGTTGTAAGGTACACGGCGAGCACCAAAAACAGGCAGCACTTGTGTCTGACTACGGCTGTCAACAATGCGCCCTTGCATCTAGTTCTTCCAAAGCTGAACATCAGATTTCAGATTGGTTGTGCAGTTTAGGTGTAAATGTTGAGCAAAACGTCATGGGTTTGATTGGAAACAAGGAGATAGACATCTATCTACCTGACTATAAGGTCGGTATTGAGTATTGTGGGCTTTGGTGGCATAGCACCGTTGTCAAACCGGACACAAATTACCACTTAAAGAAGTGGGAGCTAGCCCAAAAAGCCGGTATAAAATTATTAACTATCTTCGAGGATGAGTGGACTCATGACCAAGACCAAACAGAGCGGTTAATTCTGTCAAAACTTGGTAAACTAGAGGTTTGTGAGGGACCTTACCAAGTGTCAACAAATTACGACAGTCCAAATATAAACGTTGGGTTGTTTTGTGGGTCTGACCCATTGCTCACTTGGTGTTTAACTGACAACCGTACATCGCTCAAAATCGAACGGATAGTTGGGCGAGCACAAGTCAATGATGCCGGGATAAGACTGCTTTTCTCAAAGGTTGCAGAGCTAGCGCAAAGTCGTGGTTACCGAAAGATTGTAGGAGAAACGGATCGCAGGGTGTCTACTGGCAAATTGTTTCAAAAATTGGGGTTTGGCCGCACTGGTCAGTCAGAACCTCGTAGCCATGCTATTACCGGCAACCGGATAGTTCCAATGCCTAAAGATGTTGAGTCACAACGAAGGTGTAACTACATCTACGACTGCGGGCATGACCACTGGTCTTATTCTTTATTATAAGAGTCCCCTTGATGTCTTAGGCCTGATAGGGAATTGGGCCTGGAGGCTTCGGCATCCAGGCCCTTACTCTATCTGAGGTTTATGTTAAACGGGCAACCCTGGAGGCCCCAATGGCGGAGTTTGGTAGTCCGGAACAAAAGACAGCCATGCGTGAGTTATACGACGCGATTCGGGAGTACAACCGGGTTTGCGACGAACAGGGTGAGGAGAAGGCTAAGCCATATCTAGACAAGGTCGATGATCTCACTGAAGCGTCTGGCGTTAGTGAGGCCGACGTGATCAGTTATATGGAGCAAGACTGGGAAAAACTAAGGAAGTCGAAGGACAAATCGACCCATATCAGCGGGTTGAAGAAGTCAGTCGCCACGGTGCTGCTTGCTAAGGCCGGCATCCGTGTCAAGGATGGCAAAGTCGCCATGGCCCAGACCGCCCAGGCTATTGCTGTGTTGGCTAGGCATGCGGCCAAGGCTGATGGTGGGAAATTGTGGACTCTCTGCAAAATTGGCTATAAGGGTCAAACCCCGCAGCCAGCCTTCACCTTCAATGCGACGGACATGGCGGACGCAGTCAGTAAGGCAAAGAACTGGTGCCGCTACCACTCTATGAACTATGAGCGCGATGCCACGGTTAGGGAGTCACAGGGTGTAGAGCTGAACTGGCCACCCAACAACGACTGGGTGAAACTCGCCAAGGGTGCGGTTGTTGATCCAAAGACGTTCGCAAGCGCACTGGCTGATGAGGTTTCTAAAGCCGTTCGTGGCGTCAAAGGTCTTAAATACAAATGCCTTAAATACGACGCTCAGTCTAAGACCATCCTGATCCTCATTGACACTGAACGCCAATTTCGTCATCCTGATGAGTATGGCGGCGATGAGATGGAGCAGAGCCCTGAGTACGCAGCGGTCGAGGACGCTACAAGCAAGGTTTTTGGAATAATGGACACATACATGGGAAAGTATCCAGAATTTCAATTCGAGATGTGCAGTGACTCATCGGGCGCCGTGCGGATAGCCAAGGTGACTGCAGCAAAAGAAGTTCTTGAGCCAGAGCTAGCCTTAGTGGAGCATCTTAAGAAAGGCGACAAGATTAAAGCCCTTCACTCTATTGGCTCTGTAGCGGAGGGTGAATATGGTGTTGTCGTGGGGCCAACGAAAGACAGGGACTGGCTGATCGACGTTAAGTGGGAAAAGGCTGGAGTTCGTCAACTGGGCAGCAATGGAATGAGTTTGATTCGCCGGGTAAAGTCTACAAAGGCAAAGCCTATGCGATAAAACAAAAAAAAGACTCATGAAGAGGAGTGAGTTGACGCCTGATGGCCATGTTGGTTAATGGCAACGTTGAATATGCCAGTCAAGGAAACCTCTTCGTATGGGCTATTTTTTGCTGCTTGTTGCCATAATTGGTGAATTAGCGGGGACCGCTTTATTAAAGGTCTCAGCTGGATTGACCCGACCCATCCCCGCTGTTAGTGCATTAGGTAGCTATCTTATCTGCTTAACCTGCTTAAACTTCTCCCTAAAGCTGCTAGAATTTTCTTTTGTCTATACTGCGTGGGCTGCTATCGGCGTAACACTATCGACTATCGTAGGTTATGTAATATTTGACGAACCCCTGACGTTGACTGAGATTTTTTGGACAGGGTTCACTCTTATTGGGGTATTGGGGCTAACAGTAACCAAAACAGGGGGGTAGTAGCATGAATCGCAAAATACTAATCACAGGTGCTACTGGAATGATTGGGGGCGAACTTGCTCTCAAATTAATGGAAACCGATTCAGTTTTCTGTTTAATAAGGGGGGTAAACCAGGAAGCTGCCGTCGCTAAGGCGGTGGCGAGGGGACTAACCAAAGCATCTGTAGTTCATGGAGACTTGACAGACCCACAGCTACAATTGCCTAGCGGACTGGACCTAGTGATTCACGCCGGGGCGGAGACCTCATTCAATCAGGACGAAAAGTGTCAAGACACTAACATTAAAGGAACGTCCAATCTTCTTGAGGGTCTAAAGGCTGTCGGGTTTACTGGCGTATTTACATACATTAGTACCGCGTGTAATGTTGGAGAGGTTTCTAATGCCTGCTTAAAGGAGGACGATGGGTGTCTGCCTAACAACCGCCATCACAACAGCTACACCCTAAGCAAGGCCCACGCAGAGATCTTAGTCAGGGAGTCTGGAGTTAACTTTTTAGTTATCAGACCCTCTGTTGTTATGAGTGCTGGAATTGAGAACACTAACTTCGCTAAGCAAATCTTATGGTTTGCCCCGCTACTCCAAAAATTTAGCTCCCTTCCATTGCTTAGCTACTCCAGGCTGGACGTTATTCCTGTGGACTTTCTTGTGTCCTCGATTTTAGGGCTGGTGAACAAGCAGACCCCCCTGGGCTACAATTGTTACAACATTTCCGCAGGTAATCAGGCACAAATGTTAAAGGAGTGGAAAGTTGAAATAGAGCAGTTTTACCCACCGACAACGCCGTTGTCGATAGTAGACAGCCCTGCGGAAATGTTGGCGTGGGATGTTAAATCTCTGAAGTCGGATGCCCAAAAAAGAATTTTCCAGGGACTTAAGTATTACTTGCCGTTCTTTAACATGAACGCAGTCTTTGATAATGCCCGCCTTGAGGGGGAATTGGGCACACTGAATGTGCCAAAGATTAGCACCTACCTATCAAGCGTCTTCCGTCAATTGACGGAAGACTCCAGTTTGCGTGAGGCAGCATCTCCCTAATTTGTGGGAGCCTCGTTCAGCAGATAGACGGAGGGCATTTGGTTCGTAGCCGCAATATGCCAGTCACTCCCGCTACCTAAGGCAACATACCAATATTGCACCGTGTATTTGTCGTCGGTGAATGCGGTATCCGTCCAGACTGGCACCAGCCGGTCCGCAGCCCAGGCAAACTCACCATTGTCGTTGGCGGTGGTAACTTCGCTGCGAGTAGGCAGATGATAGCCTTCTGGTGCGTTAGCCACGGCGTCGGCCTGCGTATACTGCTGGGGCATGTACAGCCACTTTTGGGCCACAGGAGACCCATCCGAGGATTGGTCTTTGATCGAGTCGGTTTGGCTTTGTTCCACTGTCACGTCCACTTTGACCTTGGTGCTGGTCGTCTTAGTGGTCGTCTTCGGCTTGGCCTCGGTGGTAGGTTTGGCTGGCGCGGGTTGAGCCTTGGCCGGCGCAGTGCCCTGGCACTGGTTGTCGTTGGCAGAACCAGACGTGCTGCTGGTCTGGGTCTGGTCTTTGCACGAGTTATCGCTGTTTAGGGCGGACGTGTCGATGGAGCCACAGCCCAACGACAAAAGAACGATGAACGCTAATGCCGATTTCATGACTTCCCCTTCTTTTTGGTTACGGAGTGAAGCCCCGGTCGGAGACCGTGACTCCGGACTCGTCATTGACGAGTGCTAAGGCTGCCTTGACTATGCGCTGATAGGGCACTTATCATTTCGGCCAGGATCTTCGGATTGGTCATGGGGTACCCTCGTTTAAGTCAAGAACACCTATTTCCTTTTCGGAACAGGTATCCTTGGACTTTAGGGGTATGTTAGAGGACTGACATTATCTGGACGGAGTGGCACCGGGAGGCAGAGGAGTCTTGAGCAGGGCGGTAGTCCATTCACGGTGCCCGTCGAAGTGCCAACTGGCGTACTCGATGGCCTCAGATATATTGAAAAACGGGCCGATAAACTTTACGCCATCGACCACGTTGCCGACGACAATGATGTGCTTAGCCGATGGTGATTTCAATGTACGGACCGTCGTGCGTAGTACCCCAGCGGTAGATTTTGGCTTCGCATCCTTGGAAGACCTGCGGCTGACGTTGCTCAAGAGTGGCCTGCTCTTTCTTTGGTAAGTAACCCACCTGCAGATCGTTGATCATGACTCTGACCGCTTTCCGATCATATTGATTGTCCGGCTCTGGGACCAGCTTGACTATAACTCTGAAATCAGGCTTCTCGGCGGCGTCGGCCATGACTCGCAAAGCATTGAGTTTGTAGTCGTCAACCTTGCGAATGCCCACAACCGACACAATCATTGGCTCGCTGCCAGGGGTTAGAGCGTCGTTCTTTTCCTCAAGAATGCCACTCATTTCCAACGACTTTGAATAGTTGATGGCGTCGGACATGGTGATCGGTACATCAGTCACGGAATACTCCAATATTTAGGCCACCAGTCTGATGGACCCTCTAGACTTTTAGTTCGCTCCAGGTCCACAGCGTGCAGAGCCTCGCCTAACGCCTTTTGTAACTCTGGCGTTACTGGCAGGCCTTGCGATAGCCGACCGTAAATGGCGTCGGATACTCCGCGCAACTGTTCAAAGGCATCAGATATTCAACTCGTCGAGGGCCAATCGTTTGAGACTATCGACATTGGTGACGTGCTCCCTGAGCATCTGGTCGAACTCAGTCTTAGTTTCCACTAGGACTAGAAACCTGGCGGTATTGATCTGACCCAGTCGTAAACACAGATCGGCCTCCTTGAGGAACCACTTCTGGAACGGGTCGAAAAACTCAAGGCCGCCAATCTCGGATAACTCAAACTCAGTGGGGCTGCTATAAGCCTCACTATTATCTTCGCCAACGGCGCGGAACTTAAAGCCAAGGACAGTCTGATGAAAATGGCGCCCAGTCGAGGTCACAGTTGAGACTTGCTCCAGACCCTCAAACACAGCGAAATCGTTGGTGTATTTGACGTCCTCAGTGATGCCGATGGGAAATTTCTTGACGAACACCTCGACTACGGCCTGACTCATCACTACCCCATTGGTTTTTGCCATGGCTCTTTTATCCCTTGATAGTGTTCGGGTTCTTAGTAAAAATAGGTGATAGTGTTCGGGTTCTTAGTAAAAATAGGTGAGTTTTGGAGGGTTAGGTATGAAAAAGAAGCGACAAAAAGAACAACGCCGCCGAGTAGACATTGAGGGTGCTCTGAAAGCTGGTTCTGCAGTTTTCTGGAGCGACGGTGGCACCACGTACGCCGTGCTCGAAGGTAGAAACGGCTACTACCACGTCGGTATCTGCCAAGCCACTGAGAAGAAGACGGTCAAGCGTCTGCATCTTGGACGCCCGCAGCTGCCAGGTCGCATCAAGCCGTTGCTAGGCATGGGTAAAGTGTTTTTCGAGCACGTGGAGACTGTCAGTTACTCTCTGCCCAGAAATCTGCGGGTATTCATTGCCTTTCAACGGGCGGCGTTCGCTAGGGACCAGCAGGTTCCTAACTTCGACCACAAACGTCGCACAGGTGATTATTTTTCGTGCGTCGGAATCATGGGTCTGCCAAGACAGCACCGAAAGCTGGCGTGGATGCTTGAACGAGTCGCGCTCAAGAATCAACGAGTCAGAGTCGCCAAGCTTAGTGACGTAGCCAGCCCGATCTTAAATGCCTAGGGCCGAGGCAGGTTACCTAGTTCGACGCTGTGACTAAGGGGAACACCGAACGGCCAGGTGTTCCCCGCTTGCATTCTTATCGTCTTCAGTGACCCAGCCGGAATTTGAAAACAGCCAGTATTTGCCGCCGCGTTCCCATCCGCGCCCACTTCAGTGACTTCCACACCATTAGGCATCAACCCTATCTCAAGCACTAATCCCGGTTCCGCCCTTGAATCTGTGGGCCGATCGGCTAGCAATCGTTGGTCCACGATGCGGAAATAAACGATTTTGTAGCCGTGTTCGGCCTGGACTGCATCGAATGGCTGCAGAGTGTTGATAATGTCCATAGTTATGCCGTCCATTAAGTCCCACCAAACTTTCTGGCTAGTTTCAGAAACAATTGATAGTCAGCGGCTTCCTCATTTTCATATTTGGCGGCTAGCGCGGCGCTTTCCCGCACTAGACGGTCGGCAAACTCAGCATCTGTCTCCGGCCTGGACAGCGTGAACTCGGTTCCGTCCAGGCCGCGCCAGGCTGACAGTTCGGCATCTGGACCGGCCACCGTAAGCATGCCCTGTAGGAGCGCAATCACCTCGCTCACCGGCCCCGCAAAGTAGGAGTCACTGAACTCGTCAACATTGATCATTCGTTTCACCGGATCACCCTCTTGGTGGACCTTCATAAACTCCTTACACTCAGTACTTTTTCTATATTAAGTTTGACAATAGGCGTTTAGTGCGTTGACGGGTCAGGGTTACTACTTAGTCTATCCAAGTCTAATTCCATACAACCTCGATCATTTTAGCCTATTTGATACCAAACAAAACCAGAAATGGACTTGGAGATATTTGTTTATGAGTAATCCGTACAAAGCCAAGCGGGCTTGGGTACACGCTAAGTCGGGCAACCTTCTTGGTGATGGCCCTACCCCGTACATGACCCGTAGCGGCAACCTGGCCTTCTCAAGAGAGCACCTGTCGAGCCAGAGCGGCGACATGAACGCGATCTCAAAGAAGGGCCTGATTGAGGTCATCACGGCGCTCCAACGCGCAGTGTCTGAAGGCCACGTTCAGGAAGTTCCAGTGGAAGCCGGCATCGAAGCCCGCAAGAAAGAACTCGTCACCGCAGCGGTCAACGACCGTGACGGTCCGGCATGGAAAGCCCTCGGCGAAGTGATCGGCGAAGAAGTCGCTGAAACTCTCGGCCGCGAAGCTTTCGCAGCCAAGACGCTGATCAAGAAGCCACTCGCCCAAGGCGAAGTTGGCCGGATCAGAATCCGCAAGAAAGACGTGCTCTGCTTCTTCGCTACCCGTAACCCGGAAGTGATTGCAAGCCAAGTTCGTCAGTTCTACGTCTATCCTCCGGAATACTACCTGGTCGGCCGGGTTCTGGCAGAAGACGCGGAAATCGAGCAAGCGGCTGCCGACTTCCTCGACAACAAATACGAAGACGGCGTTGAAGCCCTCCTTCGTCAGCAAGACTTGGTTTGGAAGAACCTCGTTGATACGTCGGCGACGTCGTACAACGACAGCTTCCTGTTCAACACGTTCACACCTACGGTGTTCGCGAACATGCAGAACCAAGTTATCCGCTGGGGTATCCCGGTTGATAAGGCGATCATCTCGTTCGACATCTGGCCGGACATCATCGCCGACACCGAATTCTCGACTTTCCTGGACCCAGTGTCCAAGCACGAAGTCGTGATGACCGGTTACCTCGGCACGATCATGGGTACCCAGATCCACACGGACGGCTACCGCTATGAAACCTTGAAGGTTCTGAACCCTGGCGAAGTTTACTTCGTCGGCGCTCCGCAAACCTTCGGCGCGATCACTCGTCGTAAAGAGCTGTCCAGCACCCCGATCAACCTGCATTTGATTGGTAGGCCTGAGCGCGGCTTCTTCTATGAGCTAATTGAAGGCATGACAATTACTAACCCACGCGCAGTCGTTAAGGGAGTGAAATTCTAACATTGACCTAGTCAGTTAGATATGAGGGGTCGGTAGTCCGGCCCCTCATCCTATTTAGGACACTCATTACAATTCTAGTTTCCTGGGCAGTTAGTATGTTGCCTTTTAAATCGTTGCAAAATGAGCAACAAGGAACACAGTTTTGGGTTGTGTACCCCTTATTAGACTCTTTTCTGTCCAGCCCATACCCCTTAATGGGCAGCGAGCCAGCACAATAATAGCAGGGGTAGCTAGCCATTGCTAGATATTCTGTCTCTGTAATGACCATTTCCATTTGTCTCGCGATAGCTGACTTCGTCAATTTGGTGTAAGTTTGTTTCCTTAACCGTTCGTTGACTGCGGTGGGCTTTTGGTCGGATTCCACGAAGCTAAACGTCAAGTCAGTTAAAGCAGCAGTCACATCCAACATCTCAGATTCAGTCAACAAGTCTGCCTTTATGTAATTGCACTTGTGACAACAGGGGACTGAATTGTCTATACTATAGACTAATACATTGTTATCTCGTCTGTCCAGGCAGGTGCCGGTTTGCTCCAAGTCTTTCTTGCAGTAGTGACAGGGTTGGCAACGCAGTGCTCTATACTGTTCAAGACTGAGAGACAGACCTAGACCCCGACGCTTAGAGCCACTTCTTAATTGAGAATATTGACCCTCCACCGTCCTCAAATACCTGTTCGACTTGTCTTTGAGAGTAGCTTGGTTTTCTAGGTAATGCTGAGCATGTTGGATTTTGTTACTGGTTTTGATGCGGTCTGGATGCCGCTCCCGATAACGCTGTTTAGCCGCGTTAATAAGACCTCGCTCTTTGGTCGTTAAGTCGGACCGCCTCTTATGCCTCTTTTTGTACCCCTGTTCTCTTAATAGTCTGGATCGCTGCTTGTTAGCATCGCGAATCAATGGGTCGCTAGCGTACTTCAGTCGCCTGTTAGCAGAATATTTGGCAGCTCTGGCTTTTAGATAACACTTACTACAAGTCTTATCCTCCCTCCCATACCACTTCTTAGACTCAGTAGTGTTGCAGACTTTGCACTGACTTGGATCGATATGCGCTGCCAATATCAAACCTGTGCATCCATATATGCCTCTAGATGTTTAGATTGTTGACAAATGTCCAATAGAGAGGTCATATGAATCTGGAGTCACGGCGTTGAGGGTCTGGTACAGATCCTGGGTGTCTGTAGCCAAGTCTAACACCTTAATCGACTTTTCGCCAACGTTCATAAGTACATTGCGTTATTTTTGTCAAGTGGGTTTGAAGAGGGCCAAGGAGAAGTCCTTGGCCCTCAGACCTATAGCTTCTGAAGGAGTTTCAGACCATCTTTGCGGAAGTCGTCGAAGCTTTCCGCGTTCTGCAGCGAGCTGATCAGAGCATCCCTAACGTCGGAGGCCGGTACCTGGTCCTCCTCTTCCTCGTCGTCACCCGCTTCCAAGCTGTCCAGGCGCTCTTTGATAGAGGTCACTTCCTCGTCAAAGGCCCCAACAGTGACCAGCTCTTCCTCGTCTTCCTCAGGCTCCAAGGCAGCCAGTCGTTCAGTGACGTCTTCTAGCCGATCTTCCACCACGCGAGTAGTGACCGCCTCAATCGCGACAAACAGAGTCTCTGCTGCCTCTTTCTGCTCTTTCTTATTCATTTCCTGCCATTCCTTAATTCTAGGATTTGTACAAATCTGCCCACTTTTAACATGGCGCGTCAGATTTGTCAAGGCAGGTCGTTAGTCAGCCTCACGTGTCGTGTCTTTGGGATGCCGTCGTCGTCTGTTACTACTACCGTCATCACCGCTAAGGCAGAAAACCTCAGTTTGTCGAACACGCTGATGGGGACGTACTCTTTGGCACCGGCAAGTTGAATGGAGATGCCGTTTTGTTCGATGAGTTGCCTGGCCTCGCGCTTGGAGGCAGCGATTTTGTTTTCCACCAGGAAGTCCGACCAATTCTTTGGCAGATGCTCTAGACTGATCAAGAAAGTAGGCTCGTCAGTCATCGTCTTCCACCCGTATTGTCGCGGCGATAGTATCGCTGCGTATACAAAATGGGCTCCCCTTTCGGTGTGTGGCCTGGTAACTGAGCCTCTGCGCGGTCTGTTCCAGTGATTTTGTAGCGAATCAAATTGCAGAACAGAGGCCAAGCTTCCTGTGCGAGTTTGGTTTGATCTGGTAGCGGCAGACTGGTGGATCTTCCATATCTGTCGATCACCACTTGGAACATTGCAGTATAGTAGTCGTGTCGTATCATTGAACCTACCTACCCCCCTGTTGGTGATGTCAAGCATAAAAGGGATTAGAGCCAACTAAGGAGGTCAAATGCTTAAGACAGGCGATGTGGTCAAGATCAATAGTGGTGGTCTACCAATGACGGTCCGGAACGTCACGGACAAAGAGGTGCTGTGTGACTGGTTTGACCAAACGGATCAATTGAGGAGCGGCGCGTTCAAGCCCGACACATTGGTGGTGACTAACGACCGCCTCCTGACGACGCATCGTACCACACACGGCATGACGCAGCCATGACCTCTGAGATTTTTGGCGCAATAATGCTGGCTGTGGCCTTCATGATGATGATGGCTGGCAGTTGGTGGGTATTGATGGACGCTAGGGAGATTATAGACGAGGCTGAGAAATTTCAGCAGCGTGCTCTGGGTCACCTAAATCGCGCCGAGATCATTCTAGAGGACGCAGCAGACCTCAATGAAAACACTGGTGTGATGCTAGCAGAATACAAAGAGGTCTGTTCTCGTCACAATGATGAGGGATTTTGTCACTAATGCGCGAGCTAGTTAGAATGCCATATGGCTCTCAGGTGTTTGGCACAGCGCTGCCAGACTCAGACGCTGATGTACGTGGTGTGTTTCTGCCCAGCCATCGCGACCTCATGTTCTCCACCGCCACAGACACTATCGACTTAGGGACCAAAAAGAATAAGAAAGCCAAGTCGGGGGCCGGTGACGTTGACATTGAGTTATACGCGCTGAAGCAGTATTGCAAGCTGCTGGCCGAGGGCCAGACCATCGCCTTAGATATGATGTTCATTCCGGAGGAACTGTACTTAGGGGCACCCAGCCAGGAGTGGCTTTTCCTTAAGAAGAATCGCCACCGGTTTCTGCACTCCGGCGTCACCAAGTTTGTTGGATACTGCCAGGGACAGGCGCTCAAATATAGCGAGAAAGGCGACCGGGTAGCAGCCACCAGAGCGATGCTGGAGTTTCTCGAAAAGAAGGACTGGCACACCAGGCTCAGGGACTACCGCGAGGAGATCATGGCGCTGATTGAGGTGCACGACGACCTGCATTATCGGCTACATCCTACAGATGCACGGTTCGAATATGTGGTGGTAGTGGACACCGCCCACGATTTCAACTGCACTACCAAACATGTTCGCGATAGGTTGAGATTCGCGCTAGCTGGATATGGGGCCAGGGCAATTGCAGCAGAACAGGCCAGGGGCGCCGACTTCAAGGCTCTTTACCAGGCCGTCAGAGTCTGCAGCGAGGCTATGGAACTGCTAACCACCGGCAAAGTCACTTTCCCTAGGCCCGAACGGGCACTGCTGCTACAGATTCGTAATAGAGAGTTGCCATATGAACAGGTGACTGAAATTGTGAAGCGTGGTGAAGAGAATGTGCTGACCGCTATGAAGAATTCCGTGCTACCACCGGCCCCAGACAGAGCGTGGATAGACGAGTTTGTCTATCACACCTACTCCAATATCAGGCCAAACTCCGCTCGATAGATTGCGTTCTTTCCTGCATTGTGTTATAGTGCTGTATAGCATAACACAATGCAGGATGCCATGCCGCCCAAAAAGTCCATTATTCCAAAACCTCGCCGTTTAAAGCTGCCTCCGGTCCGAGTGACCGAGGAGGAATTCGAAGTCATCATGGCCAAAGCCAGCAAAGTGGCTGGCGGGAATTTGTCTGCTTGGATCCGGCATGCGGCTCTAAACCATAAGCCGAACGGATAACATGCGATTCCCAAAGACCAACTATGTTGCGGCTCCAGCTAAGACGTTGATTCGTGAACTGCTACTGAGCCTGCCATATGAAGAGCAACGCGGCCGAGTTTTGTCGTTTGGTGGGCCTTATGGCACGGATCTTGGCATGTTTGCCAGGAATGGACACCAAGTCGTCTCCTTGGAAAGGGAGCCCGACGTATTTGCCTTTCAACGCAGTCACATTATTCACCCATCGATCACGATTCGCAGAGACTCGGTTGAGGAGTACGCGGCTTGGTGGGACCGTAATGGCACGGCCGAAGAGCCATTCACGTTGGCGTTTCTCGACTTTTGCGGCCCCTACACTACTAGGCGCGAGAAAGCGACATCACTGCTTCTGAAAAACCGTCTGATAGCCCCTGAGGGGTTTCTGGCGGTGACGTATACAGAGGCCAGAGAAACACCTGCAGACATGCGAAGGTCGAAGGCTTTGCAACTGGCCAAGACTTGGGACAATCTGCTGGACAACCGGTTTGAGTTTTTCCGTAGAGCTACCCAATCGCTAGCGCCAAATAGTGTTCATCTAGATAAATGGTCTACTGTCAGATATTTAAACGACGAGGGGCACATGGCAATGATGTTCATGTGCTGCCAAGTTCATTATGAGGAGTGAGATATGAGTGCTGCAACCGTGACACCTGCAATGGTGAAACAAGTCAAGAAGTGGAAGTCCAGCAAGGTCGGCACTAAGACTGCTCCGGCTGAACTGAAGATCAAGGTTATCGAGATACTCGATGGCGGGGCGAACGCCAAGAATTTGGCTAGTCAACTCGGTGTCAGGACCAATCTGCTGTATAACTGGAGATGGCAGCTGAAAAAAGAGAGCAAGTCGGCGAAGCAACTCAAGCGAGTCAAAACCAAGCACAAAACTCGCAGGTCCAAAAGGGCGGTATCGGCTTACGTATCGAAGCCGGCCCGCAAGCAGACGGCCAGCCGCATCGGTGTGGACTTTGCCGAACTCCAGAACGCTCGCGGCGACGTCCTGCGTATCCCGTTCAATCAGGAGACGCTGCCGTTCATCATCGAGCACCATTACGGCGCCAAATAAAAGAAAGGCGACCAGGAGTCGCCTTTGACCTATAAGTTTTACTCAGAGGTTGTTCAAGACGTCAGCCAGAAGCTTTTTGGTGACGTCAAGCATCGTGCTGAGGCAAAGCTAGCGATCGAAGAGTATTGCAGGGAGCTTAAGCAGCACGGCCAATGGTCCAGCTGGATGGACCCTTTTCATCAGCTAAGCAAGGCTGGAATAAGACTGCTTCTAATGAGAAAGCAGGACGTACTGCATTACTTGAAGAAGGGGTACCAGCGTGCGTAGCTTGTGGCGGCATTTCTCCAATTGGTTTTTGCGGTTTGCTCCAAGGCCTAGGCCCTAAAAG
>Ga0315284_10003872_pt1 | contig 21243 bp, 26 predicted proteins | sample YL17G09_16_MG_FD_203696 | JGI IMG/M metagenome (GOLD analysis project Ga0315284, IMG submission 203696) | Sediment microbial communities from Yellowstone Lake, YNP, Wyoming, USA - YL17G09_16 | ecosystem: Environmental > Aquatic > Freshwater > Lake > Sediment | place: USA: Wyoming | collected...
GCTCCCCAACGCCCGGAAGAGTCACGAGCGACCACATTCCACTTCATCCCGATCTCACCGGGATGACCTACGTACATGAGGTACTTGTCGATGATGTTCTGCTGTGCTGTTGCTTGTGCGGCAAGTGTAACCTGAGTTGACTCACCCACGTGTGAATCCTCGGATGGTGTCCTCGTGACGCTTCTTCGTCGGCACCCAAACCCTTCGATACCACGTATCCCAAGCAGTTTGGTCATCCAACATGGACATGTGTCCACGTTCGAACTTCAGTTCGTCGTGGAAGTGCACAGTAATCTGAGCAGGTCCAGTTTGTGTTGCAGGTTGGGGGTTCGGCAAGTTTCGCATCAACCTTGGCAGTTCACTTAGTGGGATCACTGCTTCGGGCCTGTTCCTCCGTTCACCGATCATTGCAAGTGTCGGTTGATTGACGATGCCACCTCCCTGTAGAGAGAGAAGTGCACCTATCCCACCGATGATCCCACCCAATGGCGTAAGCATACCGAGAACCTTTATCACAGGTAGCAATGCGTTGGCCATACCGAGAGCGTTTTGTGCGAACTTTGGAAGACGAACACCGAGTGCGTTCAATCCCACAACAAGAGCATCCACTGCCAACACCGCTCGACCGAAGTTGAACGAGAGTGACTGCAAATTTGACTGCGTTGACTTGGTTGTCTCGCTGAGTGCTGCCGTGTTTGTCGTTTGCGTTCGGGTTGCAAAGGTTTCATCCTGTGTTGCTTCCGTTTGCTCCCTCAATGCTCCAGTAACCCGATCTGTCCCACTCATCTGGGTTAGCGAACCTTCCACTTCCCAATTCGCTGGATCACCCCAATCTGTGGGTACACCTCTTTCAACAGGTTTCGCTCCAATTCGCATCCGAGCTGCAACCAACTGCATCTTCGCAGCCAAAACTTGTGTGTTGGCTGCTCCTTGTTGTGTGTCGGTGAGTGTTGACAGGTCGAACGTTGCGGGCGTTGGGATGGTTTCAGGTGGTTTCGACGCACCAGTCAATCGATCGGCAAGTTTCTTGGTGTAGTCGGTCAACTTTGTCGTGAGATATTCCGCACCCATTCGAGCGATTGCCTGTCTCACCGAACCGATCATATCGTTCAGGAACCTGCGAATCGTGAGTCCACCCTTGCTCCGAAAACCTTGGAGCATTGAGTCGAGTGCCTTCTCGAAGTTACCCGAAACCGCTTTCGCAAGTTGGTCAAAGGTATCGTAGACCCACTTGTAGATCTTGCGGACGGTCATGCGTGCTTGCAACTCCGATTCCGCAAGCGTAATCTTGAGTCGGCTGAGAGTACGCTGGAGGTCACCCCCTCCAATTCCCTTGCTAATGGCATTCTGAACCGCAATGATCACACCCGCAATGCGAGAGGACAGTACGTTCCACTCCTCCAACTGCCGCTTGTAGTCTTGCGTTGTCAGTGCACGTGCTTCGTCTTCCTTCTTGATCTCTTCGACGATTGCTCGAATGGAGGAGAGTTCGTCCTGGAAACTCCCACGTATATCTCGTCCCAACTGATGAGCGATAGCACGTTGCCGTTTCAGCGATGTTTCGTGCAACTCATAGAACGCGTTCTGGTTTGCAGTCATGTTGACGATAGAAGTGACGTACTCCAGTTGGTCCTCCAACAAACCTCGAATCCGACTCTTCCGGTCGACCGAATCCTGCTCATCCTGACCAAGTTCGAGAGCATTTCGCTGCTCCTCGAACTCCAGTTCGCGTTCCTCGTATTCTCCACGGAGTCTGTCTTCGTGGAGTTGGTTGATGTTATTCTCGGATTGTGCACGTTCAGCAAACAACTTCGCCAGTTCAGTAGCGATTCTGAGGGACTGTTCCTCATTGACAGAGACGATCCTCGCTTGCACCGTCTTCTTCGCGATCTCTTTGTCAATGTTCAGGATCAGTTCACGCTCATTTGCAATGGCTGCCTCTGCTTGCAGTTTCCGGTTGGAACCCGCTTCCAACAAGGCTTCCTGGTGTCTCCGTTCAGCTTCTGCATCTTCCCGTTGACGTTGTGCGCTGATGCGTTGGAGTGCTTTCTCCGACTCCAACAAACCCCGATACAGTGCAATCCACTTTTTGAGGTCCTCACGTCTCTCCACAGACTTCACATCCGTACCAACAATGGCAGCGAGAGCGTCCGCACCCTGTATCTCCAGTTCTTCCATTTCGGACTGAATCGCTTGTGCACCACCGAGAACCTTGCCCTTGAGGTCACGCATCAGTTTGTCGTACGCACGAATACCCTTGTCAGTCGATGTGAAGATGTCAGCGGCCAGTCCGACGTGAAGGTCTTTGAACGTCTCGTACGCTTGTTTCAGAGCTGCAAACGCTTCAGGTGCTCGAACACCGATTGTCTTCGCCCAACGTGCCATCATGTCTTCAGAGACACGTTCGTTCGCTTGTCCCGCATCCCCAAGTGCATACAACGCTTCAGCAGTCTTTTGTGCCTCGGTGCGCGCACGTGCAAGTCGTTCGATTTCGCGATCTTGAGGAGCTATTTCGGAAGCAGGAACTTCACGGAAACCCATGCCACCAGGCCAAAACTGAATCCTGTTGCCACTTGCTACACGCACAGTCTGTTGCTCATACTTTTGCAACTTTCCGGTTGTCGAATCAATCCTGGACTCGTACTTTTGCAACTCCGCTGCTGCTTCCATGAACGATTCCTTGAGAGACTGTGACGTGTTCGAACTCTCGAGGAACTTGAGCGTCATCTTCTGGATGCTAGTTGCAGTACCTTCCGCACCTGCTCTCAGTTTGTGGATCCACGACAACAAACCACCAAGGATAGCGGTTGCAGCACCAATGATCAACATCCCGACGACAAATCGGGAGAGTACTGCCCATGTAGTCGCTGCTGCCGCCGAAAGTGCTTTCATCGCACCCGCCCAACCCAGGGTTGTTGCGGTTCCAGCAACCTGTACGGCTTCAAGACCCTTTGCTGTTTGCGTTTGCGCAATCAACACCGCGTTGGAGTTTCCAACGGCTTGTGCAAGTGGGATTTGTGCCTTGGTCGACGCATCGTACGCACCCACCACGTTGTACATCTTGCGTGAGGCATCGTCCCAAACCTTTGTGGATGCGACAAACTGACCCTGAATCGGCATTGCGTTCGCATACCACCGACGCAACGCTGTACTGAATCCGTTCAGGTTTGCCGTACTGGTGTACGAGATCGCACTGAACGCCAGGAAGGCACGACCCAACGCACCGGTGATGTTCCCAACCTTGACCATGTTCTGGAACAGGAACACCAACACAGGACCCAGTGCTACACCAATGCCACCGAACGCGATCAACGAACTGGTCATTCCCTTCAGCCAACCGGGCATGTGCGACAGTTGGTATGCGAACGCGTTGAAGACATCAGAAAGTCCTCGAACGACAGGAAGAAGACCTGCAAAGATGGAACGAGCAGAGTCTTGTGCGGCTTGTGACATCCTCTGCAATTGGAAGGCTGTCGTCTTCTGTGCTGCTTGGTACTTGACCTCGGTGAGCGAGAGCGAATCGTAGATTGCACCGAGGTTTGCCAGATATCCAGCATAGTTCTGGAGTACTGGCAGGGTTGCGAGGAACGCAGAGATGTGTGGGAAGATGAGTTTCGCAACGTCAACAGGAATGGAACTGAGTTTGGCCAACGTCTCCATCATCTTCCCTTGCGCAACTGCTGCCACACCCACTTCTACACCGTACGCACGCAACGCCTTTGTGGCTTGTGGTCCTGCAAGTACGATGTTGAAGAGTGCACGATTGAAACCGGTTGTCGAACGTTCCAGAGTCAGTCCTGCCTGTGTTGCAGTGGCAAGGTAGGCAGTCAGTTCCTCAAGTGACACACCAGCAAGTGCAGCAGTTGTTGCGGAACGACCAATTGCGTCAGTCAACTGCTTGACGTCGAAACGACCTCGAACCTGTGCCGCAAAGAGGATGTCCGAGATGCGTTGGACGTTCGTGATAGCCTTCCCATTCTCGATGTACTCACGCGTAACCGCGTGCACCGTCTTCCCAAAGATGCCGTTCATGTTTGCGGCAGCATCGGCTTCCAAGTTGTACGACTTCAACACCGACACCAGTGCCTTTGACGCACTTTCCATGTCGGTGAAACCACCAACCGCAAGTTTGCCTGCCTGTTCGAGGATTTCCATCGCCTGTGCAGCGGGAATGGCAGTGGAGACAATGTCAAAGAGTGCGTTGGTAACGACTTCGGAAGACTGTCCGAACTGGATGGTCAGTTCCCGAACGCGAGGTGTCATTACTGCAACAACCGCATTGGCCTCGTTCAGAGGTGTCGCGAAGTCGTCAATGATGGTACTTCCAACCTTCGCCATCTGTTGTTCGAGTTCGACAGCTGGTTTGATCAGCATTCCAAGTGCGAATGCCATGATCGACAAACCAGCGGTGAACACGAGTGCGGAACGCTCAAACTGCCTCAACCGGTAGACAAGTGTGTCGAGAGGACCACCCGTCGTGACCAGTTGACGGAGTTTGAAGTCCATAGTGCCCATTGCACGAGGCAATGTAACACCCATCCACTGTTGCATCCCTTGAAACTGACTGACGAGTACGTTCGAGATGCCACCCATTCCTGCACTTACAACCCCACCAACGCCACGTCGCACCCAAGTCATGTTCGCCACCATCGCATTCATGGGTGCCATGACCATTGTACTCAACATTGCGGGAATGCGTTGGACACCTGCAAGTACTTGTGCACCGAACGTCTGGAAAGCGACACCCGTTTCGGCCAAACGCTGACCTACCAGCGTTCTAAACTGGGGCATCGTTTGCGTTGCAAACACAGTCAACGCGCGTTGAGGTGCTTCGACGGCCCGAAATACTCGATTGCCCCAACTTTCGAACGAGAGTGCACCTCCCTGCAATGCCGTTCCTGTTCCGGTAACTGCTTGTCCAATCCCTTGGAATACTCCCCTAAGTTTGGAACTCGTCCCCGCCATCACATTGCTTACACCCACCATTGCGGTTTGGAGACCAGTCCCAAGACCCTTTCCCAAACTCTGACCCAGTGCAACACCCGTATTCTCCAACCGAACTGCACTGCGAACCAGTGCAACTTGCAGTTTGTCGGAGGGCATGAGTGACGCTTGCAGTTTGGCGGAGAGTTGAGTTCCAGCCTGTTGCAGTCGCATGCCAGTAGTGGTGACAACGCCAACTGCTCGTTCCATTGCCGCTTGCAGTTGGTCAATCTGTGCACCAATGGTCAGTACGATTTGCAAAGGTCCGGAAGTGTCAGGCATCATTCACCCTGCATGAGACCGGAAGACACAGCACGTCCAATGCTAGCTTCAACAGCCTCGGGAGAGAACGGGTTTGCGAGAGGAGATTCGACCGAAGCAGCATCCACACCTGAACCGAGACTCAGACCCATCAGTTTGGCCTGTGTCACGAGTTCGTCGGCACGCATCTTCGACAAGTGCTCCACCATTGCCACCAGTCGACTTCGGGGTTCGTCCAACACGGTGTCAGGTGTCCATCCGCAATGCATTGCGAAATACGACAACACCCAACCCAGTGTTACTCTTACTTTGCCTCGCCGGCTAGCAGTTTGCCTAGCGGACGGCAGGCTGACCTCAACTCCGAAATCGTCACCCCGAAGAAAGGGACCAGCAGGTTCACCACGTCAACCAAACGCAGGTTGTCCTGTACCCAATCGACGTCCCTTGGCACGTCTTTCGTCGAGAGCAACACGGAAGCCATGGTAACCAACCTCTCCGGTGTCTTCTCGAGCACTGACTTCAGCAACTCGACCGTAACCTTGAAGTTCTTTCGTGCATCCTCGTCAAGCGCGAAATCTTTACCAAAGGCATCCTTGAGTGCAATGGCAATCTGCTGCGATACCAACGCTTCCTTCCGAAGCGTAACTTGCGGGACTGCGATTGAGTCCCCGTTGACGGTTTTGATGGACTGTGGTATGGGAAGGATTTGGTCCACTTCGTCCTTCTTCTTGTCGATAATTGGCATGGAAGTCTCGCCCCTCTATTGCCGGTAAGTTACGGTCTCGGCCAACCCGCAAGCGTGATGCGCCGAATGAGTCGGAACATCTCCTCGTTTGCGGGAGGCTTAGCACCATTGAACATCTGTGTCGCAGTGTTTGCAGACCAAGTGACAGGGAACTCGTGAGCGTTTTCCTGGAACTGGAACTGCATGTCACCCGACGGTTGTGCATCCCAGATGTACAAGTCGATGGTGTGGTTTGCGGGAGTCGAGTGACGGTAAACCAGTGCAGTGTGAAGCACGTTCATGTCGCCACCGAATCCAAGTGTCTCGGCAGCTGCAGTGGCAGCAGTTACGCCTGCACCGTAGAACCTCGCAAGATTCGTAAGATTCCACTCCATACCCGACACCGTCAACTCCACCGTCTCCTTGACTGCCCACTGCTGAACCAAACCCTGCGGTGAACCCTGAAACACCTGGAGCAGTTGTCGCTGAACACGGAACTGTGCACCACCAACTGTCACGGCTCCAATGTCAACAGAAGGAGTCGCACCAACCGCTCCGATGTAGAGAATTCCGGGTCCGAACGACAGGTTACTGGTTGAGTAATTCGGGAGATTCGTAGGTCATCACTTCCTTTCTACGTGGGATTTGAGTGTTGCGTTTCACTGGATCCAGTTACAATCTGGTGTGCCGTAGCACTGACGGAACTGATTCTGCCACATCTGTAACACGTTACATCTACCCTGCCACGAATGAGTGTGATGTTGACATACATGTCCTTTCGCTTGATCTGAATGGTGTCAGCAGGTTTGTCGCCGTCAAGCATTCGAGGGTCTGTGCTGAATACACCAACAGGTTCACCACATGTCTCACACATCCACGGTTTTCCAAACGGCATCTGTCGAGGAACGATCGTCTCGGAACGATTGGGTCGAGAACCTCTGTATGTGGGTTTCACCCAACGACGTGGTCCACTGTTCATGACTGCACCATCCTCGCAATATAGTGAGTGTAGACACCCAACGCGTGGGATGTTGGATCGACCACTTTGATTCCGTCGGTGCTACATGTGAACTCGACATGCAGTCCCATTCCCGACACGAGCTTTCTGTCCAACACACTCGAAACTGCCGCACTCAACTCAAAAGCACCACCATAGTCGGTTTTGACCCAACTCTGTACGATCAAGTCGCAGAACCCCATTGCAGGAACGTCGGGACTAACCTGAACCGATCCGTACTCAAACGCAACGAGTGGAAACGTCGGTTTCACCAGATCGGGCAAACCCGTCGCGTGAATGCGATCAGCCACAATCGCGTTCACATTGGTCGAGTTCATTAGCGTTGTCCGAAGCAGCGCTTCGAAGTCGCCCATCAACGTTCCAATGTTGCTCACACTCTCAACCCTTCCACGGTCCAACCTTTGCCGCACCACCCGCACTTTGAACCACAACCTGATTTACGAGTCGGAGGATTCGCTCGTAGAACTGGTTCGTGAGTTTGATCATGTCCAAGACTTTGCGAGGGTCACGATCGATCATCTTCGAGGTTCCACCAACCACGAACTCTGCATGTGGTGACAACGCTTTGAGAAACCCGATCCTGAACCTCATCTGTGTTCCACCCGTTGGATCGACGCCCACGACGAGTGAGTCCTTCATCATCGCAATACCCACTCTTGCTGCCTCTTTGGGTTGAATGTGTACGCGAGGCAACTCGAACGCAATTGGTCGAACTGTCGCTTCCATTGCACCCCTGAAGTGGGCTGCTTTACGAACACGTGGATTGCGTGCGTACCAATCTGCAATCGACTGTGGTCGGTCTTTGTGTTCGTCGTCAAGGAAGTACTCCTTCGCAACTTCCTCCTTCAACCTCTTCGCTTCCGCCAACATAACGGGTCGAAGTTGCGTCCGAAGTTGTGGAGTGATCGTTTGGAACACCTTTACGACGAGATCGACTCCAAAGACTTGTATCGTTCCACTTCCTGCTGCCACTGTTCCTCCGACATTGCTGCTTTGCCAACGATCGTCATAGGTGGCACAATCGGGTTCAAACGCTGAATCACGTCACCCAAATATCCAGACAAGTGATGGGTTGGAGGAAGGAGTTGCTGCAACGTTACACCGTGTGCCAATGCCATACGGAGGTGGTGTGCCATGAGTTCCTTCAGTGCATTGGGGTTGTTCGGTGAACGTTCCAGACACGTCTCCAACATCTTCACACCCTCGTCCACTCTACCATCGTTCAAGTAGTGGAGACCGAGGTTGAAGTAGGCACGACCATCATTCGGGTGTTCCTCGATCTCCTCCTTATTCAGACGTTCGTAGTAGTTCAACTTCTGTTGCACTTCGTAGTGTCCCTTCTGATACCCGAAGTGTGCGATCTTGAAAGGACACGTCAGTGCTCTTGCACCCATCATTTGCATCGCATCGTCAAGCGTCTCGTGAACCTTTCCCGTGTAGAAGAGTTGCGGGATGTTCTTGAACAACCGAACGGTGTTGCTCAAGGTGAAGTTTCCATCCACGTGATAGTTGTGGATCTCGAACTGCCAACACGGGATAGGCATCTCACACAACCGAATGAGCATGTTCGCGAAGTTCGGTTGGGGTCGTTCGTCTGCATCCAACTGCAGTATCCAGTCACCGTCACACGCATTCTTGGCAGCATTTCGCATGTACGCATAGTCGTCTTGCCAGGGTTCACGCACGACCTTGACGTCAAACGGGTAGTATTGGAGGCAATCCAAAGTTCCATCCTTACAACCCGTGTCCACGATCACGTGTTGATGTACCACACCGTACGTAATCGTCATCAACTCGGGAAACCAGTCCTTCTCGTTTCCGACAAGTGTCACCTGTGAGATCTTCTGGTTCACTTCCCACTTGCGAAGTCTCAACTCCAACTCGTCGGTGATGTAGAAGTAACTGGGAGCCTTCAAAATGTCGGGACGGAAGTCAGTGTCATGCTTCAAGTACCAACGCAACTTCTTCACGCGATCATCGTCCGTCAGATACCCGAAGTGCTTGATCCGGACACTCGTCTGGAAACAAGACGTTGCTGGAACGTGAGGAAGGCGACCACAATGCATTCCCAACTTGTTTCCAGCCATCTTTCCGTACGTCATGTTCGGAACTACACGAGCCATTGCAGTCAGAACGTGGTTGCCCCATCTCCCGTCCTCACGCCAGTACTCGGGGTTGTTCCACATGTTGTAGATGTGAACGTTGTAACCCTGAACATTGGGGTCTGGATTTCGCATCAACTTCTCAGCGTAGTGTCGATCGAACTGTTCCTCAAGGATCTCGTCACCATCCAAAACCAGAACCCACGTCACACCTTCGATCTCTGCACACACGTTCCACAGTGACTGTCGATCTCTCCGCTCATCGAACGTCGCGAACTTCGACTCAACGACCTTGAGTTTCGGTTCATCCAACGCGAACTTCTTCAACCATCGTCTGAACGAGAGATCGGAGTTGTCGTCAAACACAACCACATGGTCTGCAACTTCGAGTGACTTGCGAAGACTCTGTTCGAAGATTGACTGATCGGGATCCTTGACCCTGTAACCAATCGCCAACTTGTGAGTCTCGTCAAGAGTCTTGTGCCGCCAGATGTCGGTGAACAACCACCGATTGCTGAGTCCCAAATTGACGCCAGGAGACAAAGCATTCAGCGTCCGACTTCCGTAGTGATGAACGTACACGTCGGTTGCAATCAAACTCCTGTACCCCGCATACCTTGCACGGAGGCAGAAGTCGTTGTCGTCGAAACCTCCAGGAGACAACCGCTCCTCAAGTCCACCCAACACGTCAACGACCTCTTTCTTCACGACCATCATGAAACCCGAACATGCACCCACAGAAATCCGTTGTCCACCATGTTGCTGAGACCACGTTTCCGCAAACGTGTCGAGCGTGTTTGTGTTGCGCTGAACGTGAGACACACTCGGAATGTTGTCGAGTGAGTACTGAGGTTGTCCGGATGTATCAACCATCTGTGACGGCCAAGCCCAGTTGGTCATTGGTCCTGCAATCGCGAATCCCTTCATGTTGGTCTGGGTTTCTGCACCATCAAGTGCACCAGTCAATCCCTTCAACCAACCCTTCGTCACCAGAACGTCGTTGTTGCAAAACACGACGTACTTGACGTGCGGATTCACAGCCAACAGACCACAGTTGATAGCAACGGGATAACCCCTCCGATCCGGAAGAGTAACCACTTTCACGTTGGAACGCATCTCAGCAAGTTGACGGAGATAACCAGGTGTTCCATCCATTGAACCGTCATCCACGAACACGTACTCGACGTCCTCCGTGAATCTTTCCAGCCTTTCGAAACAACGTGCAGTGTACGCAAGTTGCCCACACACAGGGATGATGATGCTCGCAAACGGTGCGTTCATCTGCACCGAAAGGACCTCGTCGTCCTTCGTCACGACCTCTTGGGTCTCTGGAGTCACGATCTCCTACCTTTCCACTCGATCGAGTGCTGCAACCCTGTAACTCAGTCTGGGTGTGAACTGGTCAACCAACTTGACAACATCCTGCACCTGAAACGTGTCATCGTTGTAAACGAGTCGATCCCCCTTTCGGACATCTTCGTCAACATCCGTGTACACGTACCACTTCATCCCACTCTCCATTCCCGGACCCTGAAGTCCCAGAGAAGTGGGTGTGTTCGACCTTCTCGACAACAGACAATCGATCACGTTCGTACTTCCGACAGCCATCGTGGGTGAACCATCTCTGTCGACTGCAGTAATTCCAAGCGTCATCCCCACAAACGTTCCTTCAAGAGTGACGTTTGTAAAGGTGTCGTACCTGTTAGTCGTTTGCTGCACATCGCTCTGCAACGAGAAGACCAATGAGTCGGTGACCTCATCACCCTTCGCGTTGTTGAGACCCTCCGTCGTGACCGTTACGGCAGCAACCGACAACCCAGTCACCCTCACCACCAACTGACATGTGTGTGCGGGTTGCCTGTTGATGGGAACAGTTGAGAAAGTGACACCAACAGTGTCAACAACACTGTTGGTCAACCTCTCCAACGTTGCCTTCATACACAAGAGGCGTGAGGTCATAGCGAGAACAGTGGTTTCACGTAGTTCTGCACCCACTTTGCTGCAGCAGGAATCAGGACGGACTGATCACCAGGACTGTCGATCGTGTACTGACGATCACCCAACCGCTCTGACTTCATCCAACCCTTTCCCGCCTGTTCATACGACCACGCTGCTTGTTCCAACACACCAAACTGCAAGTCCTTCGGAACCACCGACGAACCAGTGTATCCAGCGTAGTAAGTAACCTGAAGTGTGTCACCCGCAACGAACGAGTCCTGAAGTGCCCTGAAGATTCCGCTTTGCCTGTTCAACCAGAAGTCGGTGTTCTCCGTCCAAAGGGTGTCACCAACCGTCAACGCAACGGTTCCGCTGATCGGATACTCCGCTACTTGGAAGGAGTCTGTTGGGAAGTCGAACGCAAACTGTTCCGTGAACGTCGCACCATCAAACGTGCGACCACAAAACGTCTTCACAGCTGCATCTGCCGCACCCAACACTGCAGTCAGTCGAGTGTCATACGTAGTGTCACCCAGTGACATTCCCAAGTAGGTCTTCAAGTCGTTCAGTTCGGCGAGCACAACTTACTCCGCTGATGCGGGTTGACGAACCCTGACCCTTCCCACTTCCGACTTGAGTTCTGGTTCGAGTTCCTTCACCCCTTCGTTTGTCGCTGTGTTCTTCACCTCAACCGGTTTCTCATACGTTCCCCAACCTTGCCAATCACTCGGTGGACCTGAAACTGGCAAGAAACCACGCATCTGCAGTGCCAACATCTCGTTCTCGTCATCCGTCTCCGAGTACCCCCATGCAATTGCAAGGAAGTTCGTGTACAGATTGAGATCGAAGCACCGTCCAGGCCAAGGAGGGTTGGAGTTGAACATTTTGTAGCGTCTTCCGGGAAGTCGCCTCATACGCATCCTCGTCTCCTGAATGGAGGGAGGGAAGACTTGCTCCCCTCCCTACCCTTCGTTACCCGAGCAACCCAGCACCACTTGCGATGGAACCGAGTCGCGGGTTGATGAACGTGAGTGCAGACGCTCCACCCTTCCACTTGTACACCAGCGTCTCGTCAGTGAAGATATCGAAGTCCTGATATTGACTCGAGATCTGAGCGAGAGGCATGGTTGTGACAGGAGTGAGTTCGCTGACAAACACGTCGTCGTACGCAACACAGTAGAAGGAAGTGTAAGTACCCCCCGTAAAGCCTGTGTACGTACTGGCAGAAGCAGCAGTGACTGCCAGATTCTGGCACGCATCCGAAACATTGGACGACACGAGGATCGGAACGCCCTGCCACGTCGGAACAATGTGACCACCAGCAACCGTAACAGTGTTCACATACTGTCCCTGCGCATGGATGAGCTTCACGATCGCTCTCCGACCAGCCTTCGTGCAAAGGATCACACTCGGGTTGTTCGGACTGACCTTGTCCAACATGTAGTCAAGGAGAGCAGCGGTCACAGTCGCACCAACAGACGGCGCAGCACCCGTCGCGTAGACAGCATCGATGACCTGCGTCGCGAAAGTCGTGCCAGCCGCCGTGTTCGTGGCATCCACACCCTGGATACCCAGCAACCGGTTCAGACCGTCGTACGCATTGGAGTCGGTAGACATGTTGCCACGGATGAACGCATAGTCCTCGTAGTCCCGGAAGTCCGCAATACGCTGAGTGAGTTCGTCATTCAGCACATTGAACAGACCAGACGAGATCTTCGCAGACAGTCGACCAATCCGACCCCTCGCAGCGATGGTCTTATACGCAAACTGGACAAGTTTGCGCGCACCAACGTCGCGATCGGGATCCGTGGTCTCACCCACAAACTGCGCAAGAGTCGTAGCCGCCGCACGAGTAGTGAAGTAGTAAGCAGCACCCTCACCACCAACACGAGGCAGATTCTCACGGAGTGGGTTGTTCCGATCCACCAACTGCACCACCGCTCGCTGAATCTCGGGAGATTCGAGAGCAGCAGCCGCAGCACCCGTAAACCAACCAGAAGTCGTACTGGTTGAGGTACTGGTGATCGTCTTGGACAGATCCAACGCCGCCTTCAGAATGTCATCACGCACATTCTTCAGAGGATCGTAACCCATTTCGTTTTCACCACCTTTCGCATCAGCTCGTAGCTGAGTGATGCTTACTTTCGGAAAGCCCGGAAGAACGCCGCAAGGCGTCCGTTCTCATCCATCTTCAACCAGTCCTCACTGTCCTTCAGAAGGGTCAGCACCATCGCTGCCTTGATCCGGTCACCAGTGGGAACCTTCTTCTGGAACTCATCCGACTTCTCGATCAGTTCGATCGCATCGTCGGGATTGACATCCTGGTTCTCGTCGTCCTTCTTCGGAATGGTCTTCTGACCCCGCCGATTCGGAACCACCGACTCCACCAGTGTCTTCAGATCTTCCAGCATCTTGGGCAGACTGCCGATTGACTTCTGGATCTCCACAACCTTGGCATCCAGTCCGTCCATCTTCGTGATCATGCCCTTGACTTCTGTCAGATCCTTGACCATGTCGGTCTTGACACCGTCAAGAACTCCACCGAGACTCTTGCCCATACCAAGAACGGAGGCTTCCAGAGCCTCCTTCAGGTTGGTGTCGTCCTTCCCGAACTCGTCCGATTCCAGCCAAGCCTTCATACTCTGAAGACCCGTCTTGGTCTCGTCGTCCAAACCCTCCAGGGCAATCGCCTTGTCGAGTACCGACTTGAACTGCTCCAGTTTCTTGTCCATGCTCTTTTCACCTCCATCCTTTCTTGAATCGAGTGCTTTCTGGATGTACCACTGAAGTGTGCGTGCCTTGGGATTCGCAGGAACCGTGACCAGTGAGATCTCCTTGATCAGGATCTTGCTGAGAATCAGAATGGGTTTGCCCCGCCTCATCTCTTCCGTAGCACCACCCTCCGGAACACCGATGCGAACTGAGAACTTGTTCAACACCCCTTCCTGTACCATAGTCCACTTGTCAGGTTGGGTCTTGCTGAGTACCATCTTGAGCCAGAGACCGGTGTCGAGCGCCTTGACCTGCACAACACGACCAATCGGTTGATCCATGTCGTGATTGAACAGAACGGTCGTCCGATCCTTGACACTCTGAATCGCACCCTTCAATGCCTCGGGAGTGATGATGTGTCCATGACCATCCAGGTCACTTGTTGCCGCAAAACCTTCGACAACCCAGTCACCTGACTGTACACCCGATGCGGGTGCTTCTTTGAGGTAGTCTTCCGTTGCAACACCGAATGCGTAAATGTCGAACGGACACTTGACCTCGTCAAGCACTGTAGACATCATCTTCACCTCCCTTCAAACGGGATTTCCACACTTTGAGATTTCCGTTCTCCCAACGGATCGGAAGGACGGTAATATGATCAGTCTACCGATTTCAACCCGAAATTCCGCTAAACACTTCCCGTCCACGCATCAGGATCGGTTCCAGTCATCCCACTAGCAATGACTGATGCAATTGCTTTGATCATCAGTGCATCCTTGACAGGATCGAGGTACGGAGCCAACTTCTCCTTCAGAAACACCTCGATTGCACCGGTATACTTCGCGACATCGGGATACTCGTTCTTTTTGGTTTCACAGAACGCAACGATGTCATCCACAACACCCTGCAAACCCCAAGGTCCGATGATCTTCGTGAGCCAAGTCGCCAAGTCAAACATGTACACCTCCTAGAACACCCAACCGGCATTCACTACGACCTTCAACATGTCGTAGTCAGCAGCAATTCCGAGTGCATCCTGCGCAAACACGTGTTCGTACCGAACCGCACCAACGAGAGGTTTGACGAATCTCCACGTTCCCGTAGTTCCGATTGCCCAACCCTGCATGTCCCGGATTGACGTTTCACCCTTCCACACAGGTCCCGTGTTCACGAACACACTGAACCGTCCTGGAATGTCTTCAGGACCGGGATACACGTGGAGATTTGCCTGCACACGTGCGAGATTGACCTGTTCACCATGACCAGGAAGCGGGAAGACGTGGTCGAACGTGGCATACACATCGAGGGGTGGAACTGCATCCGCCCAACTCGTGAGCGAATACGTGATTGCACCACCAATTCCAACACCGTACGTCCGTGCCACCAACGCATCCGACGCAAACGACACGAAACCACCATTTGCAGACAACTGTGTCCGGTGTTTCCAGTCGAAGATGCTAGACTTATCCGCGGAAAATGCGTTCTGCACCCCGAAAACCGTGATTCCCAACAGAAAACCGAATGCAACTGCAGTCAGCAACACTTGCTTCCTACTCACTTGACCCTCCTTTTGGAGTTACCCACTGGTTGACCTTCGGAAGCATCGGATTTCCGTTCTCAGCAATGGGTGCAACCGCACCCCGATACCAGATATCCGAGAGCAACCACGCAAGTGTGATCTGCGTCAACAGGATCGGAACGTTGTTCCAGTTGAAAGGAATCCATTCCGCCATCAACGAGTGCAAAACCACACCCGCACACACAAGGAAGTTCAAGACTGCGGCGTGTTTCGCACCAAAGGCACCGAACTTTGCCTTGAGCAACTGGAAGAGGATCGGAGCAAGGATCATTGCACTGATCACTTCCGGTTTGAGAAACGACAGCAACTGGTCCAGATCCATGTGCCCTCCTACGGATGAAACTTCAACCCAATGGCAAGGATGATCACCAACCAGAACAACGTGTTCACAACCGTCGCGACTTTGAACTTCCGATAAGTCATGACTTTTGACCTCCGTCGTAGACCTTTCGCTTCATGTCCTGAACGTCGCGTGAACAATCTTCGCACCGTTGTTCCTGTTTCGCCTTGAACCTTTGCATCTCCGCCTCGGAGACTTCCAGAGTCGTCACTCTCTTCTCGTGGTCTCGAACCATCCAACCGACGATGACAGCCTGTGTAACCAACCCCAACACGGCAAACAGGGTTGGTCCCCACGTGTGAAACTCATCGAATGTCACGTTGCAATCCCAAACACGTGATCACCGTACACTGCAAATTCCCTCCATCTGGCGTTCCCTCGTCCCCACTTCGGTGAACAGACCGCGGGGTTGTAGTAATTCAGTGCACCATGCGTTGGATCGATGGTGAGCAACCCGTTCAACCGGGCCACTCCAAGGATCCAACACGCTCGATACACGAGACTTGCGTCCTTTCCTTCCGTTTGCAACCGCAGCAACCGGGTGTAGTTCGGATCCAACGGTTCGCAAATGGGTGTCCTCGGGTCATCGTGCTGCCAGAACGAGAACTGCCACACTCGTCTTCCACGCACAACGTGTGATTCCGTCACGATTTGCGTTACAGACAGGTTACGCTTTCGTACTCTGTTCAGGATCACACACTGAACCGCGTCTACACCCACGTATCCCACCTTCGCGATCTGGTTCGCCGCCTCACACCAACCACCAATCGCCAACGCCACCTCATCACACTGTTGGTCGATTGGAAGGTTCGGATTTGGATACACAGGAACTAGTGAGGTCATCCCTTTATCCACTCGCGTGAGAATGTTGACATCGGCGGTTGTCGTACACTGGTACGTTACTCATTTTTCCATGCTAGTCACGACTGAACGTCATGGTGCAATGTCCAGCCAAATGCTGACGCAGTTGGAGATCGGACCCATGTTTCCGATCGAGTTCTTGTAGCGCACGACGTAGTAGTTGTACGACACCTCTACCCCATTGGCGATGAGGTCGGTGGAAGAACCACCTGCAACACTGTTCGCTTCCCAAGGAATGCTGTGCGGTGAACTTGCCGCTGTGTTCCAGTCACTCTCGGTCAGGATCGGTCCCGAACTGGAGTGCCTCATGGCGAACTGAGCAGCTGTTCCTGTGAAGCCGGAATGTCCAGCTGCAACCCAAAGCAACTTGCAAGTTGGTGACTCGTCGGGCACAACCGACAACGTCGTCACCTTCGCAGGTGCGACCAACACCTTTTGTTGCAACACCTGCAAGCTGGTGATTTCTACACCTATCCCTATCATGCGTTGCCCCAAACCTGAAGTTCAATCTCGGCAATGCGGTATTCCACATTGTTGGTGGGATCACCACTGGCGAGGAACTGGTCACAATCCGTACCGAAGGTCTGTGCATTGACTCTCGCAGACGTCCACGGAACACCACCAACGTCATTCGCGAACTGGTACTCTTGCCAGGCGAAGTCGGCACCGTTTACGGGTGCGATGAATTGCGGGTTGCCGGGTTGTCCTCCCGATAACTCCACTCCCACGTAGTCGAACTTCCCGCTCGCGAGATTCCCAACACGAATCATCTTCACGGACAAGCGGATCACTAGGTGCGCAACCCGTGCATACTCGGGACAGGTTTCAAAGACCCAGTTCACACGTCGAATGGTTTGCGTTCCGTAACCACCGGTATTGACGGACTTCACCCAACCGTAGGTTGCGGGGTCACCGTCTCTCAATGACGCCGATAACTCCAACGCACCTCCACCCGAATCGCCACAGGTTCGTGTCCCCGTGCTTCCACTCCACGCCAGCACAATCGGGTCACCTGTTGGGTAAAGGGTAGTAAGGAGGGTGGGAGTTGCCCACTGTCGTGTGAGTCGTGTCATGATTCCAACTCCAACTCCGATCATGTCTTTACATGCACGCGACGATGAATGATGCGGAAGTGCCGTTGGCGGTACTGTAGATCTTCGTAGCGCGGATTGGATGCCAACCAACGGCAGCATTGCGGAACGGAATTGCAGTGCCACCGAAGACGAGATCGACTACGACGTCTCCAGAAACTCCGACATACAATGCGCGGGTTGGAAATGTGGTGAGGGTATCAGCTGCAGCATTGACGACCTTTTCTGCACGCGTGATGGGTCCAAGAAGCATAGCAACCTCGGATGAGGTTGCCCAAGTCCCATACGCGTTTGTGAACCTGTCAGCTTCTTGTGCCATCGTTCGACTCCTTTATGTTGTGGGGATCGATGCTGCTCACCGGCACATCCTTTCTGCGAATGTCTCCGACACCGATCCCCAACACGACGGAGGGTGAGCCAGAGTGCCTTTCCCAAGTTGGCACTCTTGTGGTCTTGGAGGTACCGCAAAGAGACCGAGAACTCACCCTCAAAGCATCGGGTGTACTCGCACCCTCGAATGGCTGTGTGGGTAGTCCAACTCGCTCATGTGGCATAGCTAGTATACTACTGCCTGTGGCCAACTGACTGCAGCCTGCAGTGGGCATGTGTCTCACTGTTGGAGTTGAGGGTGGTCGGGGTGATTTGGGTAATCCATTCTTCGAGTCCCACGCGTGTTTGGAGAGCACGAGTGTGCCAATTGTTCAAGAGCAAGTCAATCGGGGAGTTGTCTAGCTGGTATGAGTTGAGGATGGCCCGTGCCAATTGGGATTGACTTGGAGGGTGTGCTGGGGGTGGTCCAAACTTAGTATATCGTGCTTCGCAGTATCTTGCGCTTTACTCTGCCGGTCAATCGCGCAATCTATTGTGGCGCAATACGTTATAAGTTATTGACAAGTTATAGCCTGCCGCCGTAACCTGAACGCAGTCGCGGAACATGACGCGGCCCGTGCTATAGGGGAAGGGGTGCCCTATAGCATAGCAGACCATACCCCGTACGGAGTCGGCTCATGCGCTCAGAAGGTCGTATCGTCTTGTCGTCCGACGCACTCGCGCCAGTGCTTGAGGGTGCGAGTAAAGAGCGTGGCGTTGCAATGACGCTCGTTGTTTTCCCCTTGTCCGGTGTCATGCGCGTCGCAGACATGACCGGAACAAGCGCGGGATTCACCACTGACGCGCACGCTTCCGGCTTGGCAGTCGCCGCTACTGTCAAGGCGCGACGGCGCGAATCGGACGGAGCGGAGGCTATGCTCCCTTCGCTGTCGTCCGTCACTGTCAACGAGTAAGGCGAAACGCGGCCCGATACGGGCCGCGTCCGTGCAGCCTGGTCCCTGCACGCTGACGAGTCCAGACCACGAAAGGAAGTGATACATATGCCAGAAATAAGCGCCTTGCGCTCCCGGTGGACAGGCCGCGCATGGCGTACCCTGCAAGCGCGCGAATCTAGCACCGGATGGCGTATCGCAATCGGGTTTGCTGATGGGTTAGTCGCGCAAGCCGATAGCACCTTGTATCGGGACACGGATGCGCTCGATGCTTTACTTCGCCTAGTACGCCGGGACAGACCGCGCCATAGTGCGCCGGTCACTATCAGCGAAGCAGTCCCTTTGCTCGCGCCGTTACTAGGGTGGCATTGGGCGTTGGGTGCGGTGGAGTATCGGCGCGCAGACCCTGATGCCATGCGGTCTGTGGTCCGTGTCGAGGCGGAACGCGCACGCAATCGGGCCGACGCTATCGCGCTTCGCTCGGAGGCGGTCCGGCTCGGCCTGTGTGAGCCTGTGATAGCCTCTGAGTCTGTGGACACGCGGGAGCCGGTGCTTGAGGCTAGGCTGCGACGCGCGGAACGCAAGCGGGCAGCGGCAGAGGCAGAGGCTAGGCGTTGGCAAGCGGAGAGTATCAGGCTACGCAAGGCAATCCTAGCGAAAGGCTAGAACCTACCATGCCAAGCGGCCCGGACCTTACAAGGTCCGGGCCGCTTGGCATGGCAGCAAAATGAAACTAAGTAGTAACACGGAGGGCAACGTAAGTAGTAATACGCAGCAGACCGTATCCTTATTATATGCCCCCATATGGACCGACTGCCCACAAAAAGGGGCGCCGGGAGGGGACTGCGTCACTGCCCACAATATGCCAACTGCAATCGGGATGGGAGGATGCTCAGTAGTTAGTTCGGGATGGGAGGACAGGTGTGTTGACAGCAACTGAGATGTGGACACACTGCGACAAGTGTCATGCAGATACATGGCATGTGGATGGGAAGTGTACGAGATGTGAGGTCAAGGATACCACTGCAGACCTCGTCATCGACGTGTACGGTTGGTACTAGACAGGAGGAATGAGGTGGAGTTCATGCACATGCTTCACTACCTGAGCAGATGTCATCAGGAAGCGATGGATGCTCACTATGATGACATCGCTGTGAAGGTCACTACACTGATGCATGTGGTCACTGACAGGATGATGTCTGAGCATGGCTGGGTCATCATCGAGAAGTAGACCCACCACAGGAGGCAGCAATGAACAAGGAGTTGTACGAGCACATGCGAGAGCAGAAGAGACTCGAACCGATTCAGTGGGAAGCCAAGGCAACCCCGTGGTCCAGGTCAGACACCTACATCCTCGCCATCTGCATCGTCACTGTGGGGTATGTCCTCATCCGGTTGGCGTGGTAACACCACGTTGGCCCACCTTGGTTTCGCTATGATGGAACCGGAACCAAGTCCAGCAACCAACACTTATCTGGTGCACGCGGACTAGTGGGTGTACACCAGCTTGTGACGCATCTACGGCAGATGTCTCTATGAGACATCTGGACATGGTGCACATGGCTAGTGGAGTGTGACCTGGTGGTAGACCTAGTGGACTGGAAGGCATGCACTCTCGCCGGTGGCATCCCACTGCATCTGACGGTTTGCCACTGCATCTGACGGTTTGCCACTGCATCTGACGGTTTGCCACTGCATCTGACGGTTTGCCACTGCATCTGACGGTTAGTAACGAGCAGGAATCCCTGAATTGCACATGTAGCACCATGCCTCATTTCGTGGCCCCACGCGATATCTACTGCTGTTCCTGTCTCTAACTCAAGACAACGAAAGGAGGTGATACAATGCGACTGGTGGCCGTCAACGAATGCACGGGTAGGTTTTCATCAAGGGAGGAGACGTGAAGAAGTACAACACGAATGGTAGACAAGCTCTCCATCAACAGTTCAGAGAGTTTGTACAGCAAGAGTTGAGGATGCAGGTCAAGAGAGGTATTGATCTGAGTCCTCAAGAGATGGAGACAGAGCAGAGACGTCATGATCCAAGTCGTCTTCATCGTCCAGCCGTAGCTCTCATCGATTCCATCCGTAGAATCACCACATAGACAGCATCAATGGAACTGAGAACTGAGCAATGGAGTTGACCAATCGCTCAAGTGGTCATCGCTGATGTCTCAGAGAGACATCAGGTGCAAGGTGTTGGAGAGGAGGTGAGAGACAATGCTGGTAACCACCGTTGAGCAGTTCAAGAAGGAGCGAGCCATTAGCAGTGCAGAGGGTGGCGAACTGCTTGCTGCATTCGAGAAGGAGAATGCCACCCCAGTGTACGGCATCTTCAAGTGGAAACTGGTTCCGGTACCCAACTCAGGATGT
>Ga0315284_10003873_pt1 | contig 21240 bp, 26 predicted proteins | sample YL17G09_16_MG_FD_203696 | JGI IMG/M metagenome (GOLD analysis project Ga0315284, IMG submission 203696) | Sediment microbial communities from Yellowstone Lake, YNP, Wyoming, USA - YL17G09_16 | ecosystem: Environmental > Aquatic > Freshwater > Lake > Sediment | place: USA: Wyoming | collected...
CGGATCGATCCAAGCGTTCCTGTGGCTGGATAGAGAGATGTTTAGTTGCCAACGTCTAGTCTACGGACTTGAGAGACTGTATCTTCAGGAGCCCGTGATTATAGCAAGGGTTCGGATTGACGATCCTGATCTCCCTGTGGTACAAGGAAGTCCCCACAAACAAGATGCCTATAAGCATGCCAAGTTTTACTTTTGCGCCCACGTGCGCGAATGGAGGTAATATGTCCGATAACTCGATCCCAATTATTGTAGAAGCAACAGTACTGTTTGAGTTGTTAATGGCCTGTTGCGAGTCCCTAGAGGAGGGTGATGAAGAGGCCGTGTGCCGCGTTTCAGTCGAAACACTTCAAGATGTGCGTATAATCGTATCCGATCATCCGGAACCTGAAGTAGTGGCTGAGACTTTGGCTATTATAGATGTGATTCTAGAAGGAGTTGGAGATGGCAACACATTTGAAGCCCCTTCCGGGGACGTTGTTCTTTGCGACAATACTGTTACTTCTGTTGATCCTAGCCCTAGTACCGACACTGGGCCAGCTGCCGCAACTTGATCGTAGCATCCACGCCAAGCAGGCCCACACTAATCAGTTATGGTCTGCAGAGAGCATATTAGCCGTAATGACTAATGGGGGTTGTGGTTCTGTGGAGGTATGGCAGTGCCCTGGTGATCGTTACATATATGTGTGTAAGTCGCCTACCAACCCTAGCAACACTCTTGGTTTGGTAGTAGGACAAACGTCGAACAGGATCGTTACTGGCTACACCGCTCGAACCAGTTTTTGGCTAAAGCGCTTACAAGGTTGCACCCCTATTGCTGGTGGGATGCCTTAGCCGGCACGTCCGCAAAGGAGTAGCATGAGCGACATAAAAGTTCCACAAGTAAAGTATTTCAATTTGTCTGCGTATCAAGTTTTGCGTGGCATGGTTAGGCCACCCAAATGAAGACTCTTTATACTTTCCAACAACAAGCCATTGACAAAATACTACAAACGTCGGGATTCCTACTTGCAGACGAGTGCGGACTTGGTAAAACCATTACCGCTATCGAAGTAGCTAAACAATCACGTCCCTCGGTTGAGGGATGGAAGGGTTTAGTCGTAGTGCCGTTGAGTTTGCGCGCTCAGTGGGTGGATGAGTTGGCGCTACAGGATCCTAATACATCTGTAGGGATAAGCAACTATATTCCATGGGACTACACCACGTATGCGGGTTGGGTAGTAGCTACCTACTCCGAGTTACAACACGGCCACGTTCACGAATTTACAGGCGTTCTGTGGGACATCATAATTGCTGACGAGGCACACCGCGTAAAGAATCGTAAGTCGATTTCGGCGGAAGCCCTCAAGAAAATTCCAGCGGCGAGGCGGCTTGCGTTAACGGGGACTCCTTGGGAACGTTCTCCGGAAGATGTATGGTCGATTTTGAACTTTACACGCCCAGATGCTTTCGACTCCTACTGGTTGTGGGCTAAGGAATGGCTGGAGTTAGAACCTAACTATTTCGAGCATTGGCGCTTTGGAGGTCCTAAAGATCCTCAAGAGTTTGGCGAAATGCTTAGCGAGTTCATGCTTCGAAGAACTAAGGTAGAGGTTCGTGAGGACATGCCAGAAAAAGTTCTGATTGAGGAACGAGTAGAAATGACACAAGCCCAGGAGGCTCAGTACAAACAGTTCAAAGAAGCTAACGATGTAGTTGTGGAGGTTGACGCCGAATCCTTCTTTGTGCAAAACGCCCTAACGGCTCTTACTTTAATGCAACGCTTTTCAACGGATCCGACTATGGTAGGGCTAAATGGTGTTTCAGGAAAGCTCCTTTGGCTAAAGGAATTCTTGGCAGATCACCCAATCGAACGTATAGTTGTTTTCTCAAGGTTCCGCGACGTAATTGAACGCTTGGCAGAGCAATATAAGGGCGACATGATCATAGGAGGAAGTCGGGGAGATGACTTCATTAATGGCAGGGCACGATTGTTGTTTGGTACCATCGATGCTATGGGTGAAGGTCTTAACCTGCAAAGCGCAAGCATTGCGATCTTCTTGGATGCTCATTGGAGTTCTACTAAAATGACTCAAGCAATGGATCGCATTCATCGCATTGATATTCAAGAGAGTAAGATCATTTACCTACTGCACTCCTGTCGAGAAGATAAACTCGTACTAGACGCTATCGATCATAAGTGGACGGAGGAGCAACTTATTTACTACTACATGCGTACTGAGGGGGTTCTTGAATAACGGTCTGTATAATATTTGTGTTTTTTACACTATTGTATTATAATATTCCTATAGTAAAGGAGCCCAAAAAAGTCATGACAAGTATCCACATTTCCGATATACGAACATTCCGTAGTTGCCGCCGTAAATGGCAGTGGAGTTCTGGCTTGCAAATGAACCTAGAGCCGGTGATTCCGTATGTTCCCTTCTTCACTGGAAAGGCTCTGCACGCCGCGTTAGAGTTTTACTACAGAGATGGAGTTCCTCTAGATCAGACCGTCGATAAGTACCTTCTTTCTGAAAAGGAGAATATGGAGCGGGTCGACGATCTTTGGCCTGCGGAGAAGACTTCCTTTGAAGAGCAGATAGACCTGATTAGGGATATGATCTATCACTACAGTTTGTGGCAAGCGCAAGACGAACGTAAGTACGCAGACAAGAATCTCGAATTCATTTCTCTGGAGCAGGGCTTTGAAATTCCGCTCCCGCTGCCTGACTTTGTTGGGGAGCATCCTGATGCTACGTTAGGAGGTCGGTTTGATGGAATTGTAAAACATAAAGGAACGGGACAGTATTGGATTTGGGAAACTAAGACGACTCGTTCCGCTACTGAGCTAACTAGGTCGTTAGTGAATGACGAGCAATGTGGGGTTTATATGTACGCGGCGAGTAAAATGCTTGGAGTCCCTGTAGTAGGCGTGCTCTACAACATCTTGAGAAAGAAGACCCCTACAGAACCTAAAATGTTACAGAACGGCTCTCTTTCACAAGCACGTAGTATCGACACTACCGCATTTCATTACTTGTCGACAATTCGTAGCTGTTTTCCCGACTGGTCGAAAGAGACAATTGAACAGGAATATGGAGAGATGCTGGCCTCGCTACTACCGAACGAGGATAAGTTTTTCCTTCGGTATCCCGTACATCGTAGTGATGTTGAAATCAAGATGTTAATGACCAACGTTTATCATACTGCAATAGAGATGATGAATCCTCAGTTGGCATTGTATCCTGCCCCGAATTGGTTAAATTGCAACTTCTGCCAGTTTCGCAGTCCGTGTCTAGCTATGAATGCTGGGGGTAACTACAGGGTTCTACTAGAAGAAGAGTATCAACATCGTGAGTCGGCAACATCAATGCGTTTGGAGGAAGGTGAAGTATGCGAGATCACCTAAACGTTCGCAACTTGCAAATGCTTGTGCTATACATATTTGTGTTCTTTTTGTGCATTGCGGTAGTTATCATAGTAGGGGTTATTTTTGCTCCTCCGCAGTCCATCGTATCTACTTTTTACGACAGACCGCCTGCAATGCAGTGTTTTCACGACCACCGACTTTGATTCCATAAGGAGACATAATGGCTAAACGATACGCGTTTCAAGACGAAAAGCTGAAGGCTCTTTTCTATGGACAACCAGGAACTGGAAAAACCCGACTAGCGGCAACCGCGGCGTTGGAACCTCGTATGGGACGAGTACTAATGCTCGAAGCTTTTGGTAATCCCATTTCTATCAAAGACTACCCAACCAAACCAGATATTATTACGATCGATCAGATGAGTGATTTTAACGCGCCATACAGATGGCTATCTGATGGGCAGGACCCCAAAGATCCTTTTGTGGAGGAGTTCGGTCTTACGCCTCCCTACTCTACTTTGATTGTTGACGGCCTTACTGAAGTGCAACGATTTGTAGTACGAAAGGTATCAGGTGTTGACTACGTTGGTCCTGGAGATCTTACTGGGGCTTTGGGCCGTCAAGGCTTCGGCCAGTTGTTGGGAACCATGCTCAACTGGGCTGTCAACTACATTCAGTTGGACTTGCATATAATTATAACGTGTCTAGAAGCGATTCAAACAGATGCTTCTACAGGCATAGCACACCGCCATCCTCTAATATGGGGTCAATCAGGCAACGAGATCGCTGGCTATGCTTTTCTAGTTGGACGCATAACAAACAATCTTGTAGGCGAAAGATTATTGCTACAAGAGGCGCGCGATCCTGTTCGTGATGACACCGTCGCTGTAGCGTTTTTCAAAGAAACTCCCACATACTATGCAAAAGATCAATACCACATGCCAGTTACGCATGTGACTAATCCCACTATAGGTAAGATTCTTGACTTAATTGATCAGAGCAAGAGCGAACCTACCCCCAAATCCTAACCCCCTATCCTGAATTGGAGAACCCTAACTATGCCAAGTATTGATTTCTCAGCTGTACAAGGTCTTGAGCCGTTACCAGTTGGTAGATATCCTGCCACTGTCATATCGGCTGTCGAAGGCCTGTCCAAAGCCGGCAATCCGAAGATTGATTTGCAATGGAAGATTGCTAGCGGCAAGTACGAAGGGCGGATCGTTTTTGATTCGCTAGTGTTCACTCCCCAAACCCTGTTTCGCGTGAAAGGTTCCCTGGTGGGTCTGGGCTTCCCGAAGAACTTCAAAGGGAATGTCGGCCCCCAGGACCTTGTTGGTAAGAATGCCGAGTTGGTGCTCGACATCGAGGCTAGTACCCAGCTTGATGAATCTACCGGCGAGCCTTATCCGCCACGCAACCGCGTAAAGAAAATTAAGTCGCTGACCTCTCCTTCATCCGCTCCTAGCGGCAAGAAGTAGAAGAAGCAGTAGGTTTCAATCTTGCTCTGATCAACTAAGTTAGGAATCTAATGACCCCTCAAGAATTCCTCGAACAATTTACCTTCGGGGGCCTACTAACAGTCGCTATAGGCCCTCCTACAGCCAGGCGCTACTTTAACGCTGACGACCTCAGTACTTTGACAGTACCTCCAGATGTCGATGTGTATTTCGGACCTGCTATGTGCAAAACGGCGGGGGCTGAAAAGAAAGACGTTTTGGGTACTAAAGTGTTGTGGGTTGATGTTGACGACGTTGGCAAGCCTCTGTGCACTCTTACGCCTTCCATAGCTGTGTTTAGCGGTCATGGGTGGCATTTGTATTGGATTTTAGCGGAACCGCTTCTCGACGTTGATACGATCGAAGCTTTGAACAAGACGCTAATGGACGATGTTCATACCGGTGGCGACTCCTGTTGGAACTGTAATAGAGTTTTACGTGTTCCCGGTACAACGAACACCAAAGAAGAAGGAAAGCCTATTAGCGTAGAGCTTCGAAATTGGCGTCCTGGCTTAATCTATACCCCTCAAGAGATCGGTGTTATTGGACGTCTCAATAAACAAGACAAGCACAAGATAACGACAGGTGATCGAAGAGGGTTTCGTTCACGAAGTGAACGTGATTGGGCTATTTTAACTGCACTCGTAGTAGCTGGAGCTGCTGACGAACTGATTCACAAAATCTTCGCAGAACACCCTTGTGGCGACAAGGCAAAGGAAAATGATCATTATCTTCCACACACAATAGAAGCTATACGTGCAAAAGATTTGACTCCTGTAGAAGGAGATGACATTGTAGAACGTGACGACGGCTACTACGTTCCTGCACGTAAGGGATTCAAACGCATAAGTACTTTTTTGTTTGACCCGTTGTACTTGTTGGATGGATCTTCTTTCGGAGCAGCAGATGCCCTTGTAGGCGATGTAAGTGCTGAGGGTTTTGAGTGGCTCGGAGTTACTTTTAGTAGAAGCGCCTTCACGTCTGTAAATAAGTTAGACAAGGAAGCTCCTGTAGCGGCGTGGCAGTTTCTGGGACACGATGATGAACTTCGTAGGTTACTTCCCTACTTTCTACAAAAGCTAAAGGGGAGGGGCCTACCTAAGATCGCCGCCACCCCGGTACTCGGATTACACAACATTAAGGGTGCTTGGCGTTTCTTGGGAACTAATCAAGCCTTAAGCGATACTCAATTGTGGGAACAGTATCAAGGTCCTATATGTTGGCTTCCCAGTCAAAAAGAACACCCGGAGCTTGATTTGACCGTTCAAACAACTCCAGATGAGATTTTGCGAGTTGCGAAGAGTTTACCTTTATTGAATGAGCCAGGTACAATTTGGCCTATGATTGGTTGGTATACCGCTTCTTGTTTGAAGCCTTGGTTTGAAGCACATAATTATAGGTTTCCAATACTCAACGTATCAGGTACAAAAGGTTCAGGCAAGACGTCGTTGATACAAAGAGTATTTATGCCGCTAATGGGCCAAACAAACCCTAAAACGTACGACGCAGGTACTACGAAGTTTATCATATTGTGTTTGTTGGGAGCAACGAATGCGGTACCAATTGCGTTTAGTGAATTTCGATATGGCTCAGTTGAAAACTTTATTCGGTTCATTCTCTTAGCCTACGATACAGGTCACGATCCGAGAGGTCGAGGAGACCAGACCACCGTAGATTATCCCCTATCCGCTCCCTTCAGTGTAGATGGAGAGGATCTTATCGATGATCCTGCGGCAAGAGAGCGAATAGTGGTGGCCCAGTTGCATCCAGAGGTCATTGACGAAGGTACAGTAGCTTATACAACCTTCCAGGAGCTTAGAAACAACATGCCTAAGTACTTCGGGGGGTACATGATACAGGAAATTCTTAAATTGGAACCCCTGTTAGTTGATTTGCTATCCCGGGCTCGTACTGAAGTATTTGAGGCCTTCCCAGCAAAGCTTCCTGACAGGGTACGTAACAACCATGTAGTTACTTATCTGGGCGTGCTTTTATGGTGTCGTATTTTAGGTGTCAATCCTCCTCCAGCTTCCGTAATGGAACGAAGCATCGCGTCTGTGTTTAACATCAAGTCTGGCAGAGCAAGAACTCTTGCAGATGCTATGGTTGAAGACCTTATAAATGGAATAGCACAAGGATTTGCCCATCTAAACTACGTATATGATAACACCACAAACACTGTTTGGTTCCAGTTGGCGCCAGCACACACTTGGTGGATTACATCCAGGCGACGTCAAGGCCGTGGCAGTCTCGAGCGGGATGCTATCCGAGCTCAGCTCAAAGAAGCCCCTTACTCGGTCGAGCCTCATGTCATGAACGACGCCTGGATGTATGGCGTTGACCTGCAAGTGGCTGTGGATAACGGGCTTGACGTTCCTTCGAAAATATCGGACAATACCTTTGTAGTGAGAATGTAATGCCTCAAATAGACTTTACAAGTAAGCCAAACTTTGTACGTCCCGAACTCCTGCAACATGGGCAGATTCCGCGACCCTTGGCAGGGGTTGCTCCTCGAATCGTTCTGGGTCAAGATTGGTGGGATATAGAGCGTAAGAAGGCGTACGAGGCAAATAAGTATTGTTGTTGGGCTTGCGGTGAAGAGGCTGCTTTGGAAGCTCATGAGGCATACACAATCGATTATATGAAGCTTACTATGACCTTTACTGAGGTAGTAGCTTTGTGCTCGAAGTGTCATGGCTTCATTCACATCGGTCGATCGAGAATAAAAATGACGGAGCGAGAGTTTAAGGCCTTGGTGTTGCGAGGAGTGCGTCTTTTGAAGAAGGCAAAGCTAAAAGCTAATTGGGGTTTGAGGGCCGTATTGTCTGATGCTCCTTGGGCACCTCCGTTAGCTTCCTACATAATGGCCACTCCCTTAATGCGTGTAAGTCCTCCTTGGAACGCATGGCGTTTGGTGATTGCAAGCGATAAGTATCCTCCGAAGTTCAAAAATATTGAGGAGGCTAGCAAATTCTATGAGGAGAAAGACAATGGATAATTTAGTACTACTTTCTGGTGGGATGGATTCCGCTACTGCATTGGGATTAGCAATGAAGGATTCTCCCAACACAATGGCGGTGTCCATTCGTTATGGTTCGGTCCATAGCGACTCCGAAGCGAAAGCGGCTTTGGCTGTGGCTAACTGGTACGGACTTGGATTGCATGAGGTTTGCTTACCGCATTCGATTTTTCGAGGTGGTCAATCCTCGTTACTGGGCGAAAGTGAGATCCCTACTGAGGAGTACCATGATCCTGAGAAAGAGACACCCTCATCAACGGTGGTTCCTTTTCGAAATGCCTTATTTATCTCCGTTGCAGTTGCAATGGCTGAAGCGCAGGGATGCGCTCGAGTATGGCTTGCAGTTCATGCAACAGATCATTTAGGTTTTGCCTATCCTGATTGCTCTCCCGAGTTCATCGGATCTATGTTGTCCGCTACTTACATTGGAACACATCGAAAAGTACGTCTCATAACTCCGTTCCTATGGATCTCTAAAGCTCAAATTGTTAGGTTGGGGATGGAGCTAAGAGTACCCTACCAACTTACATGGTCGTGCTATCGTGGTGGCGATAGTTCATGTGGAGAGTGTCCGACGTGTCTTGAGCGGAAAAAAGCCTTTGCGGAGGCGTGCTATTTTGATCCCATTCCATATCTGAAGGAAGGTTAACATGTTCAAACATAAGATATCACGTAAGTACGCATTTTCAGCCGCGCACAGACTTGAAGGTCATCCTAAATGTGGGAGGTTGCATGGCCACAATTACGTCGTCGAGGTTTGGCTTGAAGGTCCCTTAAAGGAGGGGATGGTGGTTGATTATGGCTTAATGGATCACATTGTCAAACCCGTTATAGACGAGTTCGATCATCGATTTATTGTAAGTCATGAAAATCGAGACTCAAATTGCGTTTACACCTTAGAAGCTCTGCGCAACAAAGACGCTGTAGATCTTCCCGCTGAACGTTCTACTGCAGAGTGTTTGTCTAAGTACTTCTACGAATTGTTTGCGGTAGCGTTTTCCAAAAATCCTGACTTCGTACATACTGTTGTCGCTGTTAGCGTTATGGAGACTGAAAAAAGTGTTGCCATCTATACTCCCTAAGAAATGCACTAGGTGTGGTTCGGAAGGCCCCTTTCCTAGAGACTCTACTAAGAAGGATGGGCTTTCTGCTTGGTGTAGAGCATGTCATAAGGCTACTGCAAGCATTAAGGTGCAACGACGGGCGAATCTGAAACATCATTACAAGATAACGCCTGAAATATACACAACCCTACTGCGCATGCAAAAGAATAGGTGTGCCATTTGTGGGAGAGACCAAGAGGAGGTCGGTAAACGCTTTGGTGTGGATCACGACCACAAAACAGGAAACATCCGCGGACTTTTGTGTACTAAGTGCAATTCTGGTTTGGGTAACTTTAACGATGATGTGAGTGTTATCCTGTTGGCGGCCTACTATTTGAAAGGATGCAAAAATGAATGAAGGCGTAAAGGAAGTTGTAGAAGGGCGCAACAAGGAGTATGCAGATGCTTGGGCGCGCACAGGGGTGTTAATTGCTCCCATAGCTTCGGAGGTTAACAAGCTTCTGGTAGAGTATCCTCAGATGTATTTTTCGTGGATGATGATACTGAATAAGTTATTACGTGTCCTTGGATCCCCAACAAATCCTGATCATTGGTTGGATATAGAAGGATATGCTCTTTTGGTTCGTAAATATATTACAGAAGGAGATCCATATGTACCAAGTAAATGAAATATTTCACTCCGTACAGGGGGAAGGATTTCACGTTGGTAAACCGGCAACGTTCATTCGTCTTCAAGGATGTTCTGTCGGCTGTAGCTGGTGCGATACTCAAACCACATGGAAAGCTGGTGGCGAGCAGATGAGCGCCGCAGAGATCTGTATAAACGTATTTCCGTATTGGCGAGCTTGCGATAGGCCCTTTATAGTAATTACCGGTGGAGAGCCTACGTTATACGACCTCGATGCCTTGTTGGATGGATTGCGAAAGGGACGCGATGATGGTAGTTGTTGGCCCTATATCCAGCTTGAAACCTCGGGACAGAACAACCTTAAAGGATCGCTGCTTCCTGATTGGGTTACGTGGTCGCCTAAGAAGAATTTGGAGTATTGTGCTCCCGAGACTCTTTTAGGATTGGTAGATGAAGTCAAGTTTGTTGTAGATGACGACCTAACTGAGTTGCAGGTTGTCGATATTGACGCTCTTTTTCGCAGAAAGTATCCGCATATCGTTTTGATGCCCGAAGGCTGCCCTCCCACGCTAGAACACATGCGTAAAGCCTATGAATGGGTTCTACGCCACCCTGCGTGGCGTGTCATAGATCGTCTGCAGTACCGCTTAGGAGTGAAATGAAAAAGACAATGCTTGCCAACGAGTATTTTGAAAAGCACGACGTTGTAAACCTCTCAAGCACTCTTGAGGCAATCTTCGGTACAGACTGTTGGGATGATGACATAGAGCTTACAGCGGCAAGGTGGCTTAAAGCAATGAAGGAGTTTTCCCCCAAAGGAGAAATGCCTTTCAAGATTACCACCTTTCCAGCAAAGGTTAACCAGTTAATCGTGGTTGCAGATATCGAGTTCTCCTCTTTGTGCGCCCATCATTTGTTTCCGTTTGTAGGAAAGTGCCACGTAGGTTACATTCCTAATAAACTTCAAATAGGTCTAAGTAAGATACCCAGAATCGTTCACCACTTTGCAACTGGACCTCAGACACAAGAAAGGCTAACCGAACAAATTGCTTCCTTTCTCAAACATGAGTTGGAGGCTATGGGCGTAGGAGTTGTTCTAGAATCAACTCATACGTGCATGTCGGCACGAGGAGTGAGGGAGCACAACGGAGTGATGCGAACCTCCGAAATGCGTGGTCTCTTTTTAACCGCTTCAGAAGCTCGCAAAGAGTTTCTTTCGCTTATTGGAAAGTAGGATAACATGAAGTTCGCTCTTATAACAGCTCCCAACGGATTTGAAATCCTAGATGTTCTGCATCTATCTTATCATTTGGTACTTGCCCAATACAAAGACGATTATGCCTATCTCAGTCGCTACAAAGTAGCACATCGTTTAGGTGATTTTGTTATGGTAGATAATGGTGCGGCTGAGCTCGGACGTTCTATTCCCTTTGAACAGGTACTTGACTTCGCAAACGCAATACGTGCTGACGAAGTAATATTACCAGATGTGCTAGATGATTCGGTCGCCACTGTAAAAAGCTCAATAGAAACGGCACACTTCTTACCTCCTAAGAAGTGTGCGGTCGTTCCGCAAGGAAGTAACTGGGATGAGTGGACTTGGTGCCTCAAAGAGTTACTTTCTCTAGGATGTCGTACCATTTGCATTGCAAAAAGGTACGAAAGACTTCCTGGAGGGCGTCCGCATGCATTAGGTATTTTGCGTAAAATGGATTTACTTGATAGATACGACATTCACTTATTAGGTTTTGATGGCGACCCCCTCAAGGAAATTAGAGAGGCTCTTGCTTGCTATCAAGGTATCCGCGGAGTAGACTCCGCAGTACCTCTTGCATGGGCTCAACAAGGAATGCAACTTGGAGAGGCTCACCGCAGTTATACGTGGGGAGGGCGTTTTGTAGGCGCCTTGGCTACATATAATGCACGTCAAATCCTGTCGGCGTGTAATACGGAGTTCATATGCACATCATAATAAAGGATCCTGAAACAGGAGAAACTCTAGCAATACTTTGCATAGAACGGAGCATACACTCTTGTCAAATCATACATGCTGATATGGACCACATGACTGAGATTTTAGGAGTTGCTCTTGGAATGAAGGTAAACGAAGTACGTATTATAGTGCCTCAGCAAGTAGTAGCGGAGATGATTGAATTGGGCTGGGAAGTCGCTACGGAGAGTGTTGCGATGGTGAAGAGAAATGGCAAATAGACTTCCGTTCGCTCAATGCGAAGAGTGTCCTCTTCTTTGGGACAGCCTCCGTGCAGTAGAGGGTTATGGCCCCTTAGATGCCAAAGTAATTGTTGTTGGTGAAGCTCCAGGGGCTTCGGAAGAGGCACAAGGCATTCCCTTCGTAGGTCAGAGTGGGCAATTGCTGGATGCTGCCTTTGCCCAAACAGAAGGCTCTTTGGTCTTCAAAACCAATGTTGTGGCTTGTCGGCCCCCAAACAATCGTGAGCCCACTGAGGTTGAAGTTAAGTGCTGCAAACCCCGCTTACTTCATGAGCTTGAGACATTAGCAGGGAACCGCGTTATGGCGCTAGGGCACACGGCCTGTGATTTCTTTTCGGTACCTTTTGGGGAGCGCGGAGCAGTGTTTTCCTGGAACGATAAGTTGGTAATGCCTAACTGGCATCCCGCCTACATCCTTCGAGCACCTGATGACGCTTCGGAGTTCCTAGGGCTTGTAAAACGTATTGTAGAGGGCCCCTTCGAAGTTAACTATCTTAAGTGGCCAGAAGTTAGGTGGGTGACTACCGTAGACGACTTGCGTGTTGCGTTGGCTGAGTGTCCCGACGACGCGTGGGTGGCGTTTGACATCGAAACGGATCAGGTACAATGGTACGATACTCCTACTAAGCCCCGCGACAGCATTTTGATGTTGCAAATTGCATGGTCGCCCGACTTCGCCCTGATTTTGTCCGACGAGATGTTATACGATGTTGAGGGCGTGCCAGAGGTGTTGCAAGCGTTCTTTGGTCGCGTAAAAACCGTTGGTCATAATGCGAAGTTCGACTGTGTGTTCCTAAAGTCCCATTTAGGGTTGTCGATCGTTCAGGATGCAGATACTATGTTGGCTCACTATACTCTTGATGAGAACAAGAAGCATGGCTTGAAGTGGGTAGTACGCAACGAATTTGGTATTCCTGATTATGAAGAAGCAACAATTACTCAGTATCTGTCATCAAGGAATGATCGTTACTCCAAAATACCCCCAGAAGAGCTTGCTAAGTATGGAGCTATGGATGTAGTTGCGACGCTTAGACTTAGGGAGCTTTTGGAGAATCGTTTAAGAGCCGAGGGCATGTACGAGTGGCCTTATAAAAATGTTTTGATGGACGCTGCTAACTGCCTTGCCGAAGTAGAGCTTAGAGGGATGTTGGTTGACCGTATGCAGTTAGATAAGGCATCAGTGGATCTAGAAGAAATCTTGTTGCGTTTAACAGAGCGGATTCGTGGCTTGGCGAATGAGCCTGATTTGAACCCTCGATCCACCCAACAAATAGCAACTGTGTTGTACGAAAAACTACACCTTCCGTTGCAACGGGGTAGGAACGTTCCTCCACGCTCAACAGGTAAGGAGGTGCTTGAAAAGTTACAAGGTAAGCACCCTGTTATTCCTGTGCTTGTTAGGTATAGACGTGTTCATAAAATGAAGAGCTCCTACGTTGAGAATTTGCGGGAGTATTTGGATTGTGAAGGAAGAGTGCATGCTAACTTCAAAATCCCGGGAACGGAGGTTAGTCGTTTAGCAGTTTCTGATCCTGCGTTGCAAACCGTACCTCGTCCTTCCGATTATTTCGGGGCCCTCATACGAAGCTCCTTCATAGCGCGCGATGGGTACGTTTTACTCGTATGCGACTATTCGCAAGCCGAAATTCGCATAATGGCTTGCGAGAGCGGTGAGCCGTTCCTAATCAAAGTTTACGAAGATGATCGCGACTTGCACTCTGAGGTAGCTCTTGCTATGTATGGGTCAAACTATACCAAGGAACAGCGTGTGCAGTGTAAGATGTTCAACTTCTCTTATCAATATGGAGGCACTGAGTACTCCTTCGCCCAAGGAGCTGGTTTGAATATTGAGGTTGCTAGGGCATTTGTAAAAGAGTACAACAAGCTAATGCCAGTAGGTCTTGCATGGAAAAAAGCCCAGCTTCAAATTGCCCGTTCGCAAGGATATGTTCAAACGAGGTTTGGCCGCCGAAGAAGGTTTCCCTTTATCACACAAGAGACTTTAGATGATGCGCGGAAGGCCTGCGTTCATATGGTGTGCGCGTCGTCTGCAAGCGACCTGACTCTGATATCGGGCAATCAATTGATTCGTATGGGAGTCCCCGTAGTGTTGGAAGTGCATGATAGCATTGTAGCAGAATGTAAAGAGGATTTCGCTGAGGAGGTAGGTCTTATGATGACTACTACTATGAAGAGCAATGCAGAGAAATACTTTCCCGAAGTTCCTTGGAAAGTTGACTTAGATGTTTCGACGAGGTGGGCCGAACCGCTTCCTTTGCCGGAGGAAATATGAGCAAACCAGTTTCAGCCCCCTTGAAAAATGCCGATGATATAATATTGACTCGGTGCAGGGCCTACGTCTATCGTAAGCACTACCTTCAGTTGGTGGTGTTTTCGACTTGGTGGTCGGAGGTCGAGAGTGTGTCCTATAGTTTTGGAGGGCACATATATAAGCATGGTACAGGTTTTATATGGATCCTTGCAAAGCGAGACTCTATCCTTGCTTTAGTAACACACCTTAAACCCTTCTTTCCATCCTTTACGGGTTTTGAGTCGAAGGTTTTGGATATCTACCCCCTAGAAAAGTACCTCACTACGTAGTGAGTATGTGATCTATAAAGATTTGTACCTCTGGCGTTACAAGCTCAGCCAAGGGTGGGCGTACTGCTAAACCCCCTGCTATATGTAACATTTTAATCCTTTTGTTGTTTAGCTCTAAATGATCCCCCACTACGACTATCTTACGCCATAAATCCCAGAAGGTTTTTGTTCCCTCAACGATAGAAGTGCCGTAGTAAATCGAGCCTTCTAAAGGGTCTAGAATCTTGGTGCTATACTTAGGAAGATGGAAGACAATATTGAAGGTATCATTTTCTCCATACTTGTATTCTAGTACGTTGTCTTTCGTATAGCGCAACCACTCCTCCATAAAAGCCGCCGAGGAGACTGAGTGAATCCCTGCATTTACATACTTATGCCATGGGATGTTATGCAGCGTAACACCTTCGTGAGTAGTGCACCTATTGTTGTCGGTATTATTCCGACCAGCTCTAGCATCTGTACTGTCGTCAAACAGTTCGTCTATTCGATCAACGATGATCACGTCTGCATCGATGTGGGTAACAGTTGAATACTTTTTGAACAAGGGAAGCTCCATCAAAGGATACCCCCAAGTGTCCAAACCAAGCAACATAAACTCCTTACGTTCAATGATCTCCAGATTAACCTCAGGATGGAAGTGTAGGAGGCTTTTTATCATTCTTTCATGTTCGAACTTGAAGTCTCGGTAGAAACTAGACACGCAGCTCTTAGTCATAGTAGGCCACCAATCGATGACAGAGGTATTCTCGATAGGGAGATATAGATGTTGATAAGGCTACGCGAAATCCGTGAATGTAAAATAGCCGTTCCAAGTGTGCTTTTGTGAACTTGTTAATGTGTTGAAAATGGTAGTCATAGGTGAAAGAGGTAACATCCTCCCATATAGGACCCTCTACTACAACCACCCCTTCTTTAGCTATATGCCTTTTCACGCTCCTAAGCATTTCGTCGGGATTGTATATATGCTCGAGGGTATGTGAAAAGACGAATGTGTTGATCACCCCATTAAAAACATCTCCAGGACCGTGCACGGCTACATTGGAGAATCCTTTTGCCGACAGTATTTGTGCTAGACAGCCGTCTGTACCTCCTACATCAACTAGGGGAGCGTTTAGGGGGAAGTTACACAAAAAGGTAGCAAGGTTTTCCAAGCGCTCGGTTGAGTACGGAGCATCGTCTGTTCGGTACACCTTTTTATAGAATACGTCTAACGTTGCTTCCGTAGCAGCTGGGGAGTCGAGATATAACATGTCGCAAATACCACATCGATACAAACTCCAATCGATACCGTTATACTCTTTTACGAGAAGACGCCTATAAGGAGCTAAACATATTGGACAGTTTCTCATATCTCACCTCGTATTGGGGGTGTCATAGATTCCATTGGATCGGAGACTATGACATTGTTAACTATTCTGCTTGCTACCTTATAAACCGGACGAAAATCCAAAGAACACTTAACACAAGTAAGAGTTGCCTTAGGTGTGTTTAGGATTTGCGGTAGTAAACTTAGGGATGCGTTGTTAGCAATTGTATGAAAAGGGATATCCCAAACACTCGCTATCTGTTTAAGGTCTGGAAGGGTAAGACCACTAGAAGGATCGCTACCTACCAAATGTTGAAAGTGGGTTTCTTGCATAGTGTGAATACTTCCATACCCTCCATTGTCAAAGATAAAGTAGTGTATGTTCAGGTCAAGCCGTTTTACAACCTCCAGCTCTTGAAGATTCTGGACAAAGCCCCCATCGCCCGTTACTACGATGGTACGTCTGTTAGAAGCAATCGCAGCTCCAATTGCCATTGGCTCCATACCCATTGCTCCTATAGTATTGCATACTAAAACCTTCTGACCCTTCTTTACTTTGAAAGACTGCAGGAAGGCGCAGGATTGTTGTCCTGAAGAGCCTGGGACTAAGATGTCCTCTGGAGTGCATGCGTTCGACAGTTCTCGAGTAAAGCTATAGGGGTTGACTAACTCGGTGGAATCGTCACCTTCTAATTCGAACCTCAGACGATTATAAAGATCCTTACATTCCCTTAGCCAACTAACTTCGCCTTGTACAAATGGCAATAACCGAATTCCGTATTCGGTAGATACAGGATGATTTAGATCCATTGCGAAGCACGCCCATTCCTTAGGATACTTCATGAGCTCTGCTGGATCCACGTCTACAACCGTTTTAGTTGCTTTAGGAGCAAAGTTTGTCACATTGTGGCCTACTTGTTCGCCATCCAGCCTTGCCCCTACTACCATTAACCAATTACAGTTTTGTTGAATGATGTTAGCCGCTCGTTGGCCCAGTACCCCTGGCCGACCGCAAAAGATAGGGTTGTCTTCGGATATTAAATCGCACGCCTGCCAGGTAGTCAACACAGGTACGTTAAGCTGGCAGAGTAGGTCTACCAAGGATGGATTATACCGCAGTCCGTTCCCAAACAGAAATACAGGCTTCAAAATCATACCTCCATCCCCTGAACGTCTAAAGGAATTGACAACCAACATGGACCAGGTCTTCTATCTTTGCATGTTGCAATCATACGCTCAAGCATGCAAAGGAGGCTCTCTACACCATCTGCCTGCCACGCAAGTTTTGTAATAGGCGTAACTAACGGAATAATATCTACTTCTTGCACACCCTTAGTACGCATATTACTACTCCCCACCAACGTAGTGGATTTTGCTTGCCCGCTAATAAACAAAATAGGAATACTGTCCATCCATGCGGCAGCACACGCGGATAAAACATTAGTGGATCCGGGACCTGACGTTACAAGGCATGCGCCCAGGTTTTTTGTCGCCATAGAGTACCCTATTGCCATGTAGCCAGCTCCTTGTTCGTGCAGGGCGGCTACGTATGTTAGGTTAGACCGCCCAAGGGCGTCGACTAAGTACATCGCCCCTCCTCCTGCGACGAAGAAAATTGTAGTAAGTTCTTTTTCTAGTTCTTTGAAAAGAGCGTCAGCTATTCTCATCTTCCTCCAAAGGAGAACGGGTAACTTCCGTTACCCGTTCTTAGGTATGGACGGTCAAGGCCTATTTGGGCTTCTTCAGGTTAAAGAGCGCTGGTATGCCGGGTAGGTTGAAGGCTGCAGTGGTGGTCGCTGTGTACACGTAATCAAGAGCCCCTTGCTTCTTCAAGAAAGAGGCTGCCGCCCAAATCATAATAGCGGCAATCGACTTGACCAGCTCCGGATTGAGTGAGGCAACCAGTGGTATGTCTTTGAACATGACGGTATTGAAGCCCTTAGCGGAGGCATATGCAACCAGAAAGGCCAAGAGGGCGCTCTTTGAGCCGTCAGGGAAAAACAACTTCAGCACCCTGTTGGCTGTCAAATAACGCAAAAGGTCTTTCAAAGCCTCCGTCGAGACGCCAGTTCCGTAGGCTATGACTACGAGCACTGCTATGAAGGTGCCAATGAGTTTGACCCAATCCCAAACCGCTTGCCAGTCTACAAGAGGTGCAGCGGTTGAAGTTGCATCGGGAGGGGGGTTCGCTTCTTGTGCAAGGGCGGGAACGGTGGCACCAAAGAGGATCAGCACAATAACGATTGCAGTGATCCAACGGGGGAGAACTAACTTTTTCATTTTTTACTCCTTTAATACAGGCTGTGAACTCAGCCTGGTGTTTCTAGGTCAACGGAACTTCTGGCGCAGTGTTTTCCACTTTTATAACTTTAAGCTCTTCCATGTGGGCATCCACGTTGCCAACTCGTAAAGCAAAAGACACGTGATACAAACTGTTTTTCTCCAGTAGTTGTGTTCTCAGCAGGTCAACTACTTTTCGCAAAGCATCCTTATCCTTTTCAAGTTCGATAACTTTAATCTCCAGACGCAAGCGGGCGGCAGTAGCAAGGTCGGCAATCTCTTGTGAGGTCTTACTTGCTTCATTGTCATCCCGTCTATCTTGATTGGGTAGATTGCGCCACATAAGAAATGCCCCAGAGATAGCAACAATTGAAGCAACAATGGAAGCAACCAATGATATAACAACTGCTGGTTCAAGGGGAGAGTCTACTACAATTGTGCGAATCATCCCGCCGATAGCAATTGAGACTGAGCACATTGTAACTCTAATGTAATTCATCATAAATGCTCCTCCAGTACCAAAAAGGTTGGCAACCCCAATAAAAGGGGCATTACTGGCCGCGTGAAAAGACCTGCCGACAGCGCTGGTATCGAAGTGGCAGATGTCAATCCAAACCAAACAGCAACATAGACGCCGGCAATATATAACATTGATAGTCCCATGAGTAACAATAACATCGCGCGTTTGGGATGCTTCATATTTGCCCAGGCTCTAAGTAATAGGAATGTACCTGCTACTAGTCCGATAACAATTATCAAGACTACAAATATTTGATAGATCAAGTTCGTGAGTGTCATTTGTAAAGTCCTTTCATCTGGACAAAGAAAAATGGGCGGTCTGACAGTAATGGATATTTGACACCGCCCACCCCTGCGAACGGCATGTAATAGTGCCCGTCCTTCGTAAAGGCATACCACGTGTGCAACAGATAGTCCGGCAGGTCGGCGGGAATGGGTTTGTGAATATCCACTGCCTCGACTCGTGCAAAGTTGCCGATAATCTCAAGGACGTTGACAATATTATTCCCCGACCAGCATGGGACGGGGCATTTATACCTGCCGTCCTCATCTACGGTTAACTGCTTGTCATTCCCTTTTTGGGATACGAGCCAGTCAACCGCATCCTGATTACGATGGTTTAGTATCAGGATGCTGTCCATAATCGCATGAGTCAGGACGATTGACCTCGGCTTCACTATTTTCATTGAGTCCAGTCCCCACCCAATGTCGAATGAGCCTGTGTTTTTATAATTTGCGCCAGCGGGTTTGTATCCCCACCGTTTCTGGTCGCCTCTGATTGTGTGCCAGATGTTTGTCCCATCTGGTATCACATCAGGTGGAGGCGGGTACACAAAATCATCCCGTTCCAGCAGAGAATGTTTGACCCATCCATTGACAGGACTATCAATCTGGTCATATCCCCATCGGCTGTCAATCACTCTTACTTTCTCTCCACCGCTAATATTGCATCTTTTGCCAATGCCGAGGGAGGTCTTGTAGACTGTTACTGTTTGCTTAGTTATGTATTTCATATTGACTCCAATGGAATATCAGAATTGGAAAGTGTTTCAACGGTAAGGGTCAGTAAAAATAAAGAAAATTTACTTTGGCGATTCATTTTTTTCCTTTCAATTCTTTCAGTTCTGTTTCCAGTTCTGATATTCGTTTCTCGTGTAATTTCAATGCTTCAATGGCAACCGCTAAAACCGACCTGTCATAATATCCCATCGGTGTATCTCCAATGGAGTCAGGCGCGGCTTCCTTACCAATTGCCTTTTGTACATTCTGTGCGTAAAAGCCAAGCTGCCTGCCTTCCCCGATTGTTTCTTCCTTGCTGTAATAATATCCCGGCTTCAGCTTCATCAGCATTGGAATGGGGTCTTTTATTTCTCCGTCTTTTGTTTTCAAGCGCTCATCTGATACGGATGATATAACGCCTGCCGCCGAGAACGTTGCCGTGCCTACACCATATTTCGGCATGGTGATCGTACCGTCCAGTGCAATGGATAGGACGTCCCGTAGTGTCGCCGCCGCATCTGCATTACCTGTGTTTGCAGTATTCCTGAATTTGAACACCCCGGTAGTTGTATTTAATTCAAACACCCCGCAGTAGTTTGAAGAACTGCCTGCGCCATATTTCCAGCCCGCCGAGTAGTATGCGTTCAAGCCAAGTGTCGGATAGTTAGCGATTAAATAAAATGGCAGTGTGTCCCCAAATCTATTGACGTTTGCAGTAAAAGCATTTAATGCGGTCAGTGTAAGCCATGACAATTTTTCAAAATCCGCGGCACTCATGCTACCCGGCACAGCGGCTGTGGCAGGGACAATTGCGATAGTCCTGTCCGCTGATAGGTCTGCAGATGTCGTGCCTGCTATCGTGATAGGAGCGGTTGCTGTGATAGTACGAGTAGACGGTACAAATCCAGTATGCCCCGCACTTGCATAAGCAAGGTTGGCAAGGCTCGCATGGTCTACCGCCGCCGATAACGTGAACGAAGTAGCCCAAACTGTCTCGACTGAATACAATGTAGCGTTAGTCTTTTTGCAAATCACGCGTCCGATAAGTCTTGACCAGTTTGTACATCTTGCCGGAAGCGAAGCCGGAACCGTTGCCGCCTGTGCCGCTCCGATGTTTGCGTAAGTTGCATCTCCCAGGACAACATTTAAATGTCCCTGTGGGCAGATGAATATCCAATAAACGCCGTAATGATTGCCAGTCAATGCGGCAAGCGATGTCCCATTCTGATAGGTCTCGAAAACTTTTGATGTTCCGCCGTCAAAGACCTCCGAGAACAGGGTTAGCAATGCGCTTTGAGTCCACGCCCCGCCGCCCGTTCGGTACATGACCGTGAATTGATCTACCAGCGGAGTTGTGAAGGCTGTATTCGCGACATACCACGATCCAGCATTGCATGTCAGGCGCAGTGGAGTTGCATGGGCTGTGATAGTTGCCCCGCTGACGTGATCCATGCCGCTGTATTTCAGAATGAGGCGATTATGCGAGCGTCTGTCTTTGTTGTAGAGACTATGCCCAGATGCTTGTACTTCAACCGTGTTACCACTGCGCCAGGCTCTAGCAACCGTAAACTGGTCATATTCGTGAATGGTTGCTCGGTCAACAGTTGAAAGATATTGTGGTGTACCCCCGTTCCAATCTAAGTAAACCCAACTGACAGAATTATCTGTAAGGGCTGCTGTTGTGCCGGATGCTTGCCTAAAATAAATGTAATCTCCACCGAGAGCATTGGTGGTGAATATCATCCCTT
>Ga0315284_10003874_pt1 | contig 21236 bp, 22 predicted proteins | sample YL17G09_16_MG_FD_203696 | JGI IMG/M metagenome (GOLD analysis project Ga0315284, IMG submission 203696) | Sediment microbial communities from Yellowstone Lake, YNP, Wyoming, USA - YL17G09_16 | ecosystem: Environmental > Aquatic > Freshwater > Lake > Sediment | place: USA: Wyoming | collected...
TTGCCACATCCGACATCTAATACAACTCCGCCAGGGACAATACATTCTCGGATGAATATATCTATGATTTTGTCCATTCCGACCCAACCAGGATATTTCTGCTCAATTATACCGTTTACCCATGTATTATTGTCTGTCTTCATTGGTGCTTGATCTCTCAAGTGTTCACGATGTCCTTACGGTTGGAAGCATTAGAAAACTGTTCGCGATGTCCTTACGGCTACCATCTAACTGTTAAAGCAAGCTCATGGAAAGCCTCTAATGATTCCGCCACTCTATCCCAACTGTGACGTTTTATGACGTGATCACGCCCAGCCTCTCCAATCAATTTACGCCGAGTAGGATTGCTTAACATATCGATACAAGCCTCTGCCAGAGGCTCGTCATCCTCACCTAAGAGAACATTTTGCCCCGGTGTCAAACCAATGCCTGTCGCCCCAAGCGCATTCGTAACAACTGGCGTCGCCATAGCCAACGATTGCAAGATCTTGTATTTCACACCTCCCCCCGTTTTCATTGGGCAAAGGCTCACTGTCGCCCGACCTAAATAGGGTCGGACATCGGGGACCTTACCAGTTACAGTGATCCCCTCTTGCGCATGCAGGGCCTGCACTCTGGCTGGGGGGTCTGAACCCACTATGATCAGCCTTGCTTCAGGCATCCGCTGGCGTATTCGGGGGAAAATACAACGGGCTATCCACAGCGCCGCTTCCGCATTAGGTCGGTAACTCAGGCGACCAAGAAAAGACACTGACAACTCTCTCTTGGCATCGGGAAACGGCGCGAAATAATCGGGGTCAATACCTAGCCGCACCACGTGAGTTAGAATGTCTGGACTCAGGTTGTCAAGAAGGCCAGCTTCCTCTTCTGATACAATGCCTATAATCTTCATTTGTGTGCAGAGCCAGGGCTCAAACCGTTTGAGCTTCTGCCACTCTTCAACGTCGAGCAATCTTGAAAGGGAAACAGAGCCTTGACTAACATAGTCTCGGTACCGCGCAGTCAATACATCCTGTATGTTACACACTCTGGGAATCGAGTCCAGGTACTGCGCATAGGGTGCCATTCGCAACGTGTGAACGTGAACGAGATCATACGTATGCTCTTGAGCTATCTGGTGTATCTTTCGAGCCAGAGCCGGGCTAAAGAAATATGCCACGTATAACGGCCAACGCGTGAATAGGCGTAGAGCGCAACTTTTGTAAGACGTAATCTTGGAAAGCTTAAGCGGATATACTTCTTTCGCCCAGTTCCTGACGTGCTCCAAATCGTCCAGTTCTACATCTTCGGTATACAACGCGACGAGTGTGATCTCGTGGTGTCTAGACAATAGTCTGATATGGTGCAGGGCGTCAGGTCTTTCAGATGAAGGAATAAAAGGCGTTAGAAAGAGAATACGCATCCTTACAAACTCGAATTCGTCATTAGTTTCATGGCTGCCAAGATGCCTACGATGCTTGTGCACATATCGAGACAACCTCGCGTAGATTAAAGCTGAGAACAGAATTCTGTAATGACTTAATGCTAAGAATGGGGGCCACAAGTTTGTATAAAGAAGGGTGCCACATGCTCAAACCAAAGCTAAGAAGTCGAATACTAGTTACTCTGCTTGGGAAACTCACGCTCACAACCCGAAAGTCACATTGACTTAGGAGCGCGGTCAGTGTTTTGGCAGTAAAAAAGGTAAAATGATGTTCGGCAAAATGACGATGCCACTTTCCAAGGATCCTAAAACTTAAACAATCAATATTTGGAACTTCTACAAAAAGCACACCGTTGGGCCGCAAAAGTCCATAAATCTGCTCCAACGTTTGTCGCGGATCAAGCACATGCTCAAGGACCTGGAGCAGTATGATAGCATCAAAGGATTGAGGCGAAAAAGTGCATTTCCTTAGAGTACCCAAGCAAACATCAAGTCCTAATTCCTGGACAGCATATTGCCATGCATCGCGCTCTGGTTCGATCCCCTTGCACCGCCAACCGCGACTCTCGGCAGCTTGCATGAACAACCCCAAGTAGCTTCCGACGTCGAGTAGCGTTCCAGCTCTGCCAGTCACAGATTCGATCCGGCCTAATATCTTCATATAGAGCTTGCGTTTCACCTTGGCTTCAGCCAGATAGATCTGTGGATAGACTGGGGGCGCGGTGGCATTCATCAGATCACCAGCCTGATCATGATCACCAGCCGCGAGCAACTCGGGATGCTCGATCGGATTGATGTAGACCAATCCGCAGTTCCGGCATTGGACTACCCGGCCAGGACTTAGACGGGTTCTGTAGAGGAATTGGTAATTATCTTGTCTACATAGGCAACAGGATCGTAATTGACTGATAGAACCCTCAACTAACATAACTCATCCATCTTTTGCTCGTAAAACGCCAGTCTAATGCACAATATCAATTTTGGCAGGATACTATGAGACAGGGTCAAACGTGTTGACTATACTGTTGCCTTGGTCACGGCATATTGTAAGCTTATCCAATCTCCATCCGTTCTTCGCTCAATATCTAATAATATGGCACCGCTTTCCTCAAGCAATCTAACAATATCTTCTTTCTTCACCGGATACATTCGGATACCTTCCAATCGTGCATCCGAATACCTCTCCCAGAGCCTCGGAATTAGCCTTTCGATAAAGCGACTCCTTAACGTTACTCTCCGCTCGCCTGGCAATTGGAATATTATCAAGCCACCCGATCTAACTATTCTTACAAATTCCTTGATGTAGTTTTTCGAATACTGAGGAGGATTATGTTGTAAAACAAGTTTGGAATAGACGAAGTCGAATGTATTATCCGGAAATATTCTAAGGTCATCAGTGTCATTGAGGAGATATTTGCATCTCTCTCCGTGCCGGTTATATTGCTTGGCCAATTCTATCATGGAGGGTGCAATATCAATCCCATAGACTTCGTCAAAATAATCCCCAAGTGCCTGAGTCAATCGGCCAATGCCACAGCCAAAGTCAAGCACTCTCTGTCTTGACAGATTGACTTCCAAATGGTCAATGTATTGCATGATTTCACGGACGTCTATCGCACCGGTTTCAAAAAAATCATCAATTCGCCATTTATTTCCCTTTTTTTGGGAGTCAGTCAGTATCGCCCACAAAGGATCTTTTTGCCCGAGAGCATTCCACGATTTTTGTATGTCTCTCAAATTCATTAATCCTCCAGCCCATACTAGTCTATGGTCAAAAGATCGCCTACCGTCATTAGACTGTATTTAATATGCCTACTAATTCAACTGGATGAACTAGATAGGTTTAGCACTCAGGGTGGTTCGAATTTTGGGGGTCAGTCCCGAGTACTGGAAATAGATCATATACGATTCAGTGTTGTATAAATGATTGATACAATAAACAATGCCATCAATGCCCCCCAAACAGCCAAAGACCTCCATCTCAACCTTGAACTCCAGCTATTATTTGTGTTGCGAAAAAACAAATATGCTTTTGTTATTCCTACCGCACCTAGGAGCATCAATAGGGGAATAATAGGATAGTGAAACCTGGACTCTCCAAAGAAAATCGTATAGGGAAGTATAGATGCAGCTAATAACATTAGAAAAGGAGTATGTTGGCTCCAGGTGGATCTCCCAGCTGTCGCCAAGGCAAGTAAAGCCAAGGCTACAAGCACAATATAACCAATGTTGACTCCCGCAAACATCGCTACTCTAATGATCGGTTTTGCAAAAATGGGGTCGCCACCCAAGTTTAGCCAGTTCACCGAGGTTGCTTCAAGACCAAAGTAGTATGCGAGTTTTACGGCGCCAGCCTTCATAAACCGCCCAAAATCGTTGAATATGTACGTTAAAGCTGCCTCTCGTGCAATTCTGTCATTTTCTATCTCATCGTTACCTGTTAGGATCTGCTGACGCATTTCATCTGACCAATTATAACGTCCCGTGGCATGTGGGTTGTTACCAATCCACAAATCAACCCCACCATTTGTCGCGAGGACCGGCTGACCTAGAACCAACCAGTTCCGCGCCATCCAAGGTGTTACCAATACAGCACAGCCTATGCACACTATACATACGCGACGAAAGAATTCCCGCATATTCAAAGTAGACAGGTCGCAAAAGGGAATAACCCCCAAGAGAACCAATGCGACTGGCCGGACAAGCACCATGGCGCCAACTATAAGACCGCTTACAAGACCTCGCCTCCAGCTAGAAGTGCGCCAGCCTAAAGTAGCCAGCCATATACCCAGCAGGAAAAGAAAAACATATAGCACCTCCGTCATTAATAGCTGGGAGTACAATATGCTCTCGGGGTACAAAGCAAGTCCGAGAGATGCCAGCAAACCTATTCGTTCTGAGTACCAGAATCTTCCAACAACAGCAAGTAGCACACAAGAAAGTGCTCCTAGTAACGATTGAGTGAATTGGGCTGCACCTATCTCTACACCGAATAGCGCATAGATTCCTGCTAGAAACAGAGGGTATCCAATAGGACGATACGCCGTCGGCTGTCCGTTTGTGGAGAAGCCATCGCCCGAGGCTAATGCCACTGCAAGCGTGTGGTAATCTTGTGCATCCGCTATTTGGGTAGCCGAAAAGAGCAGAAGAGGTACGAGGCGCAAGAATAGTGCAAGAATAAAGATGCCAAACACTTTCTGATGCCATTTCAGCGATTGCAGCTTTGCCGTTGCACTTATTTTCATCGGCATGACTTCCGTTGGCGCTTTTTCATAAGAATTGATTCATACAAATCCAGAAACTGCCCGGACATAGACTCATCAGTAAACCTTTCCAGCGTAAATGCTCGCGCCTGACTACCCAAGGCGACAGCTATTGACTTGTTCTGCAGCAACTTAATGATCGCAGATGCCAATGTCGAACTATTGCCTGGTGCAACTAACAGTCCGGTTTGCATATGAACAATCAAATCTGGCAATCCTTCAACTGCTGAAGCTACTATGGGGCGGCCGGTCATCATAGCCTCGCATACCGCGAGGGAAAAGGTTTCTTTGAGAGACGGTTGCACGTACACATCAAGAAAATGTAGAAGTTGAGGGATATCAGTTCTATGTCCGAGAAAATGTACTTTTGAGGTGATTCCTAGGGTCTTCACCTGTTTCTTAAGGAATCCCATCTCTGCCCCGTCACCTGCAAACACTAGCAGGGCGTTGGGGATGACACGGAGAACTTGGGAAAACGCTTCCAAAAGATATATGTGTCCCTTTTCTTTGGATAACCGTCCGACGGATCCCACAACCGGCCCCGCGGACAAGCCTAATTGAGCACGTAGTTTTAGCAGATCAGATTCGCTAGGGCCTACTTGAAATGGCTTAGGATCAATCCCGTCCCAGATCGTCCTGACTTTTCGGGAAGGTATGCCAGCTTCATGAATCAGGAAATCGCTAGTGGCCGTGGACACGCCGACCAATGCATCGGCCAACATGGCTGTCTTCCGAAACAAATATTTCTCGAATGGATTACGCCATGAATATATGTAATGCACAGATTCAACAACACAAGGGATACCTACTATCCGAGCCACGACACTGCCAATCAGCCCGTCCGAAAAGAAGTGCGTGTGGACTACATCGAAATTCCGAGAGTGCAAGACTTTGCCAAGTCGAAACGCTGCGACCAGCGTTTTGAACGACCAATATTTTGAAATGTCCATTGTAATAACTTCGATGTTATTTGATTGCATAGAGCCCAGAAAGGGATGCTTGTCTGTCAAACAGCATACAGTAGTATCACATCCATGCTCACGCATCTTTAAGGCTAAGGTTTGAACATCTCTTTCTCCACCAGCATTCATTAACACAGAAACCAACTGCATGACCCGAAGCTTCACCTTAACACCCTACATAATGTGATACTAGACGCAACACGGCACGGAACGTCTCTTCTGCTGAACTCCGACTACTGCAAGATTGCCAGAAAGCCTTGACGAGGAGTTTGGGCACTAGCAAGATCAAAACCATGGCGCGATACAGAGACGCCTGCCCATTTCCGTAAAGAAGACGGATTAGTATTTCATCGCTAGTAATGGCATACAGCTTTGACTCAATCGGCGCTTTATTCTTGGATTGTTCTTGGTAGTGTACAACGTTTGCGGTTGAGATATAATGAATCCTCCACCCTCGATTTCGTATCCTGACACACCACTCAATGTCTTCACCACCGAGAAAGAAGGACTCATCCAGAGGACCAACCTGTTCGATGACGTCACGACGTACCATCATGCAGGACCCAGATATGACGCCAACAGAACGAGTTCGATCGTAAGTGCTACGATAATAAGAACTACCTGGCAATCTAACACGTGGCACAAGTTTGCCTAGACTCATAAATCTATAAAACACATCCAATATGGTCGGGACAGCCCTCGCACATTCCAACTGGGTACTGCCATCAGGATACACTAAATGGGGACCTACGGCTCCTACGTCAGGATGCGTTTCCAAATGCTCCACCATGATTCTCAAAGCATCTTCAGCCACCAATGTGTCCGGATTGAGCAGGACACGATATTGCCCCTTACTCTCTCTCAATCCAATGTTGTTACCTCGAGCAAAACCGACGTTTGCAGAAAGCGCAATAAGATGTACGCACCGAAATCTGTTTTGCAGCATATCGACACTATTATCAGAGGAGCCATTATCAACCACAAGAATCTCACTACTGATTTCCCGAGTCGCTGCCAGCACCGATGCCAGACAATGCTCAAGCAGATCACAAGTATTCCAGTTCAGGATAACCACGGATAGAAGCGGGTTCTCCATAATGTTATTGCTTTTCCGCGCTCATGCTAAGCCATGTACCAATACCCAGCGCAATCCAGAATAACTCTCCAGTGACAGGATAACTGATGATGTCCATGGAAAGCAGGGACACAACTAGAAAGCCGATTACGCTAGCTACAACGGCTCGCCCAAGGTCGCGGCGCCATTGGTCTTCATCGACGTGTGTGTTTCTCCATAAATTGACCAGAACTGCCGTCAATAGCCCTATCAGACAGGTAAATGCCAAGATGCCCATTTCACGGTATAGCTTTAGTAGTGTCGCACCATCGGAAAATGAATAGTTTTTTCCTTGGAGTAAGCCTGTTATTGGAAAGTTGGCGTACGTATGCAATCCCGTCCCAAACAGCGCTTGCCGCACACTGCCCTGCAAGGATGACAATATTATTAATTGGTACAAGGCAACCCTTATCCCAGGAGTTCGTTGCAGCACCTCAGGAGAGTATAAATCAGGACTTGTCAATATAAGTATTTGTGTCCGTATGTCTTGTGCTACGAAAGGCTGAATCAAAAATACAAGTAACAGCAATCCAACTAAACACAGCCACTTCCATTCCTTGGTTTTTAAAGAGACTATTGCAAGGGCAACCCCTGCACCTGCCCATGCCCCGCGACTGGTAGTCAATATTGCCGCAAAGACCATGAATACGAACCCTGTCTTTAAGAACAGCTGATGTTTTGTATAACGTATCAGAAATACCACGTAAGGGAGCAATAACACTAAATATCCACCTAGTTGTATGTGATTTGAAAAGCTCACGGTAATGAGCCTCAATGACTCGAATCGAAAAGCCGCACCGAAGCTAAACATGCCCTCTCTAGATGCCGAGATCAAGTTATACGGGTTGAAGCCCGTAAAGGCTTGAATAACTGCAAGAACTGCGACCAAAAAACCAGAAGCAACCATCCCGTGCAATAGAGTCACTACACTTACTCTATTCTGCGCCAGGTTGAAAGTTAAGACATAGAGGCCAAGCAATTCTACTAGCCAGCGTACAATGTTCTTTGCACTGGCGCCAACATCAAGTGAAAACAATGTCGAAAGACCCAGCAAAAGCGCCAGCGCTAGAATAGCTATTCGATAAGGTACACGAATAGGATCTTTGGAGAGAGAAGTTTGTAAGAACCATAAAAGAAACACAACTGATAAAAGTACCCGGTGGATTGATAAGAAAGGAGCCTCGCCCGATATGTTTCCTCCTACCTGAATGGGAATGAGCGGTGACAAAAAGGCAAATAGACACAATGCTCCCCATATCCCATTCTTGTTCAGTAGAGCAAATCCTAAGTAGAGCACCCAAATGCCCAGAGCGATCAGCCAGAACGCATCTACCATGTAATGCTGACTCCAACGAGCGCTGCTGCTACCAGGCTGGTATAGACTATCTGATTCCATTTATGACGCAATCGGAGCGTCAGTTCAAAAGAAGATTGCCCGTCAAACCGCCGGGCGGCGCTCTTGCGACCGTGCCGCATCTGGATATCGTTCAGGCTGATGATCTGCTGGAAATGGCCCTGTTCGTCACGCTCAAAGTCGTCCCCCAGGATATTGGCCATCACCCATCCCAGAGTGCACCCTTCGGGGTCTTCGGTGTGTTCCAGCGCCACTCCCAAAACGGCTTCGCTATCTTGCACCAACACCTTGAGCTGTGAGGCACGCGCCGATGGGTCACTCCACATCCTCATGATCAGCATTCTTGTGGTTACAAACAAAGAAAACGCGCGTAATGTCCAAACTGTTTTTGCAAGTTTCGTGAGCGTCTCCGCCTCAGTACCGCTCGAATCTTCATTCGCCCAACTAGCAGGGAATAGACAGGTGGGAAGTACTCGCAGAGCTTGGTTAGAGTGTAAAGAAAATCTGCCCTTTTCTTCTGCTGATAGACGCTGCGAAGAATCTCCGCGGCCTCATATGCATCCTCAAATTCCTTCCTAAGAATAAAAGCTGAGTCGAATAACATGTCCTTAAGTTGGCCTATCAATCTTTCTTCGACGTAGTCTCTGGCCTGAATAGGAATCCGTTCGTCTTCCTTCAGCTTTCGAACCATCTTCAACCAGTCCGGCCAAAACGAATGTAGACGAATCAAGGAACAGTTCGACAAAGGATGATGCACAAAAATAGCGCATGGTTTTTGTGAAATAACGAAAGGAAAGACAGAGCCGATCCGGAGTTCATAGTCCATATCTGCTAGCTGACTCAGCTCTTCATCCAATAGACCCATTTCATGGATCACCTTTCTACGGAAAAGGACACCTGTCCAGGTTGGATGCTTCCACCCCAGCATTTCAAGTAAACCCTCGGGGGGCGTGTAATAACCTTCTCTGCGCCACAAATCAAGCTGAGAATTGACTATTTCACCCCCTTCTGTTATCGAGACAACGGAGCCTGCTGAGAAAATTGCGCTCGGGAACTCTTGGAAGCCTTTTAAGGCCATCTCATAGAAATTTGGCAAAAGGATATCATCATCAGAAAGGAAGGAGAAAAAAGGTGTCTCTACACGCGCCATGCCATAATTGAAATTCGCGATTGCTCCGATATTTTCAGGATGGCAGTGGTACTTGACGCGGGAATCTTTCTCGGCAAATCGAGCGACTACTTCCGTAGTTTCATCGCTAGAAGCATTATCATAGACACACACTTGAAAATAAGGATAAGTCTGATTAAGGACGCTCCGAATCGCTCTCTTTAAAAGTTTCGGCCGCATGTGCGTTGGAATGATTGTAGTAATCCATTGTTCTGTCATCGTTGCACCTTGCTTAGCCTCAGCTATCATAGAATGTCATCTTTGCCCGCCGGGCTCGGCCTTCGTAACTGTGTCCCATCCCAGATGCAGAACTTGGGAGATTGGATGCACGTATGTGTACCCTACAATCAAAGTACTTAGCTGGTAGCCGTAAGGACATCGTGAACAGTTTTCTAATGCTTCCAACCGTAAGGACATCGTGAACACTTGAAGGGTCAGGCGATAGGATCAACGACCTTTCCGACGAACGAAAAAGGAAACGTCTTGATGACCTTCCCCTCGTGCTTGATGAAAACTCTACGGTGGTACGTCGAGAGCGTCGCCACGACGTATTGTCTTTCCAGTTTCCGGCGGACGAAGTATTTGGCGGCGTTGAACTCGATGCGGCCGTGGCTGTCGATCTTACGGACGAACGAGACACTGCCCTTGGGGATGGGAAGGGCCAGATGACCTCGGGCATCGATGTAATGATCGAGAGAGAAGCCTTCGGGCAGACGGCGGAGCACCGGCCAGAGGCGATCTCGGAGAACGCCAGGGAAGCGCGCCGTGTTCGGCCATGATAAGGCTCCGACCGATCTTCCGGAGGACTTCGCAGTAGCCGATCCCGCTTTCGTAAAGCTGGATGGCCCTGCACCGAATCTCATATTCGTTCCTGTTGCTCGTCGCCTTTGGCTCCTTCCCAGTGATATGGGAGGGAGTCTAAGCGATGATCAGTTCACATATCGATGTGCTTACGGAAACCCGGTAAAGGTTTGGACCGGCAGGGAATCGAGCGCTTCCCGTATGTATTCTTCTCCGTTGTAAACTGGCGTGCCAATCCTGACCTTTGGGATATGGAATTCTTTAGGACTGAGTGTCATATTTTCCGGATTTGGTTGCATAATAACACCCTTCCGGAAGAGATATGAGTTCGGATCCAGTTCCGAGTAACGGAAGTGGCCATGGCTGTAATACCTAAAGTCAAGCCTGAGACTAATGCCAGATAGACGACCTGAAACAGCTGTTTGTCCGGCAAGGGAACCATTAAACGAAAGCCACCGGCCACCGCCAATGAGACAACAAGCGGAATTCCAATATCCTCATGGTACCATCGCCATTTTTCGGTGGGTAAAAGCCGGCGGTGCATAATCTGGATGGTAAAGAGGACGTACCCCCCATTCAGGATTACCCAGACGCTGGCCGCACCCACCGCTCCATACCATTTCGTGAGGACAATCATAAGCGGCACCAGGAGCAGCACGGACACAACGTTGACAAGGAAGGCCAGCCGTGTCCACCCGAAGGCCAATTGCAGAGCATAAGGGATGTTCATGAGGCCATTGAAGGCTGTGCCCATGACAAGAATGCTCACCAATAAATGGGTATGTTCGGCAGTCGTGGAATTCTGGGTCCACAACAAGAGAATTTGTTTAGAAAACAAGGTCACCACGACGGCCGTCGGCAGTACGAGCACGGACATAAACTGAGCGCTCTTGTGATACAGCCGTGTCAATTCCTCTTTGGCACCCAATGCCACTAGATTGGTCAGTCTGGGGTAGGTTGCCGAGAAAACCGGACTAATGAACCGATTAAGTGTCATGGCCACGACAGAGGCCAAGGTATAATAACCAAACATCTCCAGGCTAAGCATTCGGCTCAGGATAATTTTATCCAATTGCGTAAGAATGGTTGCCAATACGGTGATTCCGGTCATGCCGGCGGCGAAGCGCCAGATGTTCAGCAGCAGGTCACGGCGAAAACGCGGCGCTTCAGCGGCATACGGCAGGCTACGCCAGAGAAAGAAGACTATCAAGCCGATATGGATACCGCTGACGACGATCTGCCACGAAAAAAACGCCTCCACCGTGGGCGAAACCAGCCACAGGATCAACACTGCCCCCAGCCCGCGGAAGGTGGCCATCACAACGTTGATGACGTTCAGCAACACCTGTCGTTGGAGCCCCATCAGTCCGCCGGAGTAAAAACTCATCGGCCATTGAAAAGCGATCGCCAATCCCATGATCATGATAGCGGTTTGCACCGTTTTGGGAGACAGGTTTTTAGCATTTATCCAATGATAGGCAATGAACGGGGACAACACGATGACGATGACACTGATGAGCAGGCCTACAGCCCAGTAAGGGATCTCCAATGTCCTCACGAGATCCCGCATCTCCCGGGCCTTGTCTTCCTGCACAGCCAGCCGTGCCATTTCCCGGTTCAGGGTGCTGCTCAGCCCCATGTCGAGCAATCCAAAGACCGCCAACAGAGTGGCAAAGATGCCAATCAGCCCGTATGCCTCGATACCCAGGAAGTGGATATAGAGCGGCACAAAGACCAGGCCCATCAGCCCAGTACACACACTGCCGCCAAAATTGGCTACAATATTTTTTTTAAGGAGGCTCATATTCGGTAATTGCGGAATAAGGAATCCCTATCGCACTCTCCTCAAATACCCATTTGGGGCGACGGTAATAAGCAACTTATTTTCAATCATCTTGTCGATCTCGAAATGGAGCGAAGCACCATCGGCGGCGGTGCGGCCTTCTTCCGTCAGGCGGCGCAGGTACTCCCGGACGGCGGTCTTGGGGTTGTTGCCCTTGCCCCAGGGGCGGTCAGGGAACATGTCGTCGGGCATGTCTTCGATCACAGTATCGAAGACGATGCAATAGCTGTCTGAAGAAACAAAAGGTGCGTAGGCCTCCAGCTCTGCGAGAACGTGCTCATGCGTGTGGTTGGAATCGAGGCAGATAAGTATGCGCTCGTAGCCTTTGGCGTGTTCGTGTACCTGGGCGATGATCTCAGGGGCTATGCTGGAGCCCTGGATCATGTCGATTTTGTGCGCCAATGAATGCGCCTCTATGGCGGCGCGATTGTGAGCACGGATGTCGATATCCAGTCCCAACACTCGGCGGCGGCTGGCTTTGGGATCCAGCGGCTTACCCGCCTCCGCCGCTTCGCAGTAGTCGATCATTGCCAGCATGGAAGCGCTCAGGATCAATGAACCCCCGTGGGCGATTCCGGTTTCTATGATAAGATCGGGTTTGACCTGCCAGATCAGCTCCTGCATGGCTACCATGTCCTGGGGATACTGGATGATGGGGCGGCCAAGTATGGAAAAATTGTATGAATACTTGTAAGGTGCTATTCTTACAATCCAATCAAGACTCAGTTTCTTAATTCGATGATCCGTGCTTGCCTTTTCGATTAGTTCTCGCTTCTGTTTATCAAAATCGTCTCTCATTCGGATCCTTTGCGCATTTTTTTGAAGCGTTCTCCGTACATCGCTCTGTCTGCCAAAATTACTTTTTGCGGGACTTTATAACTGGGTAACTTGCCATCGCAAAAAGAACGCATCCGTTTGCGAAAATCGCTTAGTGACTCTCCCATCGTAAGTTTAATGCGCGCCGTGACTATTTGTCCAGTAATGGGGGAAGGCTCGCCAATTACTGTTACGTCTTCTACCCCATCCATTAGCTGCAAGATACTTTCGACTTCAATAGGGTAAACTTTCTCCCCGCCTACATTTATGATTTCAGACTTACGGCCAAGTATGCGGATATATTCCCCCTCTAATTCGACAGCGTCTCCGGTCTTGAACCAGCCATCCCTTGTGAAAGGGTTTGGGGCGTTCAAATAGCCGAGCATCGCAGATTGTGCTTTGATTTCCAACATGCCATCTACAACGCGCGTCTCGAATCCGTCTCCACCAACTTTAACCCATAGAGAGTCTGACGATTTCGACTTTGAGCGTAATATTCCAAGTTCCGAAAGGCCATAGGTTTGCTGTAAACGAACATTCGGAAACAGCGCATGAAACCTTTTGAGAGTGCTCTCAGACATCACTTCTGTACCGTAAGTGACAAGTTCTAGGGAACTCAAATCCTGTCGATTGTAGGCCTCACTCAGCAGAAGCAGATTAATGAACGTGGGTGACGTCGGCAGAACCTGGACTTTATATTTTTCAATTGCGGCACATACGGTACTGGGCGACCGTTCTTTTACTGTGACAACGCAACCACCATTTGAAAGCGTATACAGCAGGGTGTTGATTCCACCAATATGATCAAAGAGCAGAAATGTAAGAAAACGCTGGGAATGCCTGGTCGCTTTGAACTTCCCGAGGAAAGGCACAAAATCATGCAAAACTGCTTTGCTCTTGCCTGTGGAACCTGATGAGAAAAGGACCAATCCAGGATGCCCAACTGTTTTTAACCTCTGTATCAATTCGTGGTCTACATGGGCTTTTGTTTCAGAAAATGAAATATCATCATCTTGCCCAATACTGATGATTTCCTCTACTTGTGCAACTTCACGAAACTCAGGCTTTTTTGCCTCGACCGAATCGGTTAGAGGCACAACAATGCACCCGTTCTCAATTAAGGAAAGCATAAGCGCCACAGCGTTTGGTGAGAAGTCTGCTTCCAGCGCCACTACCGAACCGGGGATAGCAGCGTGTGACCGAAGATAACTTAGCCATCTATTCACAGCCGCTAGTAGCCAACTATAAGAATATATATTATCACACCACACAATTGCATCTTCATCTTGGTTCTGGTGAAACCGCTCTAGCAGAAAGTCGATAAACATCAAACACCACCAAGATAAATATTCTGCCCAGTGATAAAACTGCTATCCTCTCTGAGGTAGAAATCAATCACATTTGCAATATCCTCAAATGTTCCGAAGCGGGGTATGGCCAGACGTGACAACAAAGAATCGATTCTTTCTTTTGGCACCGAACGTATCAAGTCAGTCTCTACAGGTGCAGGCCCTACAGAGTTAACCGTGATGCCATATCCAGCAAACTCTCTTGCTAGAATCTGCGTAAGAGAGAGAACTGCAGCCTTGGAAGCAGCATATATTGCTTCTCCCTCTAACCTCAACGGAATAGCTACCGTGACAAAATTGACAATCCGTCCGAACCGCTTCTTCTGCATCAACTTAGCGGCCTCACGACAAAACAAGAATGTTCCCACCACATTAGTATTCAGCACATTATGAACCGTTTCCAAGGGCGTCAAGAGGCAGTGATTCATCGCAGCAATTCCGGCATTGTTGATCAAATAATCCAACACACCATATTTCTTCCGAACTTCGGCAAATAAACTCTTCACCGTAGCTTCATGGGACACATCAGCAATATAGTGTTTATATCCTTCTAAAGACCAATCAATTTCGGAGAGATCACATCCGACAACAAGGTGACCCTGTTTGACGTAGTATTCAGCCAAGAACTTTCCTATGCCTTTGCGCGTCCCCGTAATTAACGTAATTGGCTTAGCCATTATGTTGCCTCAACCTTTCTTCATCAAGTTTTCTACATAATCAGCCAAAGCACCAACAGTCCTAAATGGACTATGCTTTTGAGACAACGCTTTTTCGTCTGCCAAAGCCAGCGTTAAACCCAGTTCGTCTTCAATTGCCTGCTCGACGGCCACCACAAATGAGACCAAACGCAAAGAGTCCAGCACACCGTCTCGTCCATATAGCGGAGCATCCCTGCCCTGTTCCACAGCAATTTTGAATTCAAGTTGTTCGTTGAATTCGTTTGCAATCCGAGCGATTAGGTCTACGATCTCCTGATTCTGATTCATAAATTATTCTCCCTATAGGACAAAATCGGCTGGCACTAACTCAATTTTTTGGAAGTACAGTCCATCTGGGCTTTGATCCCCTGGCTTTCCTATTTCGAGATGAAGCTCACCTTGGAATTCCTCTTTGTGCAAAGGAAACAATTCAGCCAGCCGAAAGCCTGTGGATTGATGTAGATTAAGGGCTGGGAAGTTGTCAGCCAAGACAAAACCATAAATTCTCTTAATCATGAAAGTTTTGAAAAGCCATTTGACCAGGGCTGTTTCTGCATAGCGAATCAGTTCAGGGTGACCGCCGACTTCGCCGCGAATCAAATTATCAATTTCCACTGAGTCAACAGAAAGTTCCTTAAACCCATAATGGCCGATGAGTTTTGTCGTTGAGTAAATAAGGAATAGTAACCTCGAATTATCCTTTAGAACAACCTCTTCCATCCAACTTCTTGTTCTTTCAGGAGTGGCAGTAAATTGTGTTAGAAAATATCGTTTTGCTCGGTTCCTCCATTTAGTGAGTTTCATAATGATTTCAGCATTGTTAAGAATAGATACTGTAAGAGGCGCGAGACGGCCAAGGCAATTGTTCTGAGAGTCAGTTATTTCAATGCTTATGTTGATATTCTCATGAATAATGTCGCTGATAAACCGTCTATAATCGTTCATATTTTGCTCGACCTAAAAACAGATGCAATTTTCGGATCCAACTCGAGGAACGACCTGTAATCAATCGCACAAATTTCGCGACATTGTATATTTGTTATGCTCAAAATCATCTCATAGCTTTTCCAAGTAGTTCTACTCGGACTATTTCTATGATTCTATCCATCTCAGCATTATTAAGATCGTGATATGTCGGTAGGTTAATTGCTCGATTATACAGTCCATAGCTCACGGTATTTTCTAGCTTTTTTTCAAACATTGGCAGCATGCTCAGCGGCCAAAAGAACACTCGCCCATCAATGTCATCGGCCTTAAGAGCGGCAAGTAGAGCCTCACGGTTAAAAGCAACTCCTTTATTAACTACAATGGTGGGCATCCAATAGCCGTTTATCGTACCCACAGGTTCAGGATTTATTTGCATCGGCAGATCACGAAAGTGCTCAGCGTAGTAGATGTAAATGCGCCGCTTGCCAGCAATGAGATCATCTATGCGTTCTATCTGCGCGCAACCGATTGCCGCTTGTATATTGGACATCTTGTACTTGAATCCGACCATGTCGGGCCAGAACTGCTTGGTCTGACCCCGAACCCGCCCGTGGTTGGAAAGCGCCAGCACGGTTTCGTACAGCTCGGCGTCGTTGGTCACGAACATGCCGCCCTCTCCCGTTGTCAGCGTTTTGGTACCGTGAAAAGAGAAAGCTCCGAACTTACCCATGCTTCCGGCCCTTTTGCCGTGGTACTGTGAGCCAATGGCCTCCGCCGCATCCTCGATGATGGGAATGCCGTGCTTTTGCCCAATGGCCAATAGACTGTCCATGTCGCACAGGTTGCCGTAAAGATGAACGGCAATAATAGCCTTGGTATGCGGGGTGATGGCGGCTTCGGTCAATTTCGGGTCAATGCACCAGCTATCGGGCAGAATATCGACAAATACAGGCTTGGCACCCAGGTGAACGATGGGCGCGGCGGTGGCGATCCAATTGATGTCGGCCATGATAACTTCATCACCGGGGCCAACGCCCAGCGCGGCAAGCCCCATGTGCAAGGCACCCGTGCAGCTTGAAGTGGCAATCGCATATTTTAAACCAAGATGCTGCCTGAACGCGTCCTCAAAGCGGGCGATGTATTCGTAGCAGCGCTCGCCCCAGCCGTTTGTGGCGGCATCGGTCGCATAGCGAATTTCCAGCTCCGTAATGCTGGGCTTGGTGTAGTAGATACGGCTCATGCTTTGAACTCCATGACCTTCATTTCAGGTACAGCCGACACAAAAATCCCCCCCCACTCCCGCACGTATGCGTGTTGTTGAATTATCTCGTCGGCGATGTTCCAGGGGAGAATCAATACGATATCCGGGTTGTCTTCCCTTAGTACGGCGGGCGGTAGGATAGGAAGGTGGCTGCCTGGCAGGAATTTCCCCTGCTTGGAGGGTGCCGCGTCGCAGACATACGGCAGCAGGTCCGGCTTGATTCCCGCGTAGTTGAGCAGGGTGTTCCCCTTGGCGGCGGCGCCGTAGGCGGCTACTTTCCTGCCGGTGCGCTTTTGTTCAATCAGGAAGGTGAGCAGCCCGTCCTTTACCCGATCGGCCTGACACTGGAAATTCTGGTATGTGGTCAGCAGTCGCAACCCCCGCCTCTCTTCTTCGTTCAGGAGTGCCGGTATGGCTGTCGTCTGGGGGCGCGGATCGTCTGCATGGCAGGCATACACACGCAGGCTGCAACCGTGGGTGGGCAGTTCTTCCACATCGAACACTCGCAGCCCGGATGCCTCGAAGATGCGGTTGACCGTATAAAGAGAGAAATATGAATAATGTTCATGATAAACCGTATCGAACTGAGTCTGCTCGATGAGGCGCATCAGGTGGGGAAATTCCAGGGTGATCGTGCCGCTGGGTTTGAGCGCGGCTTTCAGGCCGGCGGTGAAGTCGTTGATGTCGGGCACATGGGCATAGACATTGTTGCCGATGATGAGGTCGGCCTGTTTGCCCTCGCTCCTGAGCTGGTTGGCCAGCGCCGCGCCGAAGAATTCGCGAAGAACCGGAATGCCGATTTTCTCGGCTACTTCGGCCGTGCCGGCGGTCGGTTCAATGCCCAGGCAGGGAATGTTTCCAGCTACGAAGTTCCTCAGCAGATAACCATCGTTGGAGGCGATTTCGATCACAAAACTTGCCGAACAGAGGCCAAGCCGCTCCGTTATTTTTTCCACATACCGGGCGGCGTGATCGAGCCAGCTCTGCGATACGGAGGAGAAATAGGCGTAGTCGCCCGTGAACAGTTCATCGGCGCGGGTGTAGTCTTCTGTCTGAACCAGCCAGCAGTGGTCGCAGACATAGAGCTTAAGGGGAAAGTAAAGCTCCGGTTTAGCAAGGTCTTCCACTTTCAGGTAGGCGTTGGACGGCGGGGCAAAGCCAAGGTCGAGAAAGACATGTTCCAACGGGGTGTTGCAGTGACGGCAGTTCATAAGGAAAGCCCCTCAAATTCCGGGCCGATGAAGGGATGGCTGCGATCACGTTCCGATAGTTCCGTCATTGCTATAGGCCAGACGATTCCAATCCTTGGATCTGCAACATGGAGTGCGCCTTCCGCCTGCGGATGAAACGCTTCGGAATGAAGGTAAAGTAGCTCACAGTTTTCTGTTAGCGTTTGGAAGCCGTGGGCAAAGCCTTCGGGGATTAAAAGGCTTCTTTGGTTCGTGGCGGATAGAATTTCTCCGTGCCAGTGCAGGAATGTGGAGGACCCTTTTCGAATATCCACGGCGACGTCGTAAACCTCACCGCAAAGGCAACTAACAATCTTGCCTTCGGAATACGGCGGATATTGGAAATGCAGACCGCGGACGGCCCCCTTTTTTACGGTATAGGTGTGGTTGATCTGTGTGATTAGTTTTCTCAACCCGGCTACCTGGAATTCTTCGGCGCAAAAGAAGCGACAGAAAAAGCCTCGCGAATCCTTGACGGGCTTCCGCTGCACAACCCAAAGCCCCTCAAGCGGCGTCGGAAGGAAGTCGAATCGCTTATTCTGTTTTATTTCCAGATTTTCCACTTGGCCTTGCCGTCATTCCATATTTTGTTGAGATATTCCATGTCCCGCAGGGTGTCCATACAAGCCCAGAATCCCCGGTGTTTGTACACCATCAGTTGCCCTTCTTTGGCAATTTGCTCCAAGGGGCCGATCTCAAGATCACATAAATCGTCCGTGGTCAGGTAATTGAGGATATCCCGGTTAAACACAAAAAAGCCTCCATTGACGAAGCCATCTCCGTTTTGGGGTTTTTCACTAAAATCTTCTACACGATCGCCATCTATTTTCAGTTCACCGAAGCGGGCAGCGGGATTGATTCCGGTGACTGTTGCCATTTTGCCGTGCGCTTTGTGGAAGGCAAGCAGTTCGCTGATGTCCACATCGGCGATGCCGTCGCCGTAAGTCATCATGAACGTGTCGCCGGCGATATAAGGCTCCACCTTTTTTAATCGGGCGCCTTTGAGTGCCTTTTCGCCTGTATCGGCCAGGGTAATCTTCCAGCCGGCTTCGTCGTGGGCGTAGTGAATGCAAGTTTTCTCAGGCTGCCCCAGCTCTATCGTGATGTCATTGTTTATGATTTCATAATGGCAGAAATAATTCTTGATCATATCGCCTTTATATCCGAGGGCAAGGACAAAGTCTTTGCATCCAAATTGCGAATAATACTTCATGATATGCCAGAGGATGGGATGCGAGCCGATATTGACCATCGGTTTGGGACGAAACTCCGTTTCTTCCCGCAGGCGCGTCCCTATCCCGCCGCAGAGGATAACGACCTGCATGTTATGATTCATGTTTGATCTCCGGATTAAATATTAATGTGGTGGTCTTTTACGAATTTAAGGATAGGGGCGCGGATTGTTTTCAGGATATTTCATGAAATTTACGGCCGATTGGATGGTCGTTTCATAACGCCCAGTACATATTCTTCTCTGCCGCCTTGTCCATATAAGTATGGAGTTGTTCAACGCAAAGAGAGTAGACATCCTTGTTCTGATTCTCCCCGTAAAATCCTTTATACCAATCAGCCGTCATCTTTAATCCTTCATCGAGGTTGAGGACAGCCCGCCACTTGAGCTCCGCATGGGCTTTATCGCAATTCAGCTTGAGGAGTTTCGCTTCATGAGGGGCATCCTGAACCGAAAGATCTTGCCAAGAGCCTTCACCCCAATAGTGAATGAACCGTTCGACAAGCTCGACGGTCGTCATATGGCTGTCATCTTCCGGGCCCAGGTTCCATGCCCCGGAATAGCGGAATGGGTCTTCCTTGAGTAGGACTCCAAGCCATAGGTAACCGCTGAGCGGCTCCAATACATGTTGCCAGGGCCGAACGGAGTTTGGGCTACGTATGCCGATGGGTTGTCGGCTGCTGAGAGCACGGATGCAATCCGGAAGCAAGCGATCCTTTCCCCAATCCCCCCCGGCGATGACATTTCCGGCGCGGACAGAAGCCGCCCCGATGCTCTTGCCTGAAGAGGCGTTTTGAGCGAAAAACGACCTTAAATAAGCACTAAACGCCAATTCTGCGCAGCCCTTGGAAGCACTGTAGGGGTCGTGTCCGCCCATCGGATCATTTTCGCGGTATCCCCAAGTCCATTCTTTGTTCTCATAACACTTATCGCTCGTGATGTTGATGAGGACTTTGACGCTTGGGCTCGATCTTACGGCTTCGAGAACGTTGACCGTGCCACCCAAGTTGGTATCAAAAGTCAATTTGGGTTCTTCGTAGGAAAGCCTAACGAGTGGTTGAGCGGCCAGGTGGAAAACGAATTCCGGCTGGTATTCACGGAAAGCCGCGGACAATTGGTCAATCTCGCGTATATCTCCATGCAAGTGGCTAATTTTATTCTTTAGTCTAGTCGCGATGAAGTTGCTGGGATCGCTTGGCGGTTCGAGAGAAAATCCCACGACGTTGGCGCCTAGTTCCTTTAACCAGATCGAGAGCCAGGAGCCCTTGAAGCCAGTGTGCCCGGTTACTAAAACGACTTTATTTTGATAACTATTATTAAACATGGATCACTTGGAAACTGCGATATTCCCGATTTGATATTTTAAAAACTATCAGGTCGTTCAGTAATGTTCATTCCAGGCCAATCCTTTATCGCTGATGAATTTCATGCATTTTGTTACAGCTTCGAAATGCCTTCCTTGATCGTGTACCGGATGAGGTCGGCTTGCTTGTGGATATTAAGTTTATGCATCAGGTTCCGCCGGTGGACCTGGACGGTGTTCAGGTAAAGATTGAGTTTTTGGGCGATCTCCTTGTTCGTGGAGCCTTCGCCGATGAGCTGAAGGACTTCCCGCTCCCGTTTCGTCAGGCCGTCCCCGGCGATCTTATCCTTGCCGGCGCCTATCTTGGCCAGAAAGCCGTCCACGATATAGCTGGAGATGCCCGGGCTTAAAAAGAAACGGCCCTTAAAAACTTCCTGAATAGCCTTGGTTACTTCCTCGATCGCGCTTTCCTTCAGGATATAGCCCTTGACCCC
>Ga0315284_10003876_pt1 | contig 21230 bp, 41 predicted proteins | sample YL17G09_16_MG_FD_203696 | JGI IMG/M metagenome (GOLD analysis project Ga0315284, IMG submission 203696) | Sediment microbial communities from Yellowstone Lake, YNP, Wyoming, USA - YL17G09_16 | ecosystem: Environmental > Aquatic > Freshwater > Lake > Sediment | place: USA: Wyoming | collected...
ATAAATACCAGTTGCTCCAGTTTGAGTCACTGCAACGCCATTTGGAATTGGATTTATATCATCATTATAAACGAGGGCATAAATTTCTTGCCCTATTTGATTAGTCCAATCTTCTCCTTTCAAAGCAAGTGTTTTGTATTGAGCATCCCAGTACAAGTCTCCTTCAACGCCTGAGTAATTAGCTGTCTTATTAAAACTAATTCTAGTTACATTTGATAATTTTCCAGTAGCTTTCTCGTACCAATAGTCCGAAAGGTTAACTGTTGAATTTGACATTGAAGAAATATCATTAAGATATACTGATGCTGCCGAAGTGAAGATCACTAAACATAATAAAATTGTAATGAATAAGGCTATAAATCTCTTTTTCATCATCCTACCTCCACTTTGCCCATATAAACATTACAATAAGCCCGACCGTAATTAATACTATAATAATCATTGCCGCATTGTCTCCATCTGCTAGCCATGCTCCTCTTGCAGGTAATGCTTTAAATGCCTCTCTCCATATTGGCTTCATATTATTCTCTTCATATACCAAACTTTGATTACCAACATTACATAGGACAACAAATGTAAAGTTATTATATGGCACTATGTCCTTATCTCTAAAATATATTGTACCGACGCCATCCTTTATATCAAAATATCCTTTCTCCTCAGGCGTAATAGCCTGCTGTCTCATATTAAATCTTGTAGTGTCAGCTAGTGGAGGATTTGACTGTATATGTATAAGCGCAGACGCATTCTTAAAAAATATCATATCTACACACTTTGCATCGCCTGGATATAATGACTGATCTATAGAAACCGTCGCATATACTTTATCACCAAGATATGCATTCGCGTCGATATAAACGCCAAAATCCTGATCGCCAGTCAACGTATATTGACCAGCCATTGCTACTCCACAGAGCATAATGCTCACTAGAATATATGACACTAAAAATGCTATTTTACGTTCCATCTTCAACCCTCTACTATTTTTTAAGCCTTCTCCTAACGTAAAACAGCAGCCCAGTTGCGGAAAGCAGTGATATAGCACCTACTGTAAGCACTCCTATTAATAAATTTTTCTCATTTTTAGCCATAAAATCACTTACATCTTGTCTTGTTGGCATTTTTGAGACATTTTCTTCCGTTATCTGCTTTTCTTCTTGTCCTACCATATTTACATTATTTTGCTCCCCAATTGTGGAAATCGAACCCGTATCTCCATTTGTTTCCTTAACTGTATTATCGTTTGTTACTGGCTTTATCGGCGCTACTGCAGTCGTAACAGGCTTTACCGGTATAGTCCCTCCAGACGAACCTCCACCACTACCAGAACTACCACCGCTTCCGCTTGCTACTGTGCCAATTGTATATTCCGAGAACCCCGTTACATCGAATGTTAACTTGCCAGAATTAAATGATCTGACCCTACATTGACTAGAAGAACAGTCTGCACCATCTTTTAATATTTTATAATTATCTGGTACACCATACATTACAATTCTAGCCTGCCTATTCATCCCAGTAAAATTAATACGTACTCTTTTTGCACCGACATTTACGTTACTCTCTTGAAAGCCACTAAAATCTACTGTATTTAAGAAATTTACTTCAATATATCCATCCTTAGAGAATAGTTTCATGTCTTGCAGCTGAGTCTCGTCGTCATTTGCTGCTTCTATTGTGTATAGGCTATAATCTTTGTTAAAAACCTGCCAGGCTCCATTAGTATTATTGCCCACCTGTACATAGAATTCTCCTTTTACTCCTATAGAAATAGGTATAGCTCCCGGACCTGGCGTAATCTCCTTTACATCGTAATCCACCTTATAAAGCCCCTCTCTAGAGCTCTTAAAATCTAAATAAAATTCTTTTAATTCTCCACCATTTATCGTATATCCAGCAGTATAATTCCCCGGATTACTGTTCAATGTAGCTGGTGGCTGTGTATTAAAATTAACTAGAAGTATTTTACTCTGATTTGTACCACCATTCTGTAGAGTAAAACGTATAGATTTTACTTCGTCAGTAAGTGTAGAAGTCTTATCTCCTTCCATATACTCTCTAGAAATACCAACTGCGATAACATTAGCTGCTAAAATTAAGATCATTATCACGAGTAGAGCTGATTTTATTCGCATAGAGATCAATACTACAGATACTATTTATAAATATATCGAAAAAAAATATAAAAAATAATTTACATTTACTTGAACATTCCGCCTAGTCTTACGAATATGCCTACTATAAAGCCAAGCACAATCAATAAAACTATTAGATCAAGCCATTCAATAACTGCCGCACCTATCGTGCCAAGACCATCAACTACAATGTTCTGGAAATCGCCTTTTGTGTAACCATTTCCATTATAGCCGTCGGTAGTACACTCGTCTGCCGCTACTGTTGTTAGAATGTTGCCATATGGATAGTCTTTCGAAAAACCAGCCGAGACCCAGCCTGTTGCTACGCAAGTTGCAGCTCCAGTACCACTATATCCAACAAAGTACTGAGGAGCGGATGTAGCACCTGCTACACAATTGCTCCAAACACCACAATATACTGTAGCTGTAGGATTTGCATCATAGCTCGTTGCGTTGATACATACATTTCCCGCAGATACATTAAAACTCTGAGAGCCATTACTATATGTATATGCGTTTACGCAAGAATTAGCTGCACTCACTGATATTACTGAAACTACCATGATAGCCAATGCCAAAATCAATAACATTGCTTTGTTTTTCATAGTTTCTACTCTCCAATAATATATTATAATAAATAAATAATTTAAATGGGATTGCTCCCACCCGTTCTATCTATTCATTTATTTGAATAGGTTTCCAAGTCGGATAAAGATACCCACGATGAATCCTAGAACAATAAGTAAGACAATAAGGTCCAACCACTCGACAACAGCTGCACCAACTGTGCCTAGGCCGTCAACGACGATGTTCTGCAGGTCTCCTTTACCGTAATCTGCTGCATATGCCATTTTGTTTCCTCCATTACATTATATTTACTATAATTAATTTAAAAATATTTTACTTGTTCTCTTGCTACTCAAGCTATTTACTTGAATAGGTTGCCAAGGCGGATAAAGATACCCACGATGAATCCTAGAACAACGAGCAAGACTATCAAGTCAAGCCACTCGACGACAGCTGCACCAACTGTGCCTAGACCATCGACGACGATATTCTGGAAGTCACCCTTGTCGTAACTTGCATTATATGCCATTTTTGTTTCCCTCCATTACTTTTTTATTTCTAAAATTTAAAAAAAATTTGTTGTTTGACGACCCAATAAGTCTATTGACTTACTTGAATAGATTTCCTAGCCTGATGAAGATTCCTACGATGAATCCCAATACGACTAGCAAAACAATAAGGTCCAACCACTCAACAACTGCTGCTCCTACGGTTCCTAGACCGTCAACAACGATGTTCTGAAAGTCTCCCTTGTTGTAATCTGCGACATATGCCATTTAAATCCCTCCAAATTAGGTTTTGACGAACCTTTTAGGATAGATATATTATATATCATTTATAAATACATGTAGAAACTTTGCTAAAGTGGTAAACTGTTTACAATTTTGTAAAGGTTTATTCAAATGCCTTAGAAAGCTTTGCTATATTCTTATTCATCATGTTTATTCGCATGATTAATAGCAACATCACGAGCATAAGTGTCCTAAATTCTCCAAAATGATTCAATGATGAATTAAGTAAAAACCAATATATCGTTACAAATACGGCATAGCCTACATATGACCCTACACCATATATGAAACCGTGAAAGAAGAACTGATCGCCCTTTGTCCATGGATGATTATGTTTTTTATAGCGTCCTACAACCCAATTATATATAGCGTCCTTAACTGGACTACCAGAAATTTCCTTTGCTGGATAATCTATAACTTTGTCTCCTATATGACTATCAACAGTATCCTTTATCTTACCCATAACAGCGCCCTCTATATTATTTTTGTTATATCGACTTTATGCAGATTAAATTTATGCAATTTCTCCCAAAAAAGCTCAAATTCTTTCTCCCCCAACTCGTCTTTTATCTTCTGAATAGCATAGCCATAAAATAATGTGTCATTATAAATGTCTGATCTATTTAATACAATCTTAGATGTCTTTTTTACCCTTAATTTCTCCAGATTATCATACAATTCTTTGTCCACCCTAACGTGAACTGATTCTTTTGCTACATCTTCCTTATTATTGTCACTAGAAAAGTTATCATTAAAGCCCATTTGTATGGGATATTGGCGAATTCATTTATATATTTTACCTTTTTGTAACGCCATTACCTATTGTTGCACTGCTTTCTGCTCGTCTAATTTGCGCCTAAGTTCCCTGGAACAATGATAACTACATGCTTTTCCTATAAATCTATCGCCCCTAAAAAGAAGAATTTCTATACTCCCCTTACCTATCGTTATATTGCAGTTTGTGCATGCTATTACCTTCATTATTTCTTCTGGCGCTTCACTATTTGCAGATATACCAACAGTCCTTTTAATGACCACGATTTTCTTTCTCCGCCTTTTTCTTACCTTTTGGAGTTAGCCTTACTCTTGGGATACCGTCCTTTTTGAGTGTAAATACTTCTATTTCTCCTTTCTTTACCATAGAATCTATTACTAACTGGAAACATTCACCGCAAATACCCCTAACGTCCTTATCCCAATTCATTTCATCATGCGTTAATTGCCTACCGCATTCTGTACATTTATCATCAGTTTTCTTCATGCATCTCCTCCGACAACATCCCCATAACTTCCTCTTCTACATTAGCCATTTTCTCCGTATGTGTTTCTGGCTTCTCTTCTTTTTTCTCCGCTTTTTTCTCTTCCTTAAGTACTTCTTTGTTTACTTTTGTAAGCCCTTCTTCCGTCGGATATCCAATTTCTTTTATCAAACCTTTTAGAGTATCCACCAACCTGTCTATTGGCTCGCTGTCGCTACTAAGTTGTATTTTCCCGAATATAATTCCCGATGCTCCTCTACCCATATTTATCACCTTACAATCCAAATAATTAACGTTATTAATGCCGTTAATACTACAATATTTACTGTTCTTCTTACCATTTGTCTCCAAAATCAAAAATAAAGAATTTAAATTAAGAATTTATTGTGGCGGTCTTCCCATCCCCATTCCCGGCTGTTGCTGCTGTGGTTGCGGTGGTCTTGCAGGTGGTGGTACTTGAGACTGCTGTTGTTGCTGCATTTTCTTTGCTGTTTCTTCTGGATTCTCTATATCAACTACTAAAATAAGCCTTGCTACTCTTCCTGACTCTGTTAAAGTCGAAAAAGTGTAAGAGCTCCTTGGTAGTCCGATACTCTCTAATCTGTCCGCTTCTAGCGTCAGAAACCTTATTGCATCTTCCATCTCCATTTTATTTGCCTCCTATTTTTTGTATGAATCGTTATAATTTATAAAGTTTACTATACCTTATATGTTGTCTCTCGGTTCTATTTTCTTTACGTCATTAGTTATGAAGCTACTCTTCTCTTCCTGATACCTTAATAAAAGCACTACACCATTGCCTTCTACTATATTCTTAAATTTTTCAGCCCATAACCTAGGAAAGACAACTGCCTCAAAACTGCCTTTCTTGTTGTCTATTGTAATAAAGGCCATCTCTGACTGATCCTTCTTTGTATAGACTTTCTTTATCTCTGTAATCATAAAAAATGCAGTTACCTGTTGCCCATCATATAGCTCATCTGGCATTTGATAGTCTTCTGCTTCCGGGTATAAATCTATAATATTGCCAGAAGCCGATATACCCATTGCGTCTTGCTCCATTCTTATCTTTTCTAATAAAGTAGGCTCCTGTCTCTTAGGAAACTGATATTCCATATTCGATGTACCAAATAATGTGAGTTGTCTTTCTTTACCTTTCTCTTGCGGTACTATATCCACATATCCGGCAAGCATAGAATGCCTATTTACCCCAGTAAAATCAAAGCAACCCGCCTCAATTAGATGCTTTTGGACCCGCCTATTAGCTTTCGAGATGTCTACCTTGTTCATAAAATCTACAAATGACTTATATGGTCTATTGGATATAATACTTTCTTGCGACACACCTGCTACATTCTTGATTCCGCCAAGACCAAATCTTATAGCCCCATTATCTGCCACGAATTGCCCACCACTTATATTGATGTCCGGAGGTAGTATTTTTATACCCATTTTCCTGGCTTCACCAATATATTGAACTACTTTGTCGTTATCGGATATGAAGCTGTTTATTACAGCTGTCATATACTCAACGGGGTAGTGGCATTTAAGATACGCCGTACGATAAGATGATAATCCATATACCCACGCATGACTTTTATTAAACGAATAATCCGCAAACTTTAATATTTTCTCCCATATCATTGATATTTTGCCATCATCCATGTTAGAATGTTTTTTGCAACCTTCTCGGAATGTAGATTCTAAAGATTTAATTACTTCTATTTTCTTTTTTCCTACTCCCCGCCTAAGCAAGTCGGCTTGTGGCATAGTAAAACCTGCCAACTCACGTACTAAGTGCATTAATTGCTCTTGGTATATCAGCACACCATAAGTGGACCGTAATATTGGCTCTAATTTGGCATGATCATATTCCACCTCTTCTATTCCATTCTTTCTATTTGCATAAACATCTACATAATCCATACTCCCAGGTCTATATAATGATATAATAGCTACAATATCATTAAATTCAGTAGGTTTAACTTTTTTAGTAGCATCAATCATGCCGCCGTGTTCCATTTGAAAGACGCCTACAGCATCGCCCTTCTGAAGCATTTCATATGTCGCAGTATCATCCATAGGTATTTGCCTAAGCCATTCATCATCCTTGCCTATCATCTTAAGGATATTGTATTCTATATTCATTGTATCGAGACCTAGGAAATCCATCTTGACTAGACCCACCGCTTCTATCTCATCCATATCATATTGTGTTACAATCTGACCTTCTGATAACCTAACTGGAGAATATTCTACTGTTGGCTGCAATCCTATTGTCACACCACTCGCATGTGTCCCCTGGAATTTAATTAAATCTTGCAGAACTGGAGCTATCTCCAAAAGCTGAGGATATTTGCCAAAAAAATCTTTAACTTCTGGTATTGCGATATTTTCGTCAAGCTTATCGCTAATGAATAACTTAGTTACTGCGTTTGCCTCTTCATATGGCACTCCATGGGCCCGAGCAGCATCTTTCACCGCAAGCTTACATGCCAATGTCCCGTATGTACCTATAACCGCTACCTTATCCTGTCCATATTTCTTCTTAACATAATCTATTGCGATATCGCGATTAGCGAAATCTGTATCTATATCTGGCAAAGATACCCTATCTGGGTTAAGAAACCTCTCAAATAGAAGCCCATTAGCAATAGGCTCCGCTTGATGCATTCCAAGACAATATCCTGCTACCGAACCGCCTGCCGAATTATGAACAAATACTCCAGCCGATAATGCAAAGTTATGATAAGCATCAACCTCAATATCATACACCGGAATCTTACTATCTAAATTTATTATTTCTACAGATATAACTTTATGATTAAAGGTTCCCGCCCTAAGCCTCCTCAAATTTTGCCTCATCTCATTTGCTTTCTCTATTCCATAAAGTTCATCCCATTTTTTCCCAGCCTGATAAGGAATCTTATTTTTTTGACGTATACTCATCTTTCTCTTCATTTCCAAAGCATTATCCTCACCGAATGTTTCCTCCCATGTCTTGCCAGTTAATCTTCTTGATAAAGAGGCACTTAGCTTTTTTTTGGTCTCTTCTGAAAAAAATATGACCCTTCCCTTAAACCGCCTAGATATATTCTCCCTCTCTTTAGATCCCGCCTCTGATATAAAAAATTTTTTCCTACCGTCAGATACCTTCTTTCTAAAGCCTAAATCTTTATTCCTGGCAATAGTCTCAGCCCTTTTTTTCTCAGACTTGTTTAATTTAGATATTCTATCAGACCTTTCTTTCCATAAATTACTATCTGACAGTATTCTAAGATTAAGATCATTAGCCCTATCTGGATTCATCTTATAATATTTTTTTCTCCCTTCTTTAACAAGAGCTATTTGTTCAGGGGATTTATTCATAGAAGAATGTAAAATACCATGATCTCTCCATGCCATACGATGTAAATTACAAGATCTATTATCCCTCTTAGTAAAATTGACATGGTGCATCACATATCCACGTTTCATATTTTGCCCAATATAATGTGTATAATTCCATCCACCATTTTTATTGTCGAAGTATGTCTCATATCCGGCTCTTGACTTACCAGAAAACTCACTGTCTTGTCTATATAGCGGCATTAAAGAAACCCCAGTAACAAGATCTCTTGCCTCGCAATATTTGCCATTCCTTAACATGAACCTATGGTCTGACGTACAACCTATAGTCTCGCCATTATCAAGCATGACCCTACAAAGCTTATCTACATAACCCGTCACTCTAGGGTTTCTTCCAGTGCCTCTTACTATCTCACCATCGGTAAGACACGAGTACACTTCAAATTCTTTATCAGGATATTTTTCACACAACTCCTTCATAGTTATCTCTTTACCATCTAGTAGAGATACCTTCGTGTCCCCAATAAAACATCCTCTACCAGCAGTCTGGATGCCTTCAATCTTACCAACTTCTTTAATAACGTCTGCCACGATTAAGAAATATTCAGCATAGCCCATCTTATTTATGACTCCTAACTCATAATCCAGGCGTTTCTTGGCCTCTTCGTAGTTTTCTATATATTTACCCTTTAACCCAATGTAACATAATTCTTTTAGATAAGACTCATGTGTATATCCCTCCGGTAATGGGAAATCTGGGAACACTGGTTTACCCAACTCCAGCTTAACGTTGCACATGTCTGCTAATACTACTGTATTATCAAATACTTCCTGATTATTTGGGAAAAGCTTTCTTGCCTCCTCCTCTGAAAGCAAATGGTGGTTACAACCATCAAATTTGAATCTGTTTGGATCTGTAACTGTTTTTGATGACTGAATACATAATAATGTAGCATGACTAATTGAATGGCTCTCATATAAATAATGTGCATCGTTGCCAAATATCACCCTTATATCAAATTCTTTAGCTAACTTAAAGTATTCTTCTGCTAATATTTTCTCTTCTGGTATATTATGGTTGGCTACTTCCAAGAAATAATTATCTTTGCCAAACATTTCTATATAACCCTTTATTAATTCTCTAGCTTTATCTATATTGCCAGCTAATATTTCTTGAGCAACATCATTTTGCAGGCATGCACTGGTACATATAATGCCCTCACTATATTTCTTTAGGTTCTCCTTGTCTATTCTTGGCTTATAATAGAATCCATTAACTGCAGCTTCTGACACAATCTTCATTAGATTCTTATAGCCTGTATTATTTTTTGCATATAAGACTAAATGAAATCGCTTTTCTGTCTTATTATCTCGCTCCTTCATGTCTCTGACAAGATAAATCTCACAACCAATGATTAACTTAATGCCTGCCTCTTTTGCTAATTTATATTTCTTAATTGTACCGCCAAGATGTCCATGGTCGCTAATGCCTATGGCGCTTGCGCCCAACTCTTTAGCTCTCTTGAATAATTCTTTAATTTTTATAGCACCATCTAGAAGACTGTACTCAGTGTGATTATGTAAATTAACAAACATGGGTTCACCTTCCTATATAAAATGGCCAAAACAATACTTTCTTGGGCTCACACGCCAAACAATGTGGGCATGAAAAATATGAAAGACCAATTACAGAATATATTATAAACAATAATACAGCAATATCTAGCCACGATACAGTAGTGCCTACTGTTGTGCCGCCCAATATTATACCAACAAATGTTTCATTCACTTTTCTGTCCTCTGCACTATGTATCTATATAAATAATCGTCTAGCTTCTCTATCTTCTTCGGAGGTATACCGTCTCTTAGCGCTTGGCTCCTGTCTCTAAACAACAAAGCCACATACTCTTCCGCAGAATCATGCGGTAGATGGTCTCGCGTGTAAGCCTCATGCAATGCTGACCTATAATCATCTGTGTTATAGAATGCTATCTGCACATGTTTACCCTTTATATGCCCCTCTAAAGATACTTGATATTTCATTTTAATCACACACCACGCTCATATCTGGTCGCATACCAGCCATTGTTTGAACAACTGGATGCAATTTGCCATCATCTGCCATTGTATAATTCCTACTAATATGAGGAATCCTACTATTAGCGTCCATCACTGCAACAACAATATTATCTGTTGCCCATGGATAATAATCTCGCAATTCAAATCCACCTATTGCATTGCTGGGATTAATTGACGTTCTACAAGGACTAAATGCCAATGCAAACACGATAACCACTAACTCTATGATTACTATTGTTATAAAAATCTTTGCAACGAACAAAAGTGTTTTTTGTAAATTCATTTCCTTATTGCACCTCAATGATTTGGATGTGCCCATTTCTCTAGACGATGACATATCCAATATAATAACCATAGTACAATATCTATAATTAACATCCAATTAACAATAGTATATTCTTTTAAATAAAATAATCCGTATGTCGCTAATAAGCACACAAATAGTACTCTTGAAAATAAATGCTCTTTTCTTCCGAAGAAAAATGCCGTACGGTATCTCATATTCCTAAATATCATTTTTCAGTCACATAATCTGATAATATACAGTCTCCGTCAAATGCTCCTATTATTCTATATTTAGAACCGTGATTATGAATACAAAAGAATGTCATATCATGTTTTCTAGAATAAAAACACTGGTTGTCTCTGTTATGGAATCCCATATGATGAAAATCTGACAGTGTATATACTGCATTATTCCCAGACACATACATCATAGGACCGTCCTTAAGATGTATTGTCCTGTGTTTTAGCATATCCTCTATATCACTACTTATCATTTCTTCTAATTGCTCTTTTGATTTATGGAACTTCATTTTACTATATCCTCCAGCCCTTCTTTTTTGACCACATGGTGCTTGTACCCATCATACAAGTGCTTTACAAAATATGCCCCTGAAACAATAGATACTCCGGCTAATGCGCCACCTATTGCTATTGGATGGCTAAATGCGGTTGTAATTACTGCTCCATACTTTGCACAATCACATAAGTCTTCGTGTAATCTTGTATACCCATCATATACACAATATGCAAAACTTCCCGCTAGTGCTGTTGTTGCCCCCGTTATTCCCGCTCTCCAATAACACTTAAGTTTATCCATTTATTTCACCTTTTTCTTTTTATCATTATTACCTACAACAAATGCTATAAATGCCATAAATAAAAATACTATAAACGCCAAAATCGATGCCAATATAGCTAAAATCATTACTGGTATTACAATAATTATTGCCACAATACCCAAAAACAATCCTACTATAATTCTATTGAATATATTCATGCTCTTTGGCACCTCTTTAATTTTGGAGCTATTAATTCTATCCCCACTACTCTATTGAACTGATCGTAATCTATAATTATTGTCTCTCCCCTTATTGTATCATGTTCAAGTTCCTCACTATGCGCTATCTTGCCGACCTTAAATACAATATAACAACAACTTTTTGGTACTCGTAATGATTTACAATGAGATTTTTTCATTTTTTTTTCTTGCCTTCCTTATCTTTTCTATTTTTTTTAGCTTTTTATTATTTTCCTCTACGTTAAATGGTCTCCAGCCCCTTCTATAATAAGGATTCTTATAAATTTTAGTCTTATCTGCAAACCAATCACGCATACCATCCCGATAATCCTTCCAGTCATCAAAAAATTTACCTTCCTGATCAAGCCCTTCTTCTATAGCTATCCTCTTTGGTATAAGCAATTCTGCCTGTACTCTTCCGCTTCTCTTTTTATCCTTATGTGGACGATTGTGCTTATTTGCCATTAAATAATCACCACTTTCTTACCTAGCTTCTCTGCGTACTTAATCGTGTTCTCGGTTCCACCGCGACGATCAGGTGCCACAAATGCATAAATGATGTCACCGGCCTCTGCAATCTTCTTATTCCTATCATAATAGATGTTGACTCTCTCTATATATGACATGCTACCAGATAATAATGGCCTGAAAATTATAGTCTTAAGACCCCGCTCAATAGCCCGTTCTTCTGCCCATGTATCGACTCCATGACAGCCTCCTGACACTATTGTGTCTTCCATACCTAAAGAATCTATTAGATTATACACTGATTGCTTATCTGTCCTTCTCCTGCTTCCGACAACAGCTACTTTCATTTTATATCTTGCAGGTTACACAAACAGCTGCTCTCCCATGTACCTTATTTTTATTACATATCGCACAAAGCATATTTATCACCTTTTCTCAAGTTGCATCTCTCTCTTTATAAATTTTCTTTCTGAGTTCTCATCTGCCAATACCTTAGTACCGTGACACTTCTCGCATCTTTTATCTACAGTCCCATATCCATTACATTCAGGACAATCTTCTTCTTTTGATCCATGCCCATCGCATTCATCACATTCGTATGGCTCAAGAGCGAATATGTCGTTAGTTATAACCCTATGGTATCCTCTCCCGTCTATAACTATCGAACACTTACTACATGTGCCCCAGATACATATCATTTCCTCTACTCTTACTGTGGTTTTGGATATTTTTTCCATTATTTCGTCCCCTTTACGTATATAATATTATCTCCATCCCAGTATGTATGCCAATCTCCAGAATAATTATATTCATGATAACTATAATTCTTCCAAGAATCATAATACCATCCGCCATTATAAGGGCACTTGCACTCCACGGCTCCACATCCCCTTGTGCCATTCATTGCCTGAGCAACTTTAACCATATTATCGTCAACTTCTATCCTAAAAATTAATGGATTATCTGCCAGCTTTGTCACCACACTGCCCCACACTAGGATAAATGCTACCATTATAATTGTTAAGCATAATACTATTAGTTTTCCGATACTCCAATCATTGTCTTGTTTATCTGGTTTTGCTATTGTCATTTTGCTCTGCCCTCCCACTTATCTACACCTAATTCACCAATAACTACCTTGGACGAATTATATACGCATCTATCTAGCCATAACCCATCTCCTGTGTATAAATTTATACAATCAGCATTATTGCTAAGATTCTCCGAGCTCTTGTAGTAATAATACTCTGGAAACTGCGTTGGTAAATCTTCTGTAAATATGTATTCGCTCCTGTTAAACATATCAAACCCGCCACTATTCTGTGCCGTTTCTGGGAAAAACGTATATACCCTATCCTTTAATTTACAGTTATTTAGTCTATTATTATATATAGATATTGCTCCAGAGAATAATGTTTCATGTATTACATATGCATCTTCTCCGCATTTTGTATCCATTATTTTTAACGCCGCTTTAAGCTCAGGATCAGATGCCTGTACACCATTTATGTATGCATTAAGCATCGCAAACATAGATATCACAATAATTATACCGACAATCCATCCGGCAATAGCTCTTTTCTCCCATATCCTTATAATAGATATAGTTATCAGCATGTATACTCCCCATATTGCAAACAAAAAGAATCTATGATGATATGCCTTCATAATATATAAGTTTATTATCATGCCTACGACCGGAGGTAATGATATCATTATCCCTAAGAATAATGCCTTCTTGCCCTCGTCACCTCTTACAAGCATCATTCCATATATAATTACACCTATAATAAATACTAAAAATATTATTCCCCATATACTACCTATTGTAGGAATGGCAGCTCCGAATGTATGTGTGAAATAATAGAAATATGTTGATGGTAGAGAAGTCCATGTTGACCACTTGAACCAAGTACCAAATATTCTAGCCTTCTGGACATATAGATACATAGTTTGGCACAGTATGCTTATACCCATTACTATCAATACCCATTTGCCTTTATTAATAATCAGCTTCATATATTCTTTACCATTACTTGGTAATAATATTAATACATATATTAATTCCATTAGCAAATATATGTATGTAAAATAATGTGTCCAAAGCAATAATATTGTAAATATAACATATCCTGTCTTTCCTCTAAAGAATGACGTCTCTATCATTCTCATTAAATAATAGAATGATGCTATTGCAAAGAATATACCTATGCCGTACATTCTTACTTCTGTGAAATAATGTAGTGGTGTATTAAAACCTATAAACATTATCATAAATATTGTAAAGGCCCATTCTAGAGATACTCTACCTGGCTTGTATATCCTTTTGAATATGCCAGCTAAGAATGGTATAGATGCTACCCCAAATAATAATGATATAATTCTATAGTACCATACTGGATGTAATGATCCAAATGACAATATATGTATTATTATATAATATACTGGTGGATGGACATCTAATGGTTGTAATAAATATAAAATAGGATTAGACGCATGTATAATACTGAACGACTCATCAAACCAAGCAATACGCGCTGGTGTTATATACACAAGAAGTCCAACCAGAAGCATTAGAGCCATAGATAGAACAATAACTTTTTGGTATCTATTATTTTTCTCCATCTCTTCGCAATTTTCTATAATCTTCTTCATATCACTAAGTTTCTCACCTGTCATGCCCAACACCCAGCCTCTCTATCTTTTCAATAAGCTCTTCCATTTCTCTATTATTTTGTAATCCCTTTCTGCTCCTCAAAATATTAAGTACTTTATTTTTAAATTCCTTTATTTCATCTACTGGTGCACTATATTGTCCCTGGCATGTCTGGCATCTACTGTGACCTATCAATTTATTGTATATAAAAAAGTTATTTCTTTTACACTGCAAACAAAACCTATAAGTTTTTACCTCAGTATTGCCCAACATATTAGTCACCTATATTAATAATGATACTGCTGTTAAGTTTAATCTCATCGCCAAACGTATTTCCACCACATGTATACTTCATTAAATCCAGTTTATTGTTACATTCATCAGCACAACTATTATATTTTCCTCTAAAATCTCTTACGGTTAAAAAGTTATATATCAACAGCCCGGATAATATCAGTATTAATACCAACGCAGCCTTAAATGCTGTTTTCTCATCAGGCACTTTTACCAGCCTCCTCAAGCCCTGCCCTGATTCTCAAAATCTTGCCAGATATCTCATCATACTCTTTTGATGCCATCTGTAATAGATGCTCTATATCATCCACCCTAGCTTTGGCGCTACTTATGTCTACTTTCATCTGTAATATTGCCTTCTGTAGTCTTATTGACCTCTTTTCCAAAAAGTCTAGTTCTATATCTTGATTTATTTCTGCCATTTTCCATCCCTCCTCTCATATTCGACCATTATTAGGCATTTGTATGTTTTGTTATTTGTGCATCCTTCAAAAGCTACTCCGCACTGATCAATATAGGTTGAAGTGCAATTTATGAGCACAGGTGAAGTTACTTCATAATAATCTTTAGGTAAAGTAAATGTAAAGAATATAAAAATTGCTCCAAATAATATAATCATTATCAAAACTAGCCAATATGCTTTTAAAAATTCTTTTAAATCTCCCATATTATTCACCTTTCTTGAATTTTCTTTCCATTTTTTTGACTGCAATAAGTGCTGACAATATATCAGCATTAGTGGTAGCTTTGTAACCTGTACTAAATTCCGACATAAGTACCCTTCTCATTACATCCATGCCCTTTAACTTATCTGATATAATATTGACTCTTTTTGCCATCTCTTCATATTTCTTCTTAGATGTATCGTTGGCACTACTATTCTTGTCTATATCTTTGACTTCTTTACATAATTTTGATATTTCTGCCTCTTCTTTTTTAAGTCGCTCTGATAGTGCAGTCTTAGTCTTTTCAAGTGTCTTCCAATCGCACTCGCCCTTATAGTCTTTTCCAAGCCTGCAGACACCCTCTTCACTACACCATGCACATTTCTTTACCGCGTCCATTGTATATCGCACCTCTTCATATAAGAGCGTATAGCCCCTAAATAATCAAATAACTTTTCACCTTTCTCGGTATATATGATATTATATCTGAATCCTACCTTATTCTTCTTCACGAGCCCCATGCCTTCCCATATCTCGAGAAGTTTTAGAGTATAAGCATAATTAAGTTTACATTCCTTAGCAGACCAAGAAAGAGGACCATTCCTTATAATTAGAAAGAGATCAACAAGCCTCTCGTTCAGGAACATTATTTCCCTTAGTCTCTGTTTTGTTCTTATAATTGCCATAACAAGCCGCCCCTATATACACTAACACCAGTGCTACTCGATGTCGGTGGACATCGACTACGCACATAGTCTCCCAATTATAATTTAGAAAAATATAAAAAAAATAATTTAGTGTTAGTTACTTATGCAGTCTGCACAGGTACCCAAAGCTCTTTTGCTGGCTGACCCTTGAATGGCCTGCCTAGTTTGAGCCTCTTGAACTTAAATCTCTTGCCCTTCATCATGCCGAACGCTTCTGACAATGTCTTTGCGCTCTTTGACTCTGGCAAAACTACTTCAAGCTGACTCAAGTATCTCTCAACAACACTGCCCTCTGGGACACTCTTCTGTGTTGCTTTTGGCGACAGCTTAATCCACTCGTGCAATGCGCCAGTCTTACCTTTGATAGTAACTCCTTCTGGCACCATTGTAATATGGTACTGCTGTTGCTCTGCGTTGTCCTCAAATGTTGACACTTCTAGTGCAACATCTGTTACCTTACCGGTAAACTCTTCTAAGCGTTTGCCCTCGCCAGGTGTAGTTCTTTCCACCATTTTATTTGCCTCCTTTCTCCAACAGCTCTTCCGTCGGAGTAAAATAGATTGAGATGTCTTTCTTTATAAAGTTTTCGCTACTGTAGTGTATATAATCTACAGTGTATAATCATTTATAAAGCCACCAAATCCTCATTAAGTCCTTGAACATCCTTATGCTATTCTTCGCTACGTTAAATTCCCCATCTTTGTATACATATAATACGTCTATTGGCTTAATATTAAGACCGTATTTTTTAGCCAATGCAAAGAATTCCACATCTCCTGTGAATCCATCCTCTTTCATGCCATTAATTATGTTACTCATTTCCTTAGATCTTTTCAAAATTTTGACTGGACATTGACTATCCACACCCCGTAATCCAAAAAGTCCTACAAACAGGTAGTTGAAAATTTTACTTGGGATTCTTCTCCTTAATGGAGCCTTAGACATTTTATAACGATTGCCACATATAATATCATGCTTGCCTTTATCTGCCAATACGTTAATTAATACTCCTGGTCCAACAGATAAATCTGCGTCCAAGAATATAACATAGTCACCACGCGCCATCTTATATCCAGCTTTTAACGCGCCCCATTTTCCTTTATTGCCCTGCGAAAGTATTCTAACTGCATCCCACATATTCTTTACAAGTATCTTGTAGGTATCATCCTTGGAACCATCATCTACAAAAATAATCTCCACGTCTGGAAATCTTTCTGTCATAGTCCTGAGCTCCTTCATTGACTTTATTATTCTCTTGCTCTCATTGTAACACGGTATCACTATCGTTATATGTATTTTTTGTAATCCGCCTGCAAATAATGTCATTTTAAAAACCTCTTCATAATATCTATTGGTGGCTTATATGTAAGATTCCTTAGACAATAAGCCGGATGTGGCATAATTAATAATTCAAATTCTAAATCGTCTCTTACTACCTTGAATATTCTTCCCACATTCTCCATTACTGGCATTTGTGTACGCAATACTGAATACATTGCTGATGCGCCAAGAACTACTATCTTACTTGGCTTTAACATATATATTTGATCCCATAAAAATATATTGCAAGCATCTATTTCGTCTATTGCCGGCTTTCTATTTTTTTCCTTCATGCACTTAACTGCATTAATTATTGCTACTTGCTTTCTTGTGAAGCCACACTCTCTAATCCAGCTGTCTAATACCTGCCCCGCATCTCCAACAAAAGGTAATCCTATACGCCTCTCGTCTTGCCCTGGAGCTTCACCTATAAAAAGTATTCTAGAACGATTGACATCTCCGTATACTCTCCTACTGTCGGATAAGGCGCACGCATTACAATATCTGATACGCTCATTAATCCCCTCTTCTTCTAACATCTTGCCTCCTCCTGTAAGCTATTTTATTGGCTTCATTATTCTTTTTAAGATGCTCAATACACAATAATATTGACGTACTAGCTACTTTATTATCACAGTGTTGGCATAACATAGCTGCTTTTCTTTCAGCATATCTTCTATTCTGTTTTGCCAAGTTATTAGCATAATGTTTTTTGCACAAATTACTTTTATATACTTTTTCCTTACAACAATAACACTCTTTAAAGAGTCTCTTCTTTGCTAATCCTATTTTATTTGACTCTTTTAAAAATTCTTTACAACCAGAACAGAAGCTTATTTTTTGCATTGCTCTTTTTTCTTTACAATAATGGCATATACCTGCTTTAGTAAGTATTGCGTTTTCCATACGTTGTTCTTGTCTTCTTAATTCAATCTTATCCCTTTCCCTACACTCCTTTAACCACTTAGCCCTTGCCTCTCTATGATTTGCTCTCTCGTGTACTTCTGACTCTATTGTTATTTCCTTAAGTTCGTTGTTCTCCATCTTTATCACCATCATCTAATACTAGGATCTTTGGCTTTTTAGCTATAATTGTTTTACAATTACTGCAAAAATATTCTACTCTCTCTATTCCACCAAAATCTCCTCTTCTTCCTAACCCTAGACAGTCCATTTCGCTCTTACAGCTAGCGCATTTCATTTTAAATCCTCCAACTCAAAATTTCTTTCTGGTACCATATAGAAATATCTTCTTGGGTATCCCTGATCCTTTACCGTTATAAATCTTCCTTTTATTAATGCCCTTAGATTGCACGATGTACTCCCTCGAGATTGCTTAGTTGCTTTTGCTATCTGATTAGAAGTTTTCCATTGCCCCTTATGTTTTAATAAGTACTCCAAAACTTCCTGTTGAGCCATTAGCCTACCTCTACAAAGATGATATTATCAATCTCGATTAGCCTCGTACCATTTTCTTTACACTTAAAAGCAAACACATTATTTTCATGAGCGATATCTTCTACCCCATTATAATTGCCCTTTACCACGCATCTTGCTTCTGCAGCATATTTAGCCTGTTCTGGTGAATTGTCTATTGCCCCTACAAAATACAATATTGTTAATGCTACCACAACCACTATAAACATTATAGCCAATGTTTTCTTGACTTCCGATATATCCTCGCCCTTATTTGCCATTATTTTTCGCCCTCCTAATCACATATATCCTATAAGTATTATGCCATACTCTATAAATAAGGAATCCTAATATCGGAGCTATCCACGCTATTCTTATATCGCCATATACAAAATATATTGCAACTAAGGCCCATAAAAATAAATGTAAAAAAATAGCGACTATACTATTTCTCTTATAAAAGAATGCAATATATGGTAGTATCTCATATTTATGATATTGTTCTGTCATGTAATTATTGATTGCCGTCAGTATAACATCCATAAACGATAGAAACATACAAGCAATAATCATATATACATATTCCATAAACCCAAAATTGGAAATTATCATACTACTCTAATGCCTCCCATAATTTTTCTTTTAGCCTCTACTGCTCTACTGCCCGTTATATCTTCCTTTGTCCATGTTTTGCTGTATATATCAAGTATACCGAATGGATCCTTATAAACTTTTCCATCTGGATTCTTTCCATCGCATATTCCGAAGTTTCTGTAATCGCAGTAATCGCACATAATACTCGGTCTCTTTGGGAAACCAGCATCCTTGAATTCATTTTGTTGTTCCCTAACAAGCCTTACAAATTCTGGTATCATCTCTACCCTGGATCTATCTGCATCTACTGATTTATATTTATTGTGCTTAGTATAAAATATACTCCATTTACTTACCTTAAGGCCCGTATGCTTTTCAAAATAATAAGTGTATAATGATAATTGAAAATAATGCCTTGGCATAGCATGTATCTTCCCTGTCTTATAGTCCACTATTTCATATGTTCCGTCTGGTAATTCATTTATTCTATCAATATAAAGTACTACGTTATCATCCGGATCTATTATTTCATACTCTGCAAGATATGGAGCAACTATGCCATGATCCCTAGCTAACTCATTGTGCAAATCTATATAATTTTCAAAATGATCTGTCGCCTTATCATAATCTTCTGTCTTTCTTATTTGCTCTGGCTCTCCACATATAGATGCCTTATATATACCATCGTGAACCAATTTTCCCATGGCAAGTATCTTGTTATCGAACTCAACTCTCATCTTATCTATATAAGCAAACTTGAAAGCCCTTGGACACTTTGCTATTATCTGCATCCTGGATACAGAAAGCCTCATCCTTCCGTCTTCATCAAATTCTGGTAATTGGCTTCTTACTGGATCTGGTATCGTGTCTATGTCTATTGGTTTTTGTATATATTTAAATCTCTTAATCATCTTAGTACCGCCGTTATTAACATATATTCATGTAGCTGCTTGCCCTCGTCAGGATGCCCTACGTACTTATTTAAATCTGGTATTGGTGTTATTGTTCCTAGCTTGGGATACCAATTTATTTTCCTGCATACATCCATAAATTTCTCTACTCTATGCCCCTCCTTAATCGCATGATGCCAATGCCAGTAAATCTTCTCATACTCTTTATTATACATTTCTCTATATGTAGCATGATATATTATCACAGCTCTGGATGTATACTGTTGCATTCCAGATAAATATATTGCCAATATAGCAGTGGATCCCGCATAATCCCACTCAAAATATAATCTCTTTGGTCTATCACCATAATTGTAACCTACCATATATGCATTCAATCCTCTTAGGCTGGTTATCTTGCCGTCCTCATCAGCTCCGTAAAATGCTCTATCTACCATATTCATGTTCCTCTTTGCAATTATATCCGAAGCACAATACTCTCCTATTGCCATTACCATTAGGTCTCAACATGCACGAAATCTTATTAGTACCAGTTAACTTTCTTAGTAGTTTAGCTACCTGCATACACTTGAATCTGTTGCTTAGCTCGACTGTTGAAAACCACTTACCCTCATTCTCTTTCAAAAACATATATAAATCATACTGTCCGATGTTAATCATTCCTCCGTAAACGGAATAAAATGTATTTTTCCACCATTATTCTTCTTATAGCTCCCG
>Ga0315284_10003877_pt1 | contig 21219 bp, 19 predicted proteins | sample YL17G09_16_MG_FD_203696 | JGI IMG/M metagenome (GOLD analysis project Ga0315284, IMG submission 203696) | Sediment microbial communities from Yellowstone Lake, YNP, Wyoming, USA - YL17G09_16 | ecosystem: Environmental > Aquatic > Freshwater > Lake > Sediment | place: USA: Wyoming | collected...
ATCGCCGCCTGGTGAGAAACGAAGGAATGGAAGAAAGAATCCTGGCTGCGCAATGATGTGACGCGGAAATCATATTTCCTATGATTTCCAACCTTCGTTTGACGCCGTAGGAAAAATGATTAGGAAGCAAAGAATCCTCTGCGCCCTCTGCGTTAAGGCTTTTAGGTTGCGGATATTCCGCACCGTGCCATTCGCGGCAAGTTTTTTTCACTGTCTGAATCGCAGGGCGGTTACGAAACTCAAAGCCATTTTGAGCGAGTGCTGCTAAAATAGGAGAGGGGATTGTTCCCTCGTGTTCACCCTTCGCGAGTTCCCGGCGCCACTGGAACAGGAAGTGGGGCGGTCACGATTTTCGGCCGGGCGGGGTCCCTTCCATGGAGGAGTGAAAAAATGAGCATCCTGATGCATAAGACTCTGGGCATAGTTCTTGCCGGAGGCGCGGGCGAGCGTCTCTTCCCTCTCACGCAACACCGTGCCAAACCGGCCGTTCCCTTCGGCGGCATCTATCGGATTGTGGACGTCACGCTTAGCAATTGCATCAACTCCGGACTGCGCAGGGTATTTATCCTGACGCAGTACAAGTCGCTGTCGCTGCATCGCCACATCCGGCACGGTTGGTACAACATCGTCGCCAAGGACCTGGACGAATTCATCGAAGTGGTTCCCCCGCAAATGAGGGTGGGCGACAACTGGTACAGGGGAACGGCAGACGCCGTCTGGCAAAACCTCTATTCCATCCATAGCGTCGACCGCATCAACTTCGTCATGATCCTGTCGGGCGATCATATTTATAAAATGAACTATTTCCGCCTGATGAGGCAGCACGTCGAAAAGCAGGCGGATGTGACGATAGTCGCCATTCAAGTGCCCGTCGAACAGGCGCATATGTTCGGGATCATGCGGGTGGATGAGTCCGGACAAATACGGGATTTCCAGGAAAAGCCCTCCTCCCTCGCGCCGGAATTCATGGTAGACGGCAAGGCGTACGCATCAATGGGGATCTATGTATTCAACAAAACGCTGCTGGCCGAGGTGCTCGAGCAAGATGCCGCTAATCCGAATTCCACGCACGACTTCGCACGTGACATCATCCCGCGGATGATCGAGCGGTACAATGTGTATGCGCACCACTTCGTCGACGAAAACAAGAAGGAAGCCCAATACTGGCTGGATGTCGGCACGCTGGACGCTTATTACCAGGCCAACATGGACCTGGTTGCGGTCAATCCCCACTTCAATCTCTACGATAACGAGTGGCCCATCCGGACCTTCCAGCCCCAATACCCTCCTGCAAAATTCGTCTTTGCGCAAAAAGATCAACGCATGGGCATCGCCCTCGACTCAATCGTGTCGGGAGGGTGCATTATCAGCGGCGGCAGGGCGATCAGCGCGGTTCTTTCCCCGGGCGTTCGCATCAACAGCTACTGCGATGTGGACCACAGCATCCTATTCCAGCACGTCGAGGTTGGACGTCATTCGCGGATCTCCAGGGCAATTATCGATAAAGAAGTCCGCCTGCCGGAGAGAACGGTGATCGGGTACGACTTGGAAGAGGATCGGAAGCGGTATCACGTCACGGACAGCGGTATCGTGGTTGTGGTTGCCGAAGACATGCAGCGCGAGCACTCTCGGGGGACAAGCCTTGCGCCGGCAGCCAGCGGCTCGCTATCATTCTGAAACTGTGATTCAGACAATGGAAAAAGCTAGCCACGAATAACACGAATTACTAAGGAAGATCTTCGAAGTCAACCCTGTCGTCTGCGCCTGGGGCGCCCGCATGCAGATCGTCTCTTTTATTACTGATCCACGGGTCGTCGACCGCATCGTTCGCCATCGGGAAAGCGAGCGCTGCAAAACGAAGGATCCTTTCGAACCCCGTCCTCCGCCGGGCGGCCACATGCGCTCTCGGCAATAATGCCCAGCCTCGCCCGTATGGCCTCCGGATGCCGGCCAGGCGCCCGTCCGATCGAGGTGTGCCCGAGCGCCTGCGCAATTTTGAGCGGCAAACGTGGAACTCGGGGTAGGCAGCGAACTGTCATGATTTCTGCCGCTCAGAAACCGATTTCGGCCCGGCAATTCGTTGCCTACCCCGAGTTCTGCCCCGCTTTCCCCTTGTGCTCCCGTATAGAAACGCTTATAAGTCAAACTTGTGCGAGCGAGCTTTATCCCGTGCCCGGCGAGGTACATGGGATTATTCAAATCCCGGCTCGGGAAATTTTGGAATTGTGGTGACTGTTCCCGCTATTCCCACTATGATCGCGGCGTGCACTTCCATCGTCTATTCAGGAATGGGCGAGGGTTCGTGAGTTGTTCTGTTCTTGCGCGCAGGTGAACACGTCGGAGTTGGCAACGCGATGGAGAACCGCACTGCACCTGGATCAGCCGAAGGTCGTCTCCCCGCAAGCGCCGGTCTGCAGCATCCCAGGCCTACGCTGGATTCGCTAGCATCCTTCCACGCCGTTGAATTTCATCTCTTTCAGGCGGAAAACAGGAAGATCCTCTTCAACGTGGAAACCCTGCTGAGCTACGAAGCGGACGAAGTGACCGCTCAGCTCCTGCAGGCCGTCAGCCGCGAAGATGCGCGGGAACTCCAGGAAATCAGCGCGCGTTTCGGCCGGGAAAAGGCGGAGGAGTCGCTGCGTGCCCTGGGTGAAGGCCAATTCATTCTGGCGCATGATGCGCAACCCGTCTCGAATCTCAAGGAACGGGTTGACACCCGGGCGTCGATTCAATCGGTCAATTTCAACGTGACTCACGAATGCAACCTGGCCTGCCGCTACTGCTATGGGGCGCACGGCTCCCATCCCGCGCGCACCGCGGGTCCGGCACAGCCGCGCACGATGGACGAAAACACGGCGAGGCGCAGCATACTCTGGGCCCTGCGTGAAAACGCGGCGCATGAGGATGAATTCACTTTCGGCTGCTTCGGCGGCGAGCCTCTGGCCAATTTCCGCTTGATCCGGCGGATGCAGGAATGGCTGGACGAGGCGAGCGAGCGTTACGGACGCAAGCTCAAGCTTTCGCTCTTCACCAATGCCGTGCTGATGGACGACGAAGCGCTTGATTTTATTGTCCGTCATGACATCGGGGTTATCGTCAGTATCGACGGCCCGCCGGAAGTGCATGACCGCAACCGGCCATGCCCGGGCGGGGGCGGCAGTTCCGAGGTGGTGGAGCGCAACGTGCGGCGTTTGCTCGAACGACGCCCCGGCGGCCTGACGGCACGCGGGACCTTCGCGCGCTGGAACCTGATGGAGGGCTGGCGCTACCTCGATATCGTCCGCTACCTGCTGAACCTGGGCTTCAGCAACGTCTGGCTGGATAGCATCAGCGAGCGCGGTGCGGCCGGGGCATTCCTGCCCGAAGACCTGCCCAGACTGCGCGAACTCTACCAGGAAGCGGCGTCTGAAATCGTGCGTTGGGCCGCACAGGGGCGCTGTTTCGAATTCAGCAACATCACGCGCTTCGTCGGCCCAATGCGGATTGTGGAAGACAAGAAGGTTTCATGGGGCTGCGGCGCCGGACGTGGATTTGCCTGCCTCGCGCCCGACGGCGGCATATACGTCTGCCATCGTTTTACCGGGATGCAGGACTGGCGCCTTGGAGACGTATTCAGCGGAGTTTCCAAGCGCTTGACCCGCGAGATCATTGCGCGGCAGACCGTGCAGGTCATGGATGGTTGCCGCACTTGCTGGATGCGCTATCTCTGCGGCGGGGGATGTCTCAAGATTCACCTGGAAGGCACCGGGAGTCCTTTTGCGGCCTACCAGGATGTATATTGCGGCATTCGGCGCATCGAAGCGGAAATGGGTTTGTATATCAACTCTGAGTTGAAGCGCATGGGCGAAGCTGCCCAGCGTTCATTGTATGGAGACCGGCTCATGGCCCGGCTGGCCGAACGAAGCCATGCCATCGATCCCTGCCGCTGGTCGTAAGACTGCTGCAGCAGGTTGCCGGAGCCGGCTCCGGGCCGCTAATCGAGCAAGAAAGGAGGTGAACGAAATGTCCCGTGACAACGAGGAGAAGAAAGTGCGCGATCCGGTGCAGCCGACTCGCCGCAGCCTGCTGCGCTGGATTGGCGCTGGGGCTGTTGGCCTGGCGGGCTTCTTTGCCGGGTTCCCCAATTTCAAACGTTTCTCGCGCACGGTATCCGGAGGCGGCAGCCCGCTGGAAGCGATCAACAGTCTGGCGCTTCCCGAGGAGGCCGCGGCTTCCACTTGTTACTCTCAGTATGCAGGCTTCTGCTCCGTAGTTTGCGAAGGCGGGAACTGCCAGGTTTCAACGTGTCAGGGTTCGGGCAACTGCCAGGGCGCCGGGCCATGCCAGGGCGCCGGCAACTGCCAGAATAGCGTGTGCCAGGGCGCCAACTGCCAGAGCGGTGACTGCCAGGGCGCAACCTGCCAAGGAGCCAGCAATGTGTACGTTGTTTGTAACGGTCAGATCGAAGCCTGCATGTGTCAGGGAAACCACAGCAGCTGCGCCATTCACATCCAAAAAGCCATGGAAATGCTTAAGGAAAAGGGCTTGTTGAAGCCGGCGCCGCCTCAATTCACCGCCCGCATGTTTGGGCTGACACCTCCCAAAACAGCGGCGCAGATGAAACCCCTCATCGAGAAGAACCTGGAACTTCTTCGGAAGCAGGGCTTCACGTTGAAATAGCGTTCTAATTGAATCGTTCCCAGCAGCACATTTCCGAGGGTGCCGGACACGCCGGCACCCTCCGCACGAAAAAAAATACGTATGTGCCCTTGGAGACTCCCCAAGCCTGCGCGCCGGCGCGGTGGAGCCGTTTCCCCAGCGCTTGTATCCGATGATCCGGCTCAAAGTCTCTTCCCAACAACCCCAGGGAGTTGGTGGGACTACCGCGTCGGCGCGGCCAAGGTGCGCCAGATCTGCCGGGGCAGGATCGCGGCCGATGGGCAGGAATACATAAGATTTGACGGCAGCGACGGAGAGACGATCCACTATGTCATTACGCCCCGCCAACTGATCTTCTGTCCGGCGGGAGCGCTCCTGAATCGGGATCACACGGGCGATGTCGTCTATTTCGAAGCCGGGCGCCGCGTGGGCGATTCCTGGATCACTCAGGGAAATCAGCGCATGATGCTGCTCGCCGGCGTCGAGGATATGGAGGTGGCCGGGCATTCCCATCGATGCTGGCGCGTGGAGGCCTACAACCTCGAAGGCCACATCCTGGAGCAGGTCTGGTTTGCTCCCGGCATCGGCATCGCGCGCAAGGCCATGTACTCCGCGGACGTGGAACTGGTCCTGGAAGATTTTTATCTCATGCCTGCTAATCAGGCTGCCAGCCTGACTGTGGATGCGGACGACGCCCGTGCTGAAGTCGGCCTCGGCTTTTTCCCCACCGGATCGCGCGTCCCCTTCACTCTCGAGGGCATGGCCCCACAACCCATCATGGTGAGCGCCCTTGCCGAGCCTCCGGAAGTGCCGCTTGCCCAGATTGCGATCCTGGAGCCCGGCAAAAGCACACGCGTTTTTTTTCGCAGGCGCTGGACGCGGATCACACCCGACCCGGAAGCGCCGGAGGAGTTGACCCGGTGCGCCGTGACTTGTATTCATGCCGCTGCCGGTGGCGCCGCCTGGGTGGGAACGCTGGGTCATGGTTTGTTTTTCTTTGATGGCAGGCTATGGGCACAATTCGACCGGCGCAACAGCCTGGCCGACGATTACATCTCCGCCGTCGCCGAGGATAGGGGGGGACACATCTGGGTGGGAACGCAAGGACGCGGATTGGCATGCCTGGAACGGCGCGAGAATTGCTGGACCTGGCGGCTGCATCACAAGAAAAACTCCGCACTGCAGGATGATTTTGTTACCTCCCTTTTGCCGCGCCCCGAGGGCCTATGGATCGGCACCGAAATGGGAGCCTTGACGCTCCTGGACGCGGAGGGAATCCATCCTGTGCCACTGCCGGACGGCTGCCCCAGCCAACGCGTCACTGGCCTAGCCACGGCCGGGAGTCGCCTGGTTGCCGGCACCGATGCCGGCCTCTGGGAATGGGCCGAGGAGCAATGGCAAGCCATTGCCGGCAGCAGCCAGCACCGGGTGCGCGGGCTCGGATTCGGCGAGAATGGATCTCTCTGGTGGGGCACGTATCGCGGTGGAGCTTTTTTCAGCGAAAATGGTGCATTGCGCAGCTTGAATCAGGAAAACGGCGCGCTTCTCAATGACAATGTATGGTGTGTGCACCCGGTTGCCACAGGCATATGGCTGGGAACAGGCCGCGGCGCCGCCTTCGTCGAAGCTGGGGGAGAGCCTGCCACCTATGGCGTTGATTCCGTAAGTTGCATCACTCAGGTCGGCGCCGAAATCTGGCTGGGCACCAACGTCGGTCTCCAGATTCTCAAACCGTGGATACCCGAGGAGAGGGCGTGAAAAAGCGTCCGGATTCCACCTCTCCTGCACAGTGGATCGAGCTGGCGGAATCCCACCGCTTTGAGGCGCTGGGAAGGCGGATCGTCGTCCATGCACGCACACGCCATTTTTTCGCTTACGACGACCGCGCGGCGCTGGCCCTCGACCTTCTTTCCCAGGGTCCACTGGAACGGCGGGAGTTGGAAAGAAAGCTGAGCCGGGAGATGGGGCAGGTTTCCGCCGGCGAGGTGCTTCGCAACCTGGACATGTTCGGCTTTCTCATCACGCCAGGCCTCCCGCCGGCTTTTCCTCAGCCCTCGATGCGGCAACAGCATGTCGCCACCCTGGACCTCAATGTGAGTAGTGCCTGCAATCTGCGTTGTCGCTACTGCTACATTTCGTTCGCGGGTGATTTGCAGCAATGGCCGGCGCAGGCGCTCTACGGCTGCAATCCGCCGCTGATGAGCCGTGACACCGCCCGGCGCGCTGTCGACTTCCTGCTGGCCGCCTCCGGCCCATCACCCCAGGTCCAGATCATTTTCTTTGGAGGTGAGCCGCTTCTGAACCTGCCGCTCATCCGCACCGTGCTTGAGTATGCGACGGAGCGGGCGGATGCTCTGGGCAAGGCTGTGCGCTTCTCCGTTTCCACCAACGGCCTGCTCCTCAGCCAGGAGTTCCTGGCGCTGGCGCAGGATTACGCCATGGATTTGCAGGTGAGCCTGGACGGTCCCCCGGAGGTTCACGACCGTTACCGGCCGCTGCCCGGTGACCGGCCCAGCTACCACCAGGTACTGGAAAACCTGGCTCGGCAGCCGAAACCATTCCCGGTGAATATTTCCGTGCGCGCCACGCTGCACCGCGGTTCGGCCGACATCCTGCGCCTGGTCCGTCACTTCCGCGAGATCGGCTTCCGTTCCATTCTTGTCGCCCCCGCCCACGGGACAGGGGAATGGTCCCTCCAGCCTGAGGACTGGGGAAAACTGGCAGAGAGCCTTGAAGAGACCGCCCGCTTTTATCTCGAATCGATTCGCGCAGGAGATTTTTTCTACTTCCCGCCTCTCGCGGGTGTCAACCTTACCTACGCTCCGGAGCAACTCAGGCACTGGGCCTGTGGCGCCGGGCGGCAATACCTGTGCGCGCACACCGATGGCAAAGTCTATCTTTGCCATGGCTTGGTGGGCATCTCCCACTTCTGCCTGGGCGACGTGGATGAGGGCATCCGCTCCGACCTCATGCGCCGGATTGCGGAGATGCACGCAGGCGCCCGCGACAGCTGCCGGGAATGTTGGGCTCGTTATTTCTGCGGCGGTGGCTGCCTGGCGCTGCACAATGAGGATACCGGCGACATCGCGCATGTCGGCAACGACTATCGATGCCGTTATATCCGCCGAACTTTTGAGCTGTCCATGGGGGTGCGCGCTCATCTCTCGGCCCGCGAAATGGCGCTCATCTCCCGGGAATTCGAACTCGCTCCGGAAGCATGCCCGCCGGCAGAACCGATGCTTCGGAACCGGCAGGCTCAGCAGTCGCAATGAATGCAGTCGTGCCAAGGAATATCGGCACGGCCCGTGAAGTTCACACTCCAGAAAGGAGACAAAATGAGCCTCTGCAAAGCCGTATTTGGAAGCTTACTCTGCGCGGCGATCGTATCCGTGTCCACGGCCGTCCCGGCGGTCGCACAGGCAAAACCGGACCTGAGGGTCCTGGAACTCACCGTCGACCAGGTGCAAACCACTAACGTGCCGCTTCGTCTCAAAGCGACCATCCAAATTAAAAACTTCGGCGCCACCACCCCTTCCGACTTCACCACACGCCTTTACTACAAAACCAAAAGCAGCGATCCCTATACTGCACTGCAGGACTTCCACTCCGGCGTAAGACAGCCGAATGGCGGCGACCGCTGGGATAAAACTTTCGATTTCCAGGAAGGAGGCACCTACTATTTCAAGGCCGAGGCCGATGCGGACAAACAGATCCCGGAGAGCCTCGAAGGCAACAACATAAAGACTTTGACCAGGAATTTTGCGGTCGGGACACCCGATCTCACCATCGCGAATGTCGCCGCCAAATTCGTCAGTGTGTCGTCCTCCAGCGCCCACGCCAGAGTTGATTGGGACGTCGAGAATACAGGCGACGGCAAGGCCGCGGGATTGTTTGTGACCGTAGTGAAAGTCTCCAAGAACGGCGCCGGCTTTGTCGAATTAGCTCGCTTTTCCAAATCCGACCTTGCGAAGGGAAGCAGCCTCCACTACTTCAAGGACGTCACATACGCGGACGCGCGCAGTCTCAGGTTCATGATCGTTGTCGATGAAACTCATGTTATCCATGAACGCAACGAGAACAATAACACCGCCTATTCAGATACGATCAAACCCTAGATGCCGGCCGGTGCGATCTTTCCCAGGATTTCTTCCTTTCCTGCGCCTCTTCGACGCTTCGGGATTTGTGGATTCCCGGCGGCGCCGGCCGGCGCGGGGCGAGGCAGTGCGGCGGGCGGGCAGTGCGGGGGTCGTATCTGTAGATTCTAGTTTTTAGATTAGAGCCGGCGTGCATAACGCCTGGTTGACGGGAATAGCCGAAGGCTGCCGTGCGCTGACGTCAGCTTTTCTAATGCTGAAAACTGGAAACTACAGATACGGCTCCGTTTCTTCCTACCGACGCCTACCAAACCACCATCAGCACGGCAATTCCGACTTCTCCAAGGAAGCCCGGAGCACGTGGGCGCGCCTGCTGAGGAAAATCTTCGAAGTCAACCCGCTCTTGTGCTCGTGCGGCGCCGAGTTGAGGATCGTCTCCGTCATTACTCAGCCCCGGATTGTGGACCGCATTCTGCGCCATCTCCGGAGCGAGCGCTGCCAGGCCCGTGATCCTTTCGAATCCTGCGCGCCGCCCCGCTGGGCCGCACTCTCCCGGCAATGACTTCCCTATCGATCCGTGAGTTCCGATGCCAGTCCGGATTTCCTTCGGCTCGAAGTGTATCCCGCCGTGCCGCGGGCCGCCCGGGATCATGGCCGGCACCGGCAGGTTGGGCGTTTCCGTTTTCCGAATGGGCTCTGCGCCCGTAAACCCGTCGAACTGGATGATCTGGAACATCAATCCGATCGGCCCGTCAATACGCGTGTTCACGCGCAGAAAGTTGTCGGGCAGGATGCAGGTGATTTCCAGTTCGCTCTCGAGACTCCGGCCCAGATTCTGGATCCGCCGGCCCGTGACGGAGAACGATTTCACGGCCTGCAGTGCGGTTTCACCACCGAGCGCCAATCGAAGGTCTGCCAGGATCTTCGCCGCATTTGTGTCCTGGTCTGCAGAGAGTATGCAGGAAGTGATGAAAACAGCCGCAATGCACTGCGCGAAACGCCTCATGGCCTTCCTCCTCTGCCGCGGATCGTTGGATTCTTAAGATATTTAGGGTGGATCCGTCTGCAGACACAAGCAAAAATGTGGAATTGCTCGGAGCCGCCGTGGAACCCATCATGCCCCGAGGCGCCTGGATCCGCCATAACTACCATTGAAGACGTTTCAATCATTTGAAGTTCGACCGCCGCTTTTCTAAGTTCATTACTCTACCGCGTCTATATACTGTGATATTCGCTCGTCCCCTCGTGTGCACGTTTTGGGAAGGAGTGCGTGATGCTGTCAATAGCAAGGCGCCATTCGTTGAGATGCTTGTGCTCTGCCTTGTTCGCAGTTGCGTTTGCCGCTCCGGCTCTCGCGCAACGCTTTCAACTTGGACTTGAGGCAGGCGTTCCGATGACGGAATATTTCCGAACAGGTTCGCTTTATTTTCCACAAAGTGGAGGTGCTCAGTATTCAGCTGCAACTCGTCGCTATACCCTCGGTCTCTCGGCGGAGGGGCGTCTCTATGAAGGCTTGGGCTTCGAGGTCGGTGTTCTCTATAAACGTATGGGCTACGCTTACGACGAGAACTATTTTTCGTCAGTTGACGGTGTCCAGAGCACAACCGTTTATGACGTCAAAGGCAGTTCATGGGATATCCCGATCATGGCGAAGTATCGGTTTGGCCGCTCTCGACGGCCGTATGTGTCAGGAGGGTTCGTCGTCCGCCATATCGGACCCGTTCGGGCCCGTGGAGTAAGCTCGGAGAGCGACCCGTTTCCTACGAGACATACGGTCATCACGCAGATTGATACGGACCAACCCAACGAATTGCAGGATAATCGCAACTTTACAGGGTTGACAGTTGGCGGCGGATTCGAATTCGGAGGTAGACGGCTGCGCATTTCCCCCGGGTTTCGCTATACACACTGGGTGAGCAACCTCGGTACTGCTCAGGATGCTCTGAGGCTCAATCCGGATCAGGCAGAGTTCTTGCTGGGATTCGTTTTCTTACGGCGGTGAGGATGCGACCCACGGCGATCGAAATGCTCACGCACCCCAAATCTTAAGCGACTGTAGGCGTGTCCTGGGAGTGGGTACGCGGTCTGGCTCCTACCTAATGCAGATGGTTTACACGCAGTTTGCTGGGCAGACCTGGCCAACCGCACCGTTGGCCAGCCCGCCGGGCGGTCTGATGGTGTGGATGTCACTATTCAGCCAATCAGTTGTGCCCGCAATCCTAATGATAAACATTGCTATACGATACGGAGAGTTTACAATGGTACAAGCAATGGCTATTAAAAGCGGGCAACCAGAATGTTAGAAACCCGCCGGGCCTCTAAGGACGCCGCACTCGGCAACAGGTAGCGCATGCGGTTATTGCCGGAATCAAAGCAACGACGATGAATCTTGTTCTCGGTTGGAGTCATTCTCTGCCTGCTTGCGTTATGGCGGATGGCTCGCGACAGCGGGACGTTTCCCGCCCGCTTGATCGGCTATCAGATTTCCAATATTCGACCCTCTGAGCCTCGCTCTTCCGCGCCGGCACCGGCCGACATATTTTCAGGATTCAAACCTTCTCCCGGATTCACGCATGTGCTGCCGTCAAAGGAAGGTATGCATAGCCTTCCGCCCACGACCCTGGGCGTGTGTCTGGTTGACTCCAAAACGCAACATCCCATTTCGTCAGGCAAGGTCTGCTGGCTGAAGCGCTCGAACAAGATGCTGCAAATCCGAATTCCACGCACGACTTCGGACGCGATATCATTCCGCGGATGATCGAGCAGTACAATGTGTACGCGCACCACTTCGTCGACGAAAGCAAGAAGGAAGCCCAATACTGGCTGGATGTCGGCACGCTGGACGCTTATTACGAGGCCAACATGGACCTGGTTGCGGCCAATCCCCACTTCAATCTCTACGACAAGGAGTGGCCCATCCGGACCTTCCAGCCCCAATACCCTCCTGCAAAATTCGTCTTTGCGCAAAAAGATCAACGCATGGGCATCGCCCTCGACTCAATCGTGTCGGGAGGGTGCATTATCAGCGGCGGCAGGGCGATCAGCTCGGTTCTTTCCCCGGGCGTTCGCATCAACAGCTACTGCGATGTGGACCACAGCATCCTATTCCCGCACGTCGAGGTTGGACGTCATTCGCGGATCTCCATGGCAATTATCGATAAAGGAGTCCGCCTGCCGGAGCGAGCGGTGATCGGGTATGACTTGGAAGAGGATCGGAAGCGATATCACGTCACGGACAGCGGTATTGTGGTTGTGGTTGCCGAAGACATGCATCGCGAGCACTCTCGGGGGACAAGCCTTGCGCCGGCAGCCGGCGGCTCGCTGACATTCTGAGATGGGTGGCGATTCGCGGTTTCAGATCCAAGTTAGCCTGAAGCCGCCGATTCCGGTTTTGACCACCACGGTGACCCGCACTTTGGACTTGTTGTAGTTCTCGCTGTAGTAATCGTCGGATCCTTCCCTGCGGAAATTGTCGAGCTGAAGACCGCTAAGAAAGTGCTTCTCGGCAGTGACCCTGACGCCTATGTCGCGGGGCATGCGCATGAGGATGCCGCCGACGCCTACCTGGATGCGGATTTCAGCATCCTGCTTCCAGGCGCCCGAGAGATCGAGATTGGCGCCGCCCACGCCCCCCTCAAAATCCAACACGCGGAAGTTGAGGTTGCCCAGGCCGACAGCATCCAGGCTCCCCACGCCGTTGCGCAAACGGATCTCCTCACATACGATCGGGTTGGGATCGTAAGTGTTGATTCTGGCCGCGCCGACGCCGCTCTCGATGTCGAGACGGTTTACACGCATGCCCGACAGCGACAGGCGTGTGTCTCCCACGCCGGTATTGACTTTAAGGGTAACAGGCAGGGTTTCCGTGAGCCTGAGCTGCAGCCTGTTGGCATGGGGTTCGGTACGTATTCCTCCTTTGTGAGTGCTTTCGAGCTTGAAGGTGAGCCGCGCGGACGCCGCATCATAATTGCTCTCGGGTTGGTAGCTGGCCTTGTCGTATTCGAGATCGAGCGCGTACAGCTTGGAAGCGCTTCCCCCTTGAATTTCGAGGGATCCGACATCGACGGAGACGTCTGCCCGGAGAGAAGTTTCGGCGCCGAGCGGGCGGCTTTGTTCCATCCTGTCCATTTCAACGGCCACGCGCTGGTCTGCGTTGCAGCCTGACAGCAGAAGAGTCGCTGCCATACTTGCTTTCCAGAAGATGCTTCTCATCGGACTTCTCCCAGACAAGGATTAATTGCGGCCCTTGCGTTCCACTTCGATGGTGCGCGCCCGCAGAAAGATGTCTTTGTTTTCGGTCTCGAGAACAATCTGGGGGCCACCGGTCTTCAGCTTCCCCTTGATCGTAGCGAGATTCCCGGACTCGACCGGCTCCAGGCCGGCGAATTCCGACCTGATATGGCCGTTGCGCGCGGTGGCGTTGAGCTGGAAGGCGGCATCCGGCGGCAGATTCAGAGTAATATCGCCGTTGCTGTTCTTGAGGGTGATGGCATCTTTGCCCAGCGCATCCAGCGAAAGGATGATATCTCCGCGATCGTTGGTTACTTTGCAGCCCTTGCTGAAATTGCTCACATTCACGTCACGCAAGGTCGTATTGATTTCCACCGGACCGCCGGCGGTGGTCACGCGCACGGCCGATCCCTGCGCCATGGTCTTGATGTAGCCGCCGATATCTTCCAACGAAATCCGGCTATCGGTGTTCGATTCGATATCGAGGTTTCCTTTTACCTTCTTGATCGTGACGCTTCTGGCATATTGGCTGGATACGACCACGTTGGATGCCACATCGGTGATCGATATGGGCTGGTAGCTTCCCGTCACTTTCAGGCTGTCTTCGAGGTTGGTCACCGTCACTCGGGTTCCACGCGCGTCGATGACAACGGGTTTAGAGACATGTTCCACGGTAATGTTGCCATCGGTGTTGGTAATCGTCGCCTTGCCCTCGACATCCTTAATCGACACCGTTGCATTGTCGTTGCGGATATCAACGTCGCCCTTGATGGTCTCCACAGTGACCCGCCCCCGGGACTCGACCGTAAGATTGCCGGTCAGGTTGGTCAGCCGCGACGATCCGTAGCGGTTCGCGACCACGAAACTGCCGCTGCAATCATGTATATCCAGCGGCTGGTGGGAAGAATCGACATTCAACTTGCAGTCAAGGCCCGAGACCGTCACTCCGCCAAAGGGATTCTTGATTTCGAGCTGCACCTTCTTCGGAACCACGACCTCCAGGTCGGTATTGAAGCGATAGTTCCTGCCGGACAGCTCTTCCCGGTTCGTCTTCACCACAAAAACAGAAGCCTCCACCTTGCCTTCCAAGCCGCCCTCGACCTTGATCTCCTCGCCGATCTGCCTGGCGCGCGCATCATCATCTTCGAATACCTTTTTGCGCAAATGGACGCGGACCTCACCGTCGCTGCCGGCCGACACCGTGACGAGGCCATTGGAATTTTCGATGCGTATAGGCGTGCCTGCGGGGACAGGATAGGAATACTCCTGAGTGTATTCGTGCGCGGTTGCCAGGCTGAGGTCCGTGCCCCCGATATTGATGGAGCTCGTAAGGAGATCGGGCAGAGCGCTGCCGCGGATTTGAGAAAACGCCAGGCCGAGAATGGTGATAAACAGTATGCCGAAGACTTCACCGATGCGGAGGGACGCACCCTGCTTCTGCCGGAAGTAGTCGATCACCTTTCCCAGACCGAGAAGAATAAGCAGGACCGGCCAATAGTGCCGTGCCACGGACCATAGATCCGGACCAATGCCGAAATTCTTGAGCAGGAACACAATCCCCAGACCCACCCAGATCAGGCCTGCCAACATCGAGGGACAGCGGCGGCGCGGCCGCTTGGCGGCAGGATCCGCGGTTGCAGGTTCTGCCTGATAGGTGAAATATCCGTAGAGTTTCCTTGCCCCGATCAGAATCAGCAGGACCGGCCAGTAGGTTGCGAGCAATTGCCAGGTCCTAAGGGTCGAGAACCAATTGGAAAGAAAGAAAACCAGGCCGATGCCAATCAGAATCAACCCGAAAATCAAAGCGCCCTTCCGGGAACCAGCAGACATGAGACCCTCCTGAAGCTATTCCTTGCGCTCGCTCATCGCAGCCGGGCTCTTGGAAGCCGCCTTATCGTCCTTCTCACTTATGTAGCGATAGACGAGGTAGGCCCCCAAAGCGATAAAGACAAGCGGCCAGAGCTTGCCGATGAAATCGAAATGAATGAAATTTTTGAGCAGGAAAATCAGGCCCAGGCCGATCAGCAGGATTCCCCAGGCGGCGACTGTCTGGTCCTTGACGGGACCCTGAGACACGGAGGGCTGTTCCAGGCGCGCCCGGAGTCTCGTTTCCGCGGTGCGATAGGAATCGAACATGGTGAAGACGAGGAAAATGAAAGCGCCGAAACCGAACACCCCGTGGACACTGTCCCCCATGATACTGAGCGCCGCAAACACGGCGAACTGGGTAATGGCCTTCTGGTACTCGCCGTTGTAGACCGCCCCCATGCCCGGGATCAACGACAGCGCTGCGGCACGCTTGGGCGCATCCGTGGGGAGGCGGAGATCCTTGACGGCCGCGGCCCACTCGGCGCCGCGCACCAGGCAATCCTGGCAGAATATCTTGCCCTTGATCTGGTGCGAGCATTCGGAGCACAGGGCTCTGCTGCATGAGCCGCAGAAGTCCTGGGATTCCACTTCGGAATGATACGAGCATTTCATACGTCATCTCCTTCCAAACTGACTGCCTGCCCCGTTACACGGGCAATAGCCAGAGGCTGCTTTTCTGGCCATTCTGGCCCGGGTTCTTTTCCTGCTGCTTCTGCTCGATCGGTTTTTTCTTGCCTTCCACCGGCACATCCAGCTGTTCGATCATGAGACCGAGATTCTTCAGCACCTTGTCCTTATAAAAGGTGAATTGCGTTTGCCACTCGGTTTTCGCGGTGTAGAGCTTCAGCCCTTCGCTGTAGATCTGCTGCACACCGCGGTCCATCTGCAGGAACAGTCCTTTCGGTGAAAGCACCGAAGCCAGCAAATTTGCGCGCGGCATCATCAGGTCCACCGTCAGAGCCACGAAGAGCAAGGCCAACCCGATCCCCACGGCAAACCGCGGCGTCAGTGCTGGCTGCAAGAAGTACGCCCTGAAGCGCTCCCTGAAAGGACGCGTGCGCGGCCGGCCCGAGGTCCGAAGCAGGATTCTGTCAAGCAGCGCCGCGTCGACTTCATAAGAAGGAAACGCCCGGCAGGTGACCAGAATCGACCGGATCTCCTCCATCAAGCCCAGGCAATGGGGACATTCCTGGAGATGTTCGGCCACCTGCACCATTTCCTCGTGCGGCAAGGTGCGCTCGACGTATTCGCTCAAGCGTTCTTCCACTAATCCGCACTTCATAGGAACCCCCTAGACCTGCATCCCGGCCTGCGCGCGGCGCTTGGTCAACAACTTGGCCAGCTCCAGACGCCCCCGATTGATGCGGCTTTTCACCGTACCTTCGGGGATGCTCAATAGCTCTGCGATTTCCAGGTACGCCATGCCTTCCAGATCACGCAGTATGATCGCCTCTTTGAGCTCCGGGGCCAAAGCCTGCAACCCTTCTCTGAGAAATAAGGAAGCTTCCGATTGCTCAACGCGGCGCTGAGGACTGAGAACCTTGTCATCTTTGAGATTCATGGTCTCCATTTCCTCTGTCCCCGCGGTCTGCTGGAACCGCCGCGTCCGCCGATAGTGATCAATGATCAGGTTGCGCCCTACTTTCATGAGCCAACTCCGAAAGCTGCCGGAATCGGAACGGAAGCTCTTGAGATTCTGATAAACCCGGATGAATATTTCCTGGGTTAAGTCCTCCGCCTCTTCCCGGCGACAAGTGTAACGATAGGTGAGGTTGTAAATCCGTTTGGCGTACGAATTCACGACCGCCTCCCAAGCGGTATCATCTCCATGGAGACAGCGCTCCACCATTTTTTCATCGCCCGGGAGCAATCGTCACTCCTTATCTCCTGCCCCGATTAACGCAGGGGAATGTGGCAAAGTTCAAAAAATCAAAACACCGCCGTAAAACCCGGCGTGGAAACGTCGATGCGACAGGACGCTTTGGATCGCACAAGGAATTGTATTTCAAGAGGCCGACTTGAGGCTACATTTTCTTATTTTTGAATAATTTCTGCAACATCAGGCCTTAAACCTCCTTAAAGAGAGAGTGCGCCACTCCGAAAATGACCCGCAAGAAACTGCGGTTGCGTGATTCAGGCAGCAAAAGCAAAAGCAGCCACGAATGACACGAACCGCCATAGCCGTTGCGCCCTGTGGAGGAGGCAAAATCGCACTACCTTGACGGTCTCTCTCTTTTTTGATGCTATTCGTGCCATTCGTGGCAAGGTTCTTCTTCCATGGTCTGAATCGCTGCGGCCTTTCAGGACTTGTTGGTTTCTGCTTGACCTTCTGGTAGTATTTATATTTGGATCTCTAACATCTTTGAAATAGCGAACTTGAAGGATTTGCAGGGAATCTGGGGCCCAAGCCCCGGCGTCCCGGACCGGGTTCGAACCGATGAAATGCCCTTATTGTGGACATACCAAGGATCGCGTAGTTGACTCTCGGGAGAGTCGTGACGGAGACTCGATCCGGCGCCGGCGCCAATGCCTGCAGTGTTCGCGGCGTTTCACCAGCTACGAACGGATCGATGAAATTCCCTACATGGTCGTCAAAAAAGACGGCGGCAGGGAGAAGTTTGACCGGGGCAAAATCCTGACAGGTCTGCTGAAAGCCTGTGAAAAGAGGCCGGTGAGCCTTACGCAGCTCGAAAAAATCGTGGATTTGGTCGAGGTCCGGGTTCAGGAGAGCCCCGAACGTGAGCTTGAGACTGTGGCGATAGGCAAGATTCTGCTTTCTGAGCTCAAGGGTTTGGACAAGGTGGCCTATCTGCGCTTTGCTTCAGTGTATCTTGAATTCGAAGATGTCAACGAGTTCATGACTGAGATCAACGAATTGTTTGAAAAGAAGCCGACATAAGCAGGCCGGCTTTCCGGAATTTCCATGCCGAAATCGCGCAAGCGAAATCCTTATGAGCAGGTACGATCTTCCTTAATTCTTGAAGCGGAAGAAATCCTGGATCGGCTCACGCTGGGCAATTGGACTCCCAATGTCGACATCTGCGAGGCATCCGATGCCGTCATGATCCGTGTAGAGCTTCCGGGCATCGAACCCGCCGATATAAGGATTACGATCCAGGGCAATGTGCTCCGGGTCCAGGGCACGAAACGGGAACCGGCTACCGTGCGTGCGCGACTCTCCTACTATTGTCTCGAGAGACGGTATGGCAAGTTCGATCGGCAGATTGCCATCGATTGGGTCGTGGATGCGCGGCGCGCCCACGCCACCCTGGCCGATGGCATTCTCACCATCCAAATGCCGAGAATCGAGAATCGACGTGGTGCAACCTTCGAGATTCCCATTTCACAGAAGCAGAAATGAGGCATGTAAGCGAAAGGACTTTTAATCGGTCATGCCAACAGCGGATTTGAAGCAGGACGCGGTCAAAACGAATGCAGAGGCAGGAGAGGAAGAACGGCTCCAGATCCCGGAGCAGCTTCCGGTGCTGCCATTGCGGGATGTCGTCACTTTTCCCTTCATGATCCTGCCGTTGCTGGTGTCGCTTGATAAGGCCATTCATGCGGTGGATCAGGCGTTGACGCAGAATCGTATGATCCTGCTTCTAACCCAGCGCAGCGCCGAGGTGGAGAGTCCGACCCCTGGTGAATTGTACGAAATCGGCACTGTGGGCATGGTGATCCGCATGCTCAAAATGCCCGATCAGGGTGTCCGCGTCCTCGTCCAGGGCGTTGCTCGGGCCCAAGTGGAAGGCTGGGCCGAAGGATTGTCCTATTTGCAGGCGAAAATCAGGGTACTCGAGGAGGTGGCTCCTGAAGCCACCGGCCTCGAAACCGAGGCCCTGATGCGCAATGTGAAAGAGGCACTGGAAAAGATGGCGGCGCTGGGGAAAAATATTGCTCCGGAAATTCTGGCCATCTCCTCCAGCATGAGTGATCCCGGGCGCCTGGCCGATCTGGCGGCTTCCAACCTCGCGCTCAAAATCGAGGATGCCCAGGAGGTTCTCTCCATTCTCGATCCGGCGAAGAGGCTGCGCCGCATCAACGAAGTGTTTGCACGCGAAATCGAGCTCCTCACGGTTCAGCAGAAGATCAACATTCAGGCAAAGGATGAAATTGAAAAGGGGCAGAGGGAGTATTACCTGCGCCAGCAGCTGAAGGCCATCCAGGGCGAGTTGGGTGAAGGCAACGAGCTTGCTGAGGAAGTCGCCCGCTACCTGAAGAAGGCCGATGAGATCAAGATGCCCAAGGAAGCGCGCGCTGAGGTCGACGTCCAGGTGCGCAGGCTCGAGCGCATGAATCCTGAATCCGCCGAAACAGCGACACTGCGGACTTACCTGGACTGGATGGTCGGATTGCCCTGGAGCTTCGAGACGGAAGACAACCTCAACCTGCGCAAGGCGCGCAAAATCCTGAACGAAGACCATTACGGACTCGAAAAAATCAAGGAGCGGATTCTCGAACACCTGGCGGTGCGCAAGCTCAAGCAGAACAGCAAAGGGCCGATCCTCTGCTTTGTCGGGCCGCCCGGAACCGGGAAAACCTCCCTGGGCAAATCGATCGCGCGCGCGTTGGGGAGAAAGTTCGTGCGCTTGAGCCTCGGCGGCATGCACGATGAAGCGGAAATCCGCGGGCATCGACGCACCTACGTGGGCGCCCTGCCCGGCAGGATCATCCAGAGCCTGAATCAGGCCGGCACCAAAAATCCCGTCTTCATGATGGACGAAGTAGACAAGATCGGGGCTGACTTCCGGGGGGACCCATCTTCCGCGCTGTTGGAGGTTCTGGATCCCGAACAGAACGATTCCTTCCGCGATAACTATCTTGGGGTTCCCTTTGATCTGTCGGACGTTCTATTCGTCACCACAGCCAACATGCTCGACACGATCCAGCCCGCGTTTCGCGACCGCATGGAGGTGATCGGGTTATCGGGTTACACCGAGCTCGAGAAACTCGGAATCGCGAAGCGGCACCTGGTCCCCAAGCAGCTGGAAGCGCACGGCCTCACGCGCGACGACATCACCTTTCCCGACGACGTGATCAAGCAGATCATTCGCGGCTATACCCGGGAAGCAGGGCTGCGCAATCTCGAACGGGAAATCGCGGGCATCTGCCGCAAGGTAGCGATGAGATTTGCCATGGGTGACCGCAAGAGCGTGACCCTGACCCGCTCCAGCCTGCATCGATATCTGGGCGCACAACGGATTCTGGCCGACGAACATTTGAAACGCAATCAGGTAGGCGTCGCCACTGGCCTGGCCTGGACCCCCGTGGGGGGAGAGATCCTGTACGTCGAAGCCCAGGCGATGGCGGGCAAAGGCGCGCTGATCCTGACCGGCCAGATGGGGGACGTAATGAAGGAATCGGCACAGGCTGCCATGAGCTACACCCGAGCCCACGCCGCAAGCTACGGCATCGAGCAGGATTTCTTCTCGACGCACGATTTCCACATCCATATCCCGGCAGGCTCGATTCCCAAAGATGGGCCGTCCGCCGGCGTCACCCTGACTTCCGCCCTGGTCTCCGCCTGCACCGGGCGCCCGCTGAACAAGTCGATCGCCATGACGGGAGAGATCACCCTCAGCGGAAACGTCCTCCCCGTGGGTGGGATCAAGGAGAAGGTTTTGGCGGCGCACCGCGAAAAGGTTCGCACCGTGATTCTCCCCCGGCGCAATAAAAAGGATCTGGAAGAGATACCCAAAGAAGTGCGCCAGGAATTCAAAGTGATTCTGGTGGACCGGTTGACCGAAGTGCTCGAGCTGGCAATGGTCTGACCGCGCCGTTGCTGGTGGTGCGGTGGGCACTGGGCCACGCACGGCGCTCAAGCAGGTTTGATCTCAAGCACCGTCCAGCGAGGCCGTCGCAAAGCTATGCCGTTGATCGAAACGATTGCCTCGGGCGTGAGAGGCCGTCCAACGACCGATTCAAGGCATGACCAGGCCCGAAGGACCGTCGCAAAGCTATGCCATTGATCGAAACGATTGCCTCGGGCGTGAGAGGCCGTCCAACGACCGATTCAAAGCATGACCAGGCCCGAAGGACCGTCGCAAAGCTATGCCATTGATCGAAACGATAGCCCCGGGCGTAAGAGGCCATTTAACGATTGATTTTGTGCAAATTTGTATGTTGAAAACAAAGAACGCAGGAGCCAACTTTTTTCAGAATAATCAACCGGCGGACAGCCTCGTGAGTGGCCGTTCAACGATTGATTCAGGGCGTGACCAGGCCCGAAGGGCCGGCAGTGAATAGGCCCGGCCGTAAGGCCTGACTGCGGGACACACTTGACACTGTGGGTACTCGTGGACCTGGACGTGGACTTGGACCTGGACCTCGACGTAGACCCGGACTATCCTGTGCGACATGAACTTTCGCAAGCTTGACGTTTATCAAT